>SWCD01023823.1_pt1 | contig 75961 bp, 72 predicted proteins | sample 4693011 | NCBI WGS metagenome assembly SWCD01 (sample SAMN10267278, study PRJNA491770) | bioreactor metagenome | isolation source: DHS bioreactor inoculated with marine | place: Japan: Omine Ridge, Nankai Trough
CCCCCCCAGTTCCTGGATATCGTGTTGTGTCGATGCTAAATAGGACTTTGTTTACAATGGGGTCAGCTATGATAATAATCAGTAAACCAATTACACTCGCCATTAAATTCTTTTTGTCTTTTTCAAGTTCGTCTCCTGCCTGATTGGAAACCATACGAATTGCATTTCTGGTAAGCATAACCACAGCTGCCGCTCCAATGAGGTATTTTAAGAAAGTGATAATATATTGAACTGCATTGGTGAAAATGGTAGTCCTTTGAATTATAGCTTGCGGGTTTTTTAAAAAGCCTCCTTCTACACATCCTGCAAAGTTTGAGGCAGGCATCATTCCAAGTTCCGCACATTTACCAACGGCAAATATTCTTACTATTTCTCCTGATAACCCCACAAGTGCAAGTCCAATAACCCCCCAGACCATAGACGTTTTCGCCTTTGTCCAAGCTTCTTCTTTTCCCATTGAAGTTGCCATATTGAATCCCGAAAACACCATTAGAGCGATTGCTACTGCAGTAAGTAGATACCTGACGTTCAACACCACTCCGACGATTAAGCTTGCAAATCTAGTCTCAAAATCGCCTACTTCCCCCGGATTCTGCACCAACCCCTTATATTGACCAATATCTGGTACAGACAGTGAGGACGCGGCAAATGCCAACTGATTCATAAAAAGCACAAGCCCGAAGCTGATGAAAATGTACCAAAGTGTTTTTATGTGTTTGTTCATTTTTGCCTTAAAAAGGCGTAATTTATCTATATATCTTACCAAATATTGGCTTTTTTTTCAAAACTTCTTGATTAATTCTCGCTATTTTGCTTAACTTTTTGTGCTCTTACTTATTCGTACATACATTTATGACAGAAAAGAAAATGAATCCTGTGTTCAATTATTTCATTGAAAGCGCAGTGGAATTGAAGAAGGTTACTTGGCCAACTGGGAATAGGGCTGTAAGGCTTACCATAGTTGTTTTGTCCTTCTGCATTGCAACAGGAATTTTCATTGCTTTGGCGGACTGGCTATTCAATTTTGGATATGGACAATTGGTCGATTACGCAGGAAGTATTTAATTTTATAGTTAAAAAATAATTTCATGTCTAGACAAGCGGAAAACACTGGGAAGCATTGGTATGTAATACATACTTATTCGGGATATGAGGACGCAGTATCAGAAGCCCTGAAACAGAGAATTGATTCCTTGAATATGCATGACTACATATTTGACGTAGTTGTGCCTAAGGAAACCCAAATTGTTATTAAGAAAGGAGAACCTACCACTGAGAAGAAAAGAATTTTTCCAGGATATGTACTAGTTAGCATGATTGTGACGGATGAATCTTGGTATGTAGTAAGAAATACACCGAATGTGACTGGTTTTGTTGGAGCTGGTAATGTTCCTGTACCTGTTTCTCCTGAGGAGTTTAATATTGTTAAGAAGCAAATGGGCGAAACTGAGGCCAAATTTAAGATTGATTTTACTGTTGGTGACCATGTGATGATTTTGGATGGACCTTTTGTAAACTATGATGGAGTTGTTAATAAAGTTGATGTTGAAAAGGGGAAAGTTAAGGTGTTAATTTCAATATTTGGTAGAGAGACTCCTATTGAATTGGACTTCACACATGTTAAGAAAAAATAGTCTTTTTTTCTTGAGGTATTTACTTTTTTAGCGCTTGGTGTTTTTATGTTAGTAGCATGTATAATAAATCCTCTACATCACTAGCGTTAATTTCTGTTTTATCAATACTTATTGTGTTGTTTATTGCTGTGAGTAATGTTGAGAATGCTCCAATTAGACGCCCATTTCCAACGCAAGGGGCAAATAATGCTGGTGTTTCTGGAGGTGCTGAGAATGCTTTTCAGGCATATAATCAAGATGAGGCTTTGCAGGCTCCTGATTTTGATACTAACTTTCCTGAGTTTGTTAACAAGGTTGAGGAGGCTGAGATAGGCCCGACTGACGCTATTGGGGAAGGAACTACACTTGAGATTGAGTTTGGAAATAACAATGTTCTACCTTTGCCAGCCGAAATTGACGTGCCTACTGTACGTGAAACAAAGCAGGTGAAAGCTGATTCAGCAGCTGAGGATAAAGATTTTTTGACAAAAGGGATCAATAGTGAACTTTTGGATAAAGTTGGGTTTAAGAACTTTTTCATTAAGCCACGCCCGTTTGATGGTTTGATTTTTGAGACTTTTGATGCTTCCATGCTGAGCTACCTTAATGTATTGGACAGAAAAGTTATTCAACTTATTGATGGAAACGAAGTTGAAGTGCTGAGAGTCTACGAGTTTAACTTGAATGATGCTGACGCGGCAGCAGAAGTTTATTCGTATCTCAAAATTTCACTAAAGGACCAATTGGGTGTCTCGGTTAATGAGACGAATCAGTTTGGATTAAGTTCATTTTATGTAAATTTTCAAGCGCCTAGTGACAGCGCATTTTTGGTTGTAAAAACGAAAGGCAACGTGTATGCTCTGAGCTATCCGAAGGCAGAAAATCAAGAAACTAACTATTTTAACTTGGTATCTGATCTCCTTACGGAGCTTATTTAAGAGACGAAGTAAGTGGGCTTCTACACTTTACTTGAGCTTCTCAGAAGTTAACTAAATTTATAATTATGGCTAAGAAAATATTAACAGTACTTAAATTACAAATACCTGCGGGAAAAGCCAATCCAGCACCACCTATTGGACCTGCTTTGGGACAACATGGTTTGAATATTCCAGGTTTTTGTAGTCAGTTTAACTCAGCAACTGCTCAACTTGGAGATACTATTATTCCAGTAGAAATCAGTGTTTATGAGGATAAAACTTTTACATTTATTCTTAAGACTCCACCTGCTGCTGTGTTGATTATTAAAGCTTTGAAGATTGCTAAGGGGTCAGGGGTACCGAATAAGGATAAGGTAGGAGTTATCACCAAGGCACAGCTAAAGGAAATCGCTGAGAAGAAAATGCCTGATTTAAGTGCAAATGATGTTGAGGCAGCAATGAAGATTATCGCGGGGACAGCACGTAGTATGGGCGTTGACGTAGAAAAATAGAAATTTAATTTGTGGGAGCCAAATGTCGATTTGGCGTTATTACCACGCAATATGTAAATTATGACTAAGAAAGGAAAAAATTATCGCAAAGTGGAAGAGTTAGTAGATAGAGAAAAATTATATTCGCTTGATGAGGCTTGCGATCTTCTTAAACAGATTTCAACGACGAAATTTGATTCAAGCTGTGAAGTTCATATCAGGCTTGGGGCAGATGTAAAGCAAGCAGAGCAGTTGTCCAGAGGAACTGTTTCATTGCCTCATGGTACTGGAAAAGATGTTCGTGTTATTGCTTTTGTTAATGAAAATAAAGAAAAAGAGGCAAAAGACGCTGGCGCTGTTAAGGTTGGATTAGATGAATTGATAGAGGACATTTCTAAAGGATGGTTGGAATTTGATGTTGCTGTTGCAAGCCCTGAAGTTATGAAAAATTTGGGTAAAGTTGCAAAGACCTTAGGAACAAAAGGATTAATGCCGAATCCAAAGGCTGGGACTGTGACTCCAGATATCGGAAGGACTATTACTGAGTTGAAAAAGGGTAGAGTCGAATACAGGACAGACAAGCAGGGTCAGATGCATAATACTTTTGGAAAAGTATCATTTTCTAGTGCGGACTTGAAGGAAAACTTGAAAGCACTTCTAAAAACTATAGTTGATGCCAAACCGGCTGCAGCGAAGGGAAACTACATACTGGCCATTTCAGTGGCTACTACGATGGGCCCTGGTCTGAAGTTAGACACTACTTCAGCACTTGCTGAGCTATAATTATATGCGAAAAAAGTAAGCTGCTTTTATTTATTAAAAGCAGCTTTTTTGTGTGTTTTTACTGGCACTTGCTGGACGCAATCCCATCATATTCTGTCTCTCCCGGTGGGTAATATACTTCATAACTGCTGCCATCCTTACACTCAACTTCTAAAGTTTTTTCTCCGGTTTCGGAACTGACAACATTGATTCCCTCGACTTTTTCGTCCGAATTTTGCAATTCTCGACTATTTGCATCTAGGCCTGATTGCCCTGAGAATAAATAGAAAACGACAACCAGTACCCCAATAATTACTGCGAGAATTACAATTCTGTTTTTTTTGAAATATTTATGGGACATTTTTGTTTTTTAGATATTCTTCCTCTGCTGCTAATGCTAATTTTAAAGAATGTAGCCCAACCTCTAATATTTTGTCATCAGGTTCTTTGGTTGTTAGTCTTTGCATTAGTAAACCTGGAGAAGCAATGGCTCGAAAAAACCAGTTTTTGGATTTCTTAGCAGACAATTTCAATATTTCATATGAAACACCAGCTACCAATGGCAGCGCGAGCAATCTGATTGAAAAGTTTGTTATGAAGTCCGGGTTTTTTGGTAAAAGGGTGAAGATAACAATGCTTATTAGAAATACTAATAAAATGAAACTTGTTCCGCAACGTGGGTGGAATCGACTCTGTTTTCTAGCGTTTTCTACGGTTAGGTCTAAGCCGTTTTCATATGTCATAATGGATTTATGTTCGGCACCGTGATACATGAATACACGCTTAATATCTGGAATTAGTGTCATTAAAGCTATGTATCCAACAAAAATACTTGTTTTCAAACCCGCGTCCATCAGGTTGTACAAAAGGTAATTCTCCTTTAACAGAACAAGATAATTACTCAAAAAATCAGTGATCCATAGAGGGATAAACTTAAATAACAAAATTGCTATTCCGAGTCCAAAAACCATTGAAAGAATTATAGAGATCTTGTTAAAACTGCTCCCCTCCTCTGGCTCTGGCTTTTCCTCTTCCTCTAGGGCTTTCAGTGACGAATAGTTAAGAGCCTTGGTCCCGATAACCATCATCTCTAGCATATTTATGATTCCTCTCACGAAAGGAATATTGAGCAGCTTATGACGACTGATCACAGTTTGATAAAATTCCTGTTTGTCGTTAATTTCTCCAGCTGGTGTTCTGACAACAATAACATTGTGATTCGGAGATCTCATCAAGATCCCTTCCAATAGTGCCTGCCCGCCAACTGCAAAATCTATTTTCCCTTTAGTGTTTCCCATTTTAATTAAATTTTAACTCTTCTTTTGATTATTTACCTCTTTGATTTATATGGTAACCAAGCTTAATATCAAATGGCAAATGGAAATTTACTGATACGGCTTGGAAAAATGCTGCCAAGAAGCTAGATTATGAAAAATCGTAAAATAACGTTATATTGCGCGTGGAATTCTTTGCAGGTTTATTGATGAGTTTGAAAAGCAGTGGTTCTATAAAAATATAGCGAAATAAACAAAAAATTTATGAAAAGAGGTGCATTTATAACATTCTACGGAATTAATAACATTGGTAAGTCAACTCAGTGCAAGATTCTTATTGATAATTTGAAGAAAAATGGATACGACGCTGTGTATATTAAGTACCCAGTGTATAGTATTGAGCCTTCTGGTGCTTTTATTAATGATGTTTTGCGAAATTCTGGGGCTAAACAGCAAATTACAGAGGATGAGTTTCAAATGTGGTATACGATTAACAGATATCAATTCGAACCGGAGTTAAAACAATTGCTACAAGATGGGAAAATAGTCATTGCTGAGGATTACACAGCCACTGGTTTGGCTTGGGGTAGTGCTAAAGGGGCGAATTTGGACTGGTTAATTGAGTTGAATAAGTACTTACTTCAAGAAGACTTTGCAATATATTTACAAGGGAAGAGAAATGTTCAAGCAAGAGAATCCAACCATGTTCATGAAAGTAATGATGATTTGATGGAGGCATGTAAGTTTATTTTTGATAATCTTGCTGAAAAATTTGAGTGGCAAAAGGTTGCAGTAAAACCATCTATTGGTGAGACTGCTGACAATATTTGGATAGAAGTTGAAAAATTTTTGAATAAACGTTAATGGCGCAATTAATGGATGGAAAAGTAGTGGCTTCTTCGATTTATCAGGGTGTTAGCAAGCGCTTTGAAGAGGCAATGGCAAGTGGAAAACTGACTAGGCCTCCAAAATTGGTTATTATTATGATTGGTAACAATGCGGCTAGCAGTATCTATGTTAAGCAGAAAATAAAGGCATGTAAGAAAATTGGTTTTGAGTGCCAAGTGGATCACCACCCAGATGCGCAGGATTATGATACAGATAAGATTATTGAGATTGTACGTGGTCATAACTTAGACAGGTCAGTCGATGGTATTATCGTTCAGATGCCTTTACCAGTTCAGATTGATAAGACACATGTTATAAGGTCAATTGCACCAACCAAGGATGTAGATGGCCTTCATCCACTAAGCTATGGTGAAACGTCTTTGGGAGTGGAGTTTGAATATTATTCTCCATGTACTGCGAAAGGTGTTATTCGTATGTTGGAGTATTATGATATTGAAATTAGTGGGAAGGTGGCTGTGGTTGTTGGTTCAGGGATAATTGCTGGGAAGCCGGTTGCTATGATGCTTTCAAATAGAAAAGCTACTGTTATTATTTGTAATAGCAAAACCCCTGATTTGCCTAGTCTGACACGTTTGGCTGATATTTTGGTTGTTGCGGTTGGGTCTCCGAAAATGATTAAGGCTGATATGGTTAAAGAGGGAGCGGTTGTTGTGGATATTGGAATTTCTAAGGATAAATCTGAGAAACTTTCAGGTGATGTTGATTTTGACAAAGTGAGTGAAAAGGCGGATTTTATTTCCCCAGTGCCTGGGGGGGTTGGAAGGCTTACAGTAGCTTGTTTGATCGATAATTTATTGAAGGCGACTATCTCTCCTAGGGGAATTTAGAGTCATGGTCATTGTTTGACAAGTGTACGTTTTAGTGATTAAAATAGGACCTAATATATCACATACAATAAATGTCTATGAGGCCTCGTTTAAGCTTGGTGGAAAGTAAGTCTCATCTAAGGTTGGTTGTAAACAACGAGCAAAAGGAGAAGAAGCCTGATGTTGGGCCTATTGATAGAGAAAATGTTTTGCTATTGTTGAATAGATATTTGAGCCAGATGGATTTAGACAATTTAATTAGAGGGTGTGTGAATCTTGGTCATGCGCGTTGTGGCAACGACTATTGGGAATTTGTTAAAAAGAATTCTGGTGATTTTGGATTTCTGCTTGATGACTTGAATAAGGATGAAAATCTTGAAAAGAACTGGAAGCAAGTCAACGTTCTGATTGCGTTGGTTTATTTGAAATTTCTTGAAAGTAATTCGGGTAAGGAAAGCAATCCCTCCTGGTCATCTAATTTATTATCAAAAATGCCGATAGCAATTGATGATTTACTGACCTATCATGTGATGAAGATACGGGATAGACAGCTGGTTACTACAGAGCCCCAATCTGACCTGATTCTCCTAAAAAGTAGAGGAATTGTAGATAAAGTAGATGAAGTTATGAGCAGTTAGACTTTCATTTTGTAATATTTTGCTCCTGATTGTCTTTTTAACTGTGTATGTTATAATTCTTAGATATCTCGTTTTTATTTGCTATGTCACCAAAACAAGACAATACAGTCCCGGAGGAAGAACTTGAACTTTCCTCTGACGCACTACCTGCATCACTACCTTTGGATTCTCAGATGAGCCCTGAAGACGATTTAACTGTCCCATACGCTCAGAAGGCCCTAAAGAGTACTATTGCTTATAATGATGAGTTCTTTGGTATAAAGGACACTACAGAGCGTTATGATAGTGAATTTTTGGGAGGGAGGGCAGAGTTGGTAAAATCTGCAGATTCTTGGAACAATCCAGGCGCCACCCCAGAGTCGACTTCTGTGGAGACATCTGAATTAGTGAAAGAATCACTTGGGAAAGTAAAAGGTAAGGATTCTAACGAAAAGCCCCCTGCTGACGCAGTAGTGAGTGAAGCTCCAAGACAATTATTTGAGGGTGAGAATTTGGCAACCTATCCATTTGAAGGGACTAATGTTGCAGTCTCACATTTTAGTAATGCTGACTGTGAAAGAATTCCAGGTGGAGAGGAAGCCCGTTGTACAATAACTGGTATAAGATTGGAGCCTGGTTCTGCTTTGGATTTGCGGATGTCTGAGATTACTTTTGATACAAATCATGACCTGGTTGAGTTTTCAGAAATCTCTGAGCATGTTGTGCCAAAAGACATGAAAAAACGATTGGCTTCAGCAAAAGAGGAAAAATCACTAACACTTAATTATGATGTAAAAAAAGAGGAACTGACCTGTGAGTCTGTGCCCGGCGGCCCTATGTGTTTCTTAGTAACTTCAAAGGCAGTGTTTAATCTAAGCTCAGCAGATAGAGTCGGTAAATCTCATAAAGATTTCAACTCAGGTAGTCGTTTGGTTGTCTTATCTAGGGGCATTATGCTTTCTCTACTTGGAGATTTGACGATGCGTGCATATGAAGGACCTGTCTTGTACAAGTCAGGAAATCCGACTTTTGCTCCAAGAGATTCAGAACCGGAGACTGCAATTCCAGATGCTTTTATAGATGACAACATTACAAGCATATTAGAGCCAATAATATCGGAAGTGTTTTCTGCTGATTATTCAAATGCGCCACCCCACGAAGATACTCCAGAAAAAGCTCTCTCTATAAAGCTGTTTGAGATATATAAGAAAGCACATCCTCAGGACGATAAAAAATGGAAGAATCTAAACAGCGACTCCTTTGCGATTTTTCAAATCCCGTAAGTATTACTTCTTCGGCCCCTTTTGACTCGGCTTTGAAGCCTTTTTCACGCTTTTGGCTGTTTTTATTGCCCTTTTCTTGATTGTATCGACAGCTTTACTTCCCTCTTTTTCTATTGCTTTCTTGTGTTTCTGTGCCTCTTTTTGGGCTGTCTTTGCCCATTGCTTGCCAGAATTTTGAAGTTTTGCCTTTGTTTCTTCAGCCAGTTTTTGTGCTTCTTTTTTGCCCCTTTTAATATGTTTCTGAACTTCTGGATCGTGATAAATTATTTTCCCTGTTTCTATAAAATCATCACCAATAATTTTGGCTGTCTTTTTAAGCGTGTCTTCGCCATGCCCTCCTTTGTCTATCTCTGATTTGATGTCTTTTCGCAACTCACTTCCCTTTTTGGGTGCAAATGCAAGTGCGAATAGGGCCCCAAGAACTGCTCCGAAAATAAATTTTCCTCTAGCCATGTCTGTTTTTGTTAATTATTTTTGCGTGTTAAATATAGCAAAAAGGCCACGTTCCTGTAAAGGAACATGGCTCTTTTTGATAACTTGATCAGATTTGATCAGATCTAGTAATTAATCCAGATATATTGTCCATCTCGATAGATGTAATATCCATCAGAGTTGTCATTGTATCCGTTGCTGTCGTAGGAACTGTTGTTGTCATATGAATTGTAAGCATATATGTCACAGTTGCCATTGTAATCATACTCTACACAGTAAAGATCGTCATTGTTGTCGTAGTCATTCGTGTAATCAGTGTATGAATCAGTATATTCGTATCTTGTACAATCACCGTAGCGATCATATAGTACGCATACTCGATCATTATAATCGTTTGTACGACCTGTTCTGCTTAAGACATATGATGAGTATAATCCTTTGACTTCAAAGTCATAGAATAAGTTTGCAACGTCTCCTCTTGTCATCGCTTGTGCAGGATATAGATTGCTTGAATATTCACTATTCATTAAACCGTGATCCTTTGCATAACAAGCGTATTTCATATACCAGTTAGTGTCTGAAGTTATTGGAGTGTCACCAAACGGTTGTGGACTACAATTTCGTAGACTTGTTTGATTTCCTTCCAAAAAGACACGTAATAGCTCAACTCTGTTGATTGTATTACTTGGTCTGAAGGTTCCATCAGGATATCCTGTGGCAATTCCTTCACGCTTTGCTACAAACAAATATGGAGCATACCAAGCTGTGTCAGATGTGTCTCTATAGTTATTTCTATATGTTCCACCTGTGTTTACATCGTAGCCAAGTGCTAAAGTAACAACTTTAACAGTTTCAGCACGGTTGATTTGAGCATATGGTCTGAATGTACCATCATCGTACCCTTCAAAGATTCCTCTTTCTGACATAAGCATAATAGCTTTACAGAAAGGTGAGTAGATAGATACATCTCTGTATCCAGCACATCGATCGTTTTCTGGGAACCCAATGATGATTCCGTCAGTGTCTACTTCTACGTAACCTCTATCTGTGTCAGTGTCATCACCGTTATCAGCCATGACTCTGAATTGATATAGATCGTCGTAAACTCTGTCTCCGTCGGAATCTCTACCATCCCAAGAGTAGGAATAGTCGCCTGCGGCTTGATCATCAGTATTTCGTAGAGTTTTAACTACTGTTCGTCCGTCCAAAACCTGTACGATTAGGTCGGCTCTATCAGTTAATTCGAATTCTACTTCTGATCTTTCTCCAAATCTTGGATCAAAGATCTCGTTTCGTACGATTAAGTTTCTAATCAGATTTTCGTCTGTAGATGGCCAATCGTTTTCATAGTCGTCATCACCATCACGGTCAATACGTACTGTTCCATCCTCAACATCGTCAGAACATCCGCTAACCTCAGCAGTGATTTCGTATGTATAGTATCTGTTGTCAGTAGCGTAATCGCCATCTGACTCACGACCATTCCAGTTTACATCATGTCCACCAGAAGATTGGTAACTGTTACTCATCAGTGTTCTGATAGTATTGTTAGCACTCTTTATTCTGACAGTTACGTCAGCTGATCTGGAAAGATAATATGTAATTTCTGTGTCCTCTTCTTCTGGATCGAAAGTGGTTGGAGTTGCATAGTGAGATGTGATGATGTTACATGAAGTACCACCTCCATATCTGTCTGTAGTTACAGAAGTACTTTCTGTATCAGATCCTGCAGAGTTGCTGGCAAATACCCTTGCAGTGTATGTGTCGTCACCGACAATATTCCCGCTTGAGTTTCGTCCATTCCATTCATAGTAGTATGTACCTGCATTTAATGAAGTACCACTTGTTAATGTTCTAACATTTGAAGATCCGTCAAGAATTTCAACTGTTACATTAGCTGTTTTGTCCAAAGTGAAATAGATTCTTGTGTTTTCATTGTCTGGATCAAACGTAGCTGGAGTTGCGTAGAGGCTTGTTATGTGAGGAGCTGTAACACTTGAGCCGTTTTCATCAATAGTGACGTTAACTGTTTCAGTGTCTGAACCAGAACCATTTACTGCATAAACTTCAGCAGTATATGTTCCAAGGCCCATGATAGTTCCACTTGTGTTTCTACCATCCCAGACTAGATTGTTGAATGTCCCAGGGTTTTGATCAGATAAAGAACGAAGAGTTCTGATAACTGAGCTACCTTGTTTGATGTCAACTCTTACGTTTGCGTCAGTATTAAGAGTATAAGTAAGTGTAGTACTTTCCCCGTCTGTTGGGTCGAAAGCTGTAGGGTTTGCAGATACTGTAACTACTGGTTGTGTTTCTGTTACTACGTCTGTAACTGTTACACTTGTTGTAGCTAAGTCATTATCTACATCGTTTATAGCATATACTTCAACAGTATATGTACCTGTGCCTACAAGGGTTCCACTAGAGTTTCTACCGTCCCAAAAAAGGTTACTGTAGTTTCCAGCTGTCTGCTGAGACTGAGTTCGAAGTGTTTTTATGACGTTTGAACCGCTTTTTACTTCTACTTTCAGATTAGCATTTGTGTTTAAAGAATAGTTAACCATCGTAATTTCGCCCTCTGAAGGATCGAAAGAAGTTGGGTTAGTTGATACTGTTACAACTGGGGAGGCTACTGTCTGTCCAGCTGAATAAGTAAATGAGTAGTTTTCAATGTCTGTAGAGACAGTGTTGTAAGCTACTACTTGAGCTTTATAAGAGCCTGATGATACTGTTTGACCGTTATTATCTGTACCATTCCATGTGTAGGAATGAGTTTGACTTGGGGCTAAATAGTTATCGAAGACTAAAGTTCTAACAATAGTGTCTGTCGTATCTTTAATCCATACTGTTGTGTTTGCATATGTATTAAGAGTAAAAGATACCGAAGCGCTACCGGTAGATGTTGAGACGTTCAAATTTTGAACTGAAGGGGCTACTGCAGCGACCAAGCTGGCCTCTGCTACAGGTCTGGCACCGTCTGTTATTGGTGAAGTACCTGCGGGATATCCCCCATCTCTATGGGCCATAGCGGAAGGTGATACGATCCCTAGAATAAGGGCAAAAAGTATCACTTTCTTCGCAAGACCTTCGCGAAGGAAATTTTTCATAATTAGTTGTGTTTAGTTAAGTTAATTTATCGTTAGTTATAACTCACTTCTTTCCTGTGTATTACACAAGTAAAAAGTGAAGTTGCAATTATTTATAATAATTGTCTGGATTAGTTACCGATCTGTCAAAGTTCTTAGCTAAGGTCTTGTTTATGGCTTTTTTATGAGGCCACGTGTTAATCCCTACGCATAGATAAGGACGAATTGTATCACCTTTCCCCCTCTTGTCAAGTTTTTTGTTATGTTTTTTTGATTCATTCTTACTATAAACTTTTTGTAGAGATGTTTTCATTGACAGGTAGTGAGTATTTTGATTATATTACTGCGCGAAATTTAAATTTATTAATTCAAGCTATGCCAATTACAGCTTCCGCCAAAAAGGCCCAGAGACAAACGATTGCTCGTACCGAAAGAAGAAAACCATATAAGACACAGATGAAGTCGAGTATTAAAAAGTTTATTGAAGTTGCAAAAAAAGATGTCTCTGCGGCAGAGAAATTACTACCTGCAACATGCTCATGTATAGATATTGCTTCTAAGAAGCATATTATTCATAAGAAGAACGCTTCAAGGAAGAAATCTCGTTTGGCAAAGATGTTGAAAGTAAAGGAAACGGCTCCTAAAAAAGCTGTAGAAAAGGCTGCTGACAAGGAAGAAGTTAAAGCTTAAGTTTAAGAAAGGGCCATCGTATAGTGGTAATACAGCGGTCTCCAAAACCGGTAACGTGGGTTCGATTCCTACTGGCCCTGCCAATTGATACAGAAAACGGCCATATTTGCGCTCGCGCTGCGAGAGTTTTTTTTAACACCTACACAAATGTAGGCTTATAAAAAAAATCTCTTGGCTCACGAAAATCTGACCATTTTCTGTATCAATTGGGGGGTTGGTGGGGGTTTTGAAGTGGGTGGGCGGGGAACGCCGGCACTTTGTGCGGCTGGGATTGAAATGGGAGAATATATTTGGGAACGCAGGCACTTTGTGCGGCTGGGGTTGAAATGGGAGGGTATATTGGGGAACGCCGGGGGGATTGCTCGGCTGGTTGGGAAGGTGAAGAAGTATATTAAAGCACGCCAACTTCTTTTGTTTGGCTTACAATTTTCTCACTTCATTTATAAACTGACTCTTTATTCTGGGAGGCTTCCATGGGTTAACTCCTGCAGGCGACTGTATTTTTCCCTTAGCATCCTACTGAAATACTCAAAATCAGACTCCCCTTCTTTTCTGTCCTTGCCTGGGGTGTACTCAACAACAAATGATGTTTGATCCACTAATTCTTTAGAATACATTTTTAAGTACGGTGCTGGCCAAATATTTTCCATCCCCAATGCATTCCCTGATTTGTCCTTAGGGTTGCTATAAAGCAACTGGAAATATGGATATGCTTCATTTTGTGTGTCGTCTAAGTATTTGGTGGGTAATTGCAATCCATCTCTATCAGTTGGGCAGATCACCAAAGTAATACGTGTCCCCTCAGGAATAGTTTCAGGGCCTAATTCAAATTCTTCTTCAGCCATATCTCGTGCAAATCCTGTTGGACGATTTGATGGGACGCCTCCGGTCTCAGGTATCACTAAGCTCTCGATAAGTGCTTCAATTGGCCTTTCAGTTAAAAATGTCTCTTTTTTTGCTGCTGCAAAGCATTGAATTAACTCATCTAAAGTGAACTCTTTAAGTTCCGTATCCCTTCCTTCCCTTTGTGAAGGATTAATATTGCCCAGTCTAGCCAATTTTGTCATTGCTTCCGCAAAGAATTTAATTGTGTTTTCTTTTAATTTTTCTAGCATATTGTTATTGATATTTGGCTATTGTTTCTAAGTTACCTATTACTCCTTCTACAGATATGTATTCCCTATCAATTCCATTATTAGGATCATTCTCAATAAATGGATATGGATGATGGTGTGCTTTGTGCAATTTCAAATACAGATCATATAGTAGTTTATCTGGAGGACTAAGTGAAGTTTTGTCATATTCCAGTGGAACAGTATTTAATTTTTCATGTTCAGTCCTTTCAACTCCATTTTCTCCCTCATCCATTTTATATAGAAAATTTTTCCATATTTTCTTCCGTTCTTCCTGTGAATTTTGACCTTCTCTCTCTCCTTTGAGAGGATAATCTGTTTCTGATAGAAATCTCCTTTCCAGAATTCTGTAGACAATAAATTTGTGCACTGTCCCTGGTGCCTTTTTCTCAGCTTTCGTCTCAATGCCAATAACCGAATTACACGTATAGGTTGGAGTTTGTGCAAATTGTGTCGCTCCATTCTCCATGTCATAGAACCCCCCCCAGTCAATTAACACTCCACCGTCTGTTCCATTACAAACGTTGTCTGGCTTTAAGTCAGTTACAATAATGCCACTTTCGCTCACAAGTGTGCTCCCTCTGAGTGCGCCTACTAGACACTTTGTCCAGTCCCTACTACTCTCCTTCGAATATCCTAGGCTTTTAAGTGTATCAGAATTGCCATTTGAGTCTTGGACTAGTGGCATAATTATATAATCTCTGCAGGCGTAAATTGGAAGTAATATGTGTTTCAGTCCAGGGTGATTAGGGCTTCGTTCAGCAATATATGCCAACTTCTTTGCAATTTCCTCTTCTTCTTTTAGTGCTTTTTTTGATATATCATTGTCTTTTGAATTTTTTACCAATACACGTTTAAGGCTTAAATCATCTGGGGATGCCATTAATGCATTTTTAATTTGACCAATATTACCTTGTTGCCTATACAATCCACCAATATACAGAAAGAGGCCAGATGCTGGATCTTGAAGATGTCCAATAACTAGAATTTTTTGTATTAGAAACGGGATGTCATTTGGTTTCCCAAAGTCAAGATTGTGTATAAAGACCTCATAATCCTCAGGAGAAGGAGCGACTTTTTTAAGGAACTCAAGCAATCTTGGATCCTCATATTGCTTGATTAGAATATCTACAAGCAAATATGCGTCGTTTTCCTCCAATTTGTCTTTCTGTATCATCTCTTCCAGAAGCATCTCGCCCACATCAACCATTTCGCTCTCGTCCATTTCTTCTTCAATAACTATTTCTGGTGAAGATTCACTTTCTATCTCCCTATTTCCTTTTGATGGTTGTGGAAGTGGAGGTGGTGTGGCTCTTTTGGGAAGTGGTGGAGGAGTTGCTCTGTTCGGAGTCTCGGCTGACAGAGCATTGTTTGTGTTAGAAGCCTCTTCTACTCTAACTCGGGACTCGCTTGCTGTTTTGACTCCTGATTCTACTTCATCTGTAATGTCCTGTATGTCTTGGGGCTCCAGGTCCTCGGTTTCTCTTGTTTCTGGATCAATAAGGACTGCGCCATCTAATGGCAATACATGTTCATCAACTATTTGAGTTAAATCATTTCGCTCTACCCCCGATCCTGAAGGGCTAACCGAGGTCATTTCAGCTTTTTGAGATTGATCCCACGTAAAATCTGGGCTGCCAACAACTGTTGGGTCTTCTGAATTCTCATTACTAGTACTTACATCAGAATCGGGAAAGGCTCCCATAGCAGAGGAATCAACATCTGTAGGATCGATATCATCATCTGTGTTGCCTTTATTTAAAGCACTGTCTGCCATAAGCATTGTTAAATCTCATCATTTTATCATATTTTGGCTTTTTAGTCACCTTTATGTGTCCCCAAAATTGGTCTGGGTTGAACACAAAAAGCAGTATCCTAGTTTATGTCACCCTGGCCTTGATACATGGTGGGGAAAGGGATGGATCCCGCATCAAGTGCGGGATGACAGTGGGGGTGGAATAAATTGAAGGGGAACTAGACACTATAACAAAGGCCCGCACTTGTGCGGGCCTTTTAATGTATTATTTGATTACTCTTACTTAACCAAAGTAATCATCCCAAGTACAGGAGCAATAATTAATGCAATTGTATTAATTACCTTAATAAGTGAATTTAATGCTGGACCAGCGGTGTCTTTGTAAGGATCGCCTACTGTGTCCCCTACTATTGCGGCCTTGTGGGCGTCTGAGCCTTTTCCACCGTGATGGCCTTTTTCAATGTGTTTTTTGGCATTATCCCATGCTGCTCCCCCTGTGGTCATCTGAATAGCTAGTAGGAAGCCTGAAATAATTACACCTGTAAGCATTCCAGCAAGTCCTGCGGCACCTAATAAAACTCCAACTATAATTGGAGAAGTTACTGCAAGGACACCAGGCAAAATCATCTCTTTTAGTGCTGCTTCGGTTACTATCGATACACATTTTCCATATTCTGGTTTTCCTGTGCCTTCCATAATTCCTGGAATTTCTTTGAATTGTCTTCGGACCTCGTTAACAATCGCAAAAGCGGCTTTTCCAACCGACTTCATGGTCATTGAAGAGAATACAAATGGGATTACTGCACCAAGGAAAAGCCCGACGAGGACAAGTATGTTACTTAAGTCAAAGGATTGGCCCGGAAAGTAGTCTGTAAAGGCCGCAAACATCACAAGGGACGCCAAGGCGGCAGATCCGATGGCAAATGCTTTTGTGACGGCTTTTGTGGTATTTCCTACAGCATCTAACTCATCTGTAACTTCACGTGTTTTTTCGGGTAATTGGCTCATCTCGGCGATTCCACCTGCGTTGTCAGTAATTGGACCATATGAATCCATGGAAATGATGAGTCCTGTTGTTGAAAGCATTCCAACTGCGGCAATTGCAATTCCAAATATCCCTGCGAAAGCATATGCGCCAAGCATACCTAGCAAAATCAAAAGTACGGGTAACAATGTGCTTTCTTTACCAATCGCGAGTCCTGCGATCAAATTTGTTCCTGCACCAGTTTCAGAGGCTTTGGCAATGTGTTGAACTGGTCGAAAATTCGTAGCGGTGTAATATTCAGCGATTTTATTGATAAGTACCATGATTAATAACCCGATGATTCCACTGAAAGTGAGGGCTTGCCAATTTGCGTTGTACAAATAGTAAGTAGCAATTGCGAAACCTGAGGCTGCAATAATAGCTGTTATATAAATTCCTTTATAGAAAGCCCCCATTATGTTTTGTTTTTTTCCAAGTTTCACAAATAATGAGCCAACTACACCAGCAAATATTGCGATAGATCCCATTATAATGGGGAGTAATACAGCATTTGTACCATATTCTGAAGCAATTGCAGGAGTTACTGCTAAAATCATAGCCGCAATTAATGTAACAGCGTAACTTTCGAATAAATCTGCACCCATTCCGGCACAATCTCCTACGTTATCACCGACATTATCTGCAATAACTGCGGGATTTCTTGGGTCATCTTCAGGAATTCCTGCTTCTATTTTTCCTACTAAATCGGCACCTACATCAGCTGCTTTTGTGAAAATCCCGCCTCCGACACGGGCAAATAGTGAGATCAAACTAGCCCCGAATCCGAAACCAATCATTAGTACGGGATCTTGATATATCCAATAAAAAATACTTACTCCAAGCAAACTTGTAGCAACCACGAAAAGCCCAACGACGTTTCCTCCTTTGTAGGCTAAATCGAAGGCCTTATCCATTCCTTCCTTGGCGACGGCAGCTGTACGGACATTAGCGCGTGTTGCAACCATCATGCCGACATAACCTGCAAATCCGGAAAGAATAGCACCAGCTAAAAAGCCTATGGCCATATGAGCTCCATTTGTTGGCAGAGCTAACCAAAGTACAAAAAATAGTACAATGGCAAATAGGGCAACATAATTATTTTGCTTTCGAAGGTAGGCAGTTGCGCCTTCCCTAATATAGTCAGAAATTTTGACCATTTTTTCAGTTCCCGTGTCTGCACTTAAAATCTGCCATGTTAGATAGACGGCATACAAAAGCGCCAACAACGAGACCAAAATCGCATATGCGATTGGATCAGAGAGAAGTCCCATGATTGTGTGTTTGTTAAGAATAAATCGAACGTATAATTTATAGCAATGAGGGTGCGTTTAGTCAATTCGCAAGGCCGGTTTCTACAACATACTTTTTGAACAATGTGAATTCGAGTTACTGTTGGAGAAAATGGATACAGTGTAGATTGTCCGTGCTATTTTTGTGACTCTAATTAAGCAGAAAATGAGGATAAGACAAACATCTCAATGTGAAGGAACAGGTGAAACTTCATTTGACACTCCTACAGAAAGCAGAGAAATGACTAGTTTATCACGTGAAGATAGTGTTTGCGGGCCTCATCTAGGACGTTTTTCCACTTCCACTACAGACTCTGATGATTTAGAGACTGGAGGCGTAAGTCAGAATGAAATTAGTCAAAATTCTCAACAGGAAGAAGATCACATTTCGATTCTTTTGAAGGACGATTTTAAAAGAGCATATCTTAAAATATCTGGGGAGGTGTTGCAGGGACTTATTGATGGTCTGAGAGGCACTTTGAGATGGCAAGATTTATCCTGTCGAGTCGATCCAAGTTTTCGTGAAAATAATTTGGGCCATGTTTCTGAATTACTGGTATGGTGCAACGCTATTCAGCAAGATTATCCAGAACTGTACAATGAAATACGCGATGAGGACCCAGAAAGATGGAATGACCTTTTGAGTATGATTATCGTGCATGATATTGGGGAAATAGGTTTAGGAGATGTACCTCTTGTGAATCAAAACACAGAAGAAGGCAGAAGGAAAAAGCTGTTGGAGCCGGAATGGGCTAAATTTCTCATTCTACACTCCTTAACTGAAGATGATGCCTCTAGACTGATTTCACTTTATGAAAGATATGAAGAGGCTGATGATAATGATAAGATTGCTTTGTTTGCAAAAGCAATGGATAAAGGACAAGCTACTGCGAATGTGGCTAAACATATTGTTACTTTTAATCAAGGGGAGATTGACAATACTGCACCTGATTTCCTTATTGGCCAGGCTCACACCATTGATTACCTCCTCAAGCTATTGCACATGTTTAGAAGTCCAGTGGCGAAGGAACAATTATTGCAGTTTTTCCAAGAGAATGTGATAGTGTTTTTTGAGGATCGAAAATTACCACATTTTCCTCTTCATCAATTAAAAGCGACCCTTCCCCACAACTTTGAAGCAAAAATAAGTTAATTCGTTAATAATTTATTCAATATCAATATCAGTATGAAAATAAAAATAGTTCTACTTTGCGGTCTTGCGGTTGTCACATTGGTTGGCTGCCAGTCAGCAGAGGAAAAATTTTCGGAGAAACTAGCAGAAAGTCTAATTAACTCTTCTACAGGTGGTGAGATTGATGTGGATATTGAGTCAGGGAAAGTCGTTATAAAGACGGAAGAAGGAATTATTTCTCTTGATGGTGCTGAAGATGAAGGATCGATCACGCTAAGTGATACTGAGGGACGGCCAAAGACTGCACCAGATTATCTCCCAAGTTTATCTGGAGCAACTGAATTCAATGTAGTGAATTTTGGAAACATGGATTCCATCGCTTATACGGTTCCTGGTACAAGCGCAAAACGTACTTGTGAGATGCAGGTTACTTTGCTTGAGGGAATGGGATGGGCAATTAATTCAGATTTTTTCGTTTTTGAGAGTGAAGAGTCGGTCCTGAAGAGCTATTTGAAAGACGGGAAGATAATGACTCTTAGTTGCAATTTGGAGGGAGTGAAAGTGAATGTCGTCATGTCTTCAAACGATAAGGAGGGATAAGCGTTAATTTTTCTATTTACACCCGGGCGGAGCTTAATTAAGATAGTTCTGCTCGGTTGTAAATTTGTAAGAGTTCTCGAGAGTTTTGCAATCAGTGAATTAAAAATTGGGCCTGTAGCTCAGGGGTTAGAGCAGTCGACTCATAATCGATTGGTCGCTGGTTCAAATCCAGCCAGGCCCACCATGAATTTTGATTGTTTTTCAGAATTGTTTTGTGCAAAGAAGGATCAGTTTTGTTGAGATTTTTGATGGAATATATTTTCAAATGTTTTTGCTTTTTTTATTTTTACCAATATGTATGTCTTGAATTAATATTCAAGCCTTGTCTTTATTTAAACTACCCTCCTTTTATGGTATGATTATTGGATTAATATTAATTCTTACAATAATGGGATTTACAGACAAAATACCAGAGGGAGTTAAGGATAGTGGTTCAAGCTCGGAAGAACCAAAACTAGATCCGATACCAAGTACTGCAGAAGCACTTCAGACAGGGCAAACGGAATATTTGAAAAGTTGCGCAAAGCTTCCACCTAATTTTCAAAAGGCTTTTAGTACCCTTAGTAAGAATAGCCGCGATTTTTGTAAGACTGAGAGTTTAACTCCTCAAGCTATTTCGAAAAAGGTGACGAATCAGACTACATCCCTTAAAACATATTACACTAATGTAACGACTCTACTGACTGCAAGTCTCAAAAGAAAGCTCAACACTAAACCCATGAAAGATCTGATCGACACTAAAACAGCATCTGAGTCCACGGGAGCAATTGACTTAGGAACAGTTACTACAGCCTTTGCGTATACGAGAGTGGAAGATAAACCTCCTTTGCAGGCGAGAAGAGTTTTAGTCGATGCAGAATGCGTACTTTTTCCCCCTGGAGATGTTCAAGTAAAACTCATTGAACACACACTTAAGACAGAGACGGAGGTTGCAGCAGAGGCGAAAGCTGCAAAGAAGGCTAGAATTGAGCGAGTTAAAGCTGAAGTAAAGGCAAAGGCAGAGGCAGATGAGAAGGCAAGAATTGAGGCTGAGGCAGAGGCCAATAAACGTAGAAAGTTGGACGAAAAAAGCCAAAAAGAAAATAATGCATTTTATCTTTCTCAAGCTTTAGAGGAAAGAGACAATATATGGGAATCTTTCCGTGAATATATGGACAATGACTGGCCAATGGAAAGTGATAGATTTACAACAATATATAACGACAGTCGAGAGGATTACAGTAATAATGCAAATTATGGATTGGCAAATGCTCCAACAGTTGGATTGCCTCCTGAGTATACAGCTGCATTAGATAATGGGACATTGGATGACGACATGCATGACTTCTGCGCTCGCCTTGAAGTGAACTGGAGAACTGGCGAATAGATTTTTTCAAGCATTATCTATTCTTTTTATTAGTTTTTCATTTATAATCCCCACAAATGCGTGAGTGGCGGAATGGTAGACGCGCTACGTTCAGAACGTAGTGGCCGTAAGGTCGTGGAGGTTCAAGTCCTCTCTCGCGCACCAGGGGAAAAGTTGTGAGGCTTGGTTTATTTTTGGAGGGGAAGTCATGGACGTTGCTAGTAATCCTTGACTTCTTTTGTTTTTGTGTTTATACAGCCCGTGAGCACGAATCTTTGTGTGTAGCCATATGTTTGCAGTGTTATCTTTGTTTGCATTGTGGTTTGAAATTTGGAGGAGACTATGTCGAGGGTATACCGCATTTTAAATGCAACACAGACGGCTAAGAAGGGACCTTTTACTCTAACTATAGAAGATGGGGCTGGCAAACCTTCGCTCTTGGGTGGGCTTGTCATTTCCTGTCTCCCGCTGAAGGAAGCATGTCTTTCAAGCTTTGAGTGGCTTCCAGAGGCGCTGAAAGGTGCAGAGGATCTCTTTTTCTTCGTTGCCTGCGAAGTCATGTGGACGGAACAGGCAGAATTGTGGGTGAACGCTAAGGGAGACGGGAGGAACTATCCTGTATTTTGCCCGACTCGAGTGTTCGTAGCCGAAGGGGTGTACACTGAATCGGAAAAAAATGGGTACGTTATGCTAACGTCCATGGCAGAAGTCCATCCAATAGTCCATCCAACCGACAACACCTGATGTGCTTAGGCTCGCTTCCATCGTTTTACGATGGGAGGCGGGCTATGAGTCTTTTTAACTTAGGACAAATAGCCCTATCGTGAATGAGGCTAGATTTGTTATAAATGAAAGCGCTAACGCATGTTTTGCGCTAATTTTTAGTGCAAGGAAATACCAAACGGCTTCCATGATAAAGGCGAATATCTCTGCACTAATCCCGAATATCCATCGGTTCTTGATCAACTCAGGAGCGACGAACCATATATATGGCAGTGTGAATACTGAAGCTAAGGCCACTATGCCCAGTAGCCGCTGAGGTGGTGTTTTTAATTTTAGCCTTGGCCCTGCGTATTTCTGCAGGACCAAAGCTACTATACATTCAATACTTACGGTTAAGACAAGTGCCTGAAAAAACAAGAATAAATACTGCATTATCTTAGGTCATTATAAGGAGTTGATGGGAGTTGCATGATTCCCGCCCTTAAACGATAGAGTATTTCGGCCATTTCGCCCCTTGTGATTCGTTGATCGAATCTTGTTAGAGTAACTGGAATAGCTTTTTTAGTTGCTAATGCCTCAACATATCTTTTATACCAAGGGTCTGATTCTTCTGTGGAAATGCTAACTGTTTCAACTATTATCTTGGCTGCCTCGACGAAATTAATCTTGCTTGAAGGAAGGAAGTGACCGTCCGGATAGCCTCCAACCACTGAACGCCGTTTTGCCTCACAAATATAAGGGAAATACCACTCTGGAAGACCGCCTTGTGCCACGTTATAAATCACATCATTAAACAACATAACTACATCTTTCCCGTCTTCTACGTAGTATTCCACGCAATCCTCCAATTCCTGTGCACTGGCCACACTCCCAACCGTCATTTTCACAAACTCTGCCCGGTTTATGGTTATTTCTGGCTTGAAAGATCCATCGGGATATCCATCAACACTGCCATTTTCTTTTAAATAGACTAAGGCATCGTAATATGGGCTGTCCGTGTCGATATCTGTGAAGAGGTCTTCTGTTGTGTCAGGGAATGTATCTAAGTTCTCACCTGTCATTAGAGTCGCAACTCCATCAATTATTATTGGGTTGTCTTTATCACTGTAGAACCGCTCAGTTTGGACAGGTTCTATCATCAACTGCTCTTCTACCCCATTAAGTTCGACGATACGATATACATTTCGCACTTCTGTAAGGGTGTCATTTTCGCCGACATATAATATTCCGGTTTCAGCGGACATGTTGGCAGGATATGCGCCGGGGTCAAGTGTGGGGTTGTAGCCATCTCCATCGATTACAGGTGAATACTCTAGAGTTACTGCAAATAAGCTGATCGTGTTGAATTTGTAATCCTGTGTAAAACACTCCCCTTCTACGTATTCAGTTAGTGTGGAGTCTGAAACAGGGCTTTCCTCATAGCCAAAAACAACCATTTCACCTACAAAATCGTGAATATTGTTGAAATATGCACATACTGGCACAGTTTTTTGACCGGGAGGAAGCACATCTGCAAGGGCGGTATTTACCCCTAATGTGGCTAGAACAACAGCCATTATAAGTATTTTTTTCATGTGTTTGTTTTATGATTTATCTTTATTGAAGATTATATGTTTTGGATTTTTTTTCAAGTTTTGCTTAAAATCATCGATAATTTCGGTCGAATTATTCTACCTTGAAATCGCACAGAAATTATCTATTATTATTGGGCCTCTTTTATGCATGATTAGTTTGCAGAAGTGGCTGAAAGTCGGGGTGTGGCGCAGTTGGTAGCGCGCGCGCATGGGGTGCGCGAGGTCGTGGGTTCGAATCCCGCCACTCCGACCAAAACACACAGAAAACGCTCATATTTCAACTCACGCTGCGGAGAAAATTGAAAACACGTACAAGGAGTACGCTTATTTCAATTTTTCCTTGGTTCGGCGAAATCTGAGCATTTTCTGTGTGTTTTGGGGGGGTGGAGGGTGTTTTGAGGTGGTTGGAAGGGGGAACGCCGGCACTTTGTGCGGCTGGAATAGAATAGGGGAAGTATATTTGGGGGGAACGCCGGGGGGATGGTACGGCTGGAGAGGGATGGGGGGGAGTATATTGGCTCTTATGTGGGCAATGGATTGGCAATTAGTAATAGTGCTTCAGGTGCAAGTTCCCGAAATGGATAATTGAACTTATGATGGGAAAAGAAGAATTATTCATATATTATTTATGCATATTAATTAATATCTACATGACTCAAAAAGCTAAAGAATGTTGCCCAAAGTTCAGTACTGAAAAGTGGGATGAGAAGTCTCATAATTGGGATAAAAAGCAGTTCATTATGAAATGGATTCCTACTTTTTTTCACATGCCTTTTCCACCTATGATAGGTTGCAAGATCACCAAGATGTGGAAGGTTGCAGAACACGCAAAGAAAATGGCTTCGAATAAGGAAGATGTTTTAATGTTATTCTATGACCCACATGCTTTCAAATCCGAGTTGTACATGTCTGTTACAGGTGATGTTCCAAATGCAAAAAATAAAAAATTGTCTGGAAAATTCGAATCAAAAGTTTTTGATGGAGGGTATAATGAAGTTCCTAAGTTTATGAAGGAAATGGATAAATATCTTAGTAAAAAACATGAAAAAGCGAAGAAATATTTAATCCATTATGCATATTGTCCAAAATGTGCAAAGGAAGCCGGACATAATTATATGGTTTTATTCGCTGAAGTATAAAGTTATGATCACTTGCAAAAATCATCTAGACGAACTAGTCACAATCCCCAAAGAAAAATTCTTTTTCCGGCCGAGTGCATATGCTTTAATTCGGAATGGAAATGACCTCTTAACTGTTCGAATTACACACACAGGTAAGATTTGGTTTCCAGGCGGAGGGGTGCACCAAGGAGAAACTATTAAAGAAGCTTTGACCAGAGAGCTCCAAGAGGAAATTGGCTACAAAAACGTCAGAATTGGTGATCAAAAAGGTGCCTTTGAAAATTTTTTTTACTATGGCCCCACAGATGAGGCAATGCACGCCTTGCTGTATTTTTATGAGTGCTTCACGGATGAAAAACATATGATTTCTGATGATCAAATTCAGGATGAGGCCATTAAATCCATTCGCTGGACTCCTATTGATTCAATTCGGAAGGAAGATCTTGGTGATCTTAATGATGAAATGTTTGCTATGATTCAATCTCTAAAATAGTCATGATGCTTATTAAGAAAAAAATCTGGCCCGAATATTTTGAACTTATTAAGAGTGGGAAGAAGAAATATGAGTTACGTTTGAACGATTTTGAAATTTCCAAGGGTGATACCTTGCTTTTAGAAGAGTGGGATCCTGCTACAAAAACATACACGGGAAGGAATATCAAAAAGAAAGTTGGTTTTGTTGGAAAATTCAGCTTAGATGAGCTGTTTTGGCCAAAAGAAGAAATTGAAGAAATGGGGTTGTTGGTAATTTCTTTAAATGACTGAATTTAGAGAGCAAGTTTTGAAAGTGGTCAGAACAGTTGACTGAGAAGGCATTAATTTTGATTCAATTAATGTAAAAAAAGCCACCAGGCTCTAAGCTGATGGCTTTCTTTGTTGATACTTAAGTAGACTCCTATACACCTGTATTGTCTTCAACAGGTGTGTCTGGGGTAGTGGTGTCATCGTTCGTTGCTGTTTCATCTGGGGTGGAAGTGGTTTCTTCTTCTGTCGTTGTATCCACTTCTGCAGGGTTGAAGGTTTCTAGACCCGCAATATCCACTGTAATTGAGCTAAGCATGTTCAGCATATTGGTTTCCTGATCTGCAGCGCCTGAAATTCTGTATATTCGTGATGAATCTTCTACCTTGGCTGATAAATGTATCATTCCGTCTGTGCCCTCTTCTTTGTAATAACTGAAACCTTCGTGTACAAGGGTGGCTTCAAAGCTTTCATCATTTGGAAGCAGTTCTAGTGTGACAGCTGGGTCGTTTGTAGTGAGATCATCAGGGCCAAAGCCATATATGGCAATATCATTTTCGTCGACTTTGTCGATAAATGAGCTATAAAACCAGTATTTGGGGTATTGCACTGCAAAGTTCCATCCTTGGCTTACATATAGTGCAAAATTTTCCACTGGTACAACTGTAGCTTCGCTTGCTGCACCTGTATCATCAGAACTTTTTTCCTCCTCTGTTCCGATCATCAGGTTGTCGATATTTCTGAAACGATAAATAATGTCTGCTGCTCTGCCTCTGCTTAGAGGTTGGGCTGGATAGATTTTGTTGTCATAGTCTGCCACTAACATGTCCTTAATTTTGGCATAATTAACGTATTTTGAGTACCATTGGCCGGGCATAACATCGGCATATGGTATTTGAGCGAGTTCGGCGTTACCAATATCCGCTTTTTGGGTTAATAGTAACATTTTTAAGAATTCAACTAAATTAACTGATTGCTCTGGCCTAAAGGTGCTATCAGCATATCCATTAACTACTTCCAAAAAGACTGCCTTGTTCAAATAACCGCTGTACCATGCGGTCTCTTCGGTATCAGAAAACATAGCTTGTGCAATTCCGTTCGTTACTTCAATTTCAGCTGCCTCAAATACTAGTTTTAGTGCCTCCACACGGTTTAAGGGCTGATCTGGACGGAAAGTGTTGTCGCCATAACCCTGCAGCAATTCCTGGTATCTCAAAACGATAATAGCGTTGTAATATTGATGATCTACTGAGACGTCAGCGAAATCCTTAAAAGCACTTTCGTCTTTTGGTGTTTCCTCTTCTTCTGTTTCGGAAGATGTGTCTGATGTCGAGTCGTCCGTTTCCGTGCTAGTACTTCCCATTGCTTCAGTAGCATTGACTGAGCTGTCGTCTGTACTACTGTCAGTCGTTTCTGGTTCACCGGTGCTGGTGTCGCTACCTGTGTCTTCTGCTGTTGTCTCGGTGTCGGTTACGCTGGGCGGTAATTCGTCTGCATATGCATATTGGGAAAAAAGTGCGGTCATAATGACTACTCCCAAAATTGCGGATATCTTTTTGTTCATTTGTTTTTTAATTATTTGTTTGAGTCTGTCCGGTTATTTGCGCCAGACAATTACTGTATTGAATTTAAGCATTTCTGGAGATTTTTGGCAACAGCTCTGTATAAATTGGGTTTCGTGAAGTCCAATCCGGCGCGCTTTAGTTGATTTAGGGGAAAATCGTCTCCGCCACTTTTTAAGAACTCCACGTATTTCTGCGCAGCCCGCTCCCCTTCCTTCGCATCCAAAATTTGTTCTACGAAATAATATGCAGCGGCTATTCCTGTCGCGTATTGGTATACATAAAAATTGTAGTAGAAATGAGGGATTCTGGCCCATTCATATTGGATGTAGGGATCTTTGCTGACCGCTGTGCCATGGTAAATACCATTAATGCGAGCATATTCTTTATTAAAATATTCTGCAGTAAGTGGTTTTTCCTCTTCCAGCATTTGATGAATTGTTAATTCAAATTCTGCAAACATAGTTTGGCGGTAATATGTTGCACGGATTGCGTCGATTTCATATGTTAAAATTATATCGCGTTTAGCTCCTTTGTATTTCTTCAGGAGATGTCTGGTTAGTAACCGCTCATTAACTGTGGATGCAATTTCTGCTGTAAATAAAGCATAATCGCCGAGGCCATATGGTTGATTATTCTTTGCTAAGAATGAGTGCATTGAGTGACCGGCCTCGTGAATGAGGGTGTATACGTCATTTAGTGTTCCGCTGAAATTCATTAATATGTATGGGTCGGAATCATAGCATCCTCCCGAAAATGCACCTCCGCGTTTTCCCTTGTTTTCATATTTATCGACCCATCCTCCGCGTAGGCCGTTTTCCAGAGTCCGTACATATTCCTCTCCCAGAGGCTGAACTGCCTCCAGGCACAATTCAATTGCCTCTTCGAAAGTAAACTTGAGTGGCTGTGCTTTGCCAAGAGGAACTCTCAAGTCCCACATTTTTAGTTTTTTAAGTCCCAATTTCTTTGCGCGGACTTGAAAGTATTTATGCAAAACAGGCAAAGAATTATGGGTCTCTTTTATTAAAGTTTCATAAACTTTTGGATCAATTAAATTGTTAGATAGAGAGCTCTCCAAACAACTCTTATATTTCCTGGCGTGTGTATAAACCATATGCTGTTTAACTGCTAAGTTAAGAGTCTGAGAGTAGGTGTGAATATGGGACTGATATGACTTGTAATAGCTTTCAAACGCCTGTTGACGAAATTTTCTATCTCCATTTTCGAGGAATTTTGCGAATTGTCCGCTGGTTAGATGGTGCTTTTTGCCCTTTGCATCTTTTACGTCACCAAAAGTTATATCTACATCATCAAGAGCACTAAATATATCGTCTGGGCCATGTGAAATTTTTGAGAATAGTGACATGAGTGACTCTTCGCCATCTGATAATATGTGCTTTTTTTTGAGGATGGTCAGCTTTAATTCTCGATGGTATTCATGAAATTGTTTGTCTAAGGCCATCTCTTTCAATTTGGCCATAGGGAGTTTTACTAATTCTGGTCCTTGAAAAGAGACTGCTTGGCTGAATTTTGCATAGAGGTCTTGAGCTTTTTGTAGCAGGATTTGAGATTTGTGGTTTGAAAGGTCTACACTACTCAAGTGGCTTGCGTATACGTAGAGGCGTTCTATTTCTCTTACTGTCTCATATGAAACTTTGAAGTATTCAAGAATGGTTTCTTGTGACTTTAAGTTCCCTTTGTATCTTTTAAGCGGGGCTATCAAACGGCTTGTTTTAGAGTAGTGAGCCTCCCATTGATTTATATTTTTATACATCTTTTTCAAGTCCCACTGATGTTTTTCTGGAACCTCTGCTCGTGAATTATAGAAGAGTTGCTCTTTTTTTGTTTTGCTCATGGCTTTTTTTGATGTTAATGCAAAGAATTTTTGACATAATAGAATGCATCAGTATTATTAGTGAAGTTTTATAAAAATGAAAATGGAAAAAAAATTAGTGATCGTAGAGTCACCGGCAAAAGCCAAAACAATTTCGAAATTCCTAGGGAAAGAGTTTAGAGTAGAGGCTTCAATAGGCCACATTCGTGACTTACCTGGCAATGCACAAGAGGTGCCAGCAAAATACAAAAAAGAAAAATGGGCACGCTTGGGAGTTGATACAGCGAATGATTTTAAGCCGCTGTATATAATTCCTGATGCAAAGAAGAAACAAGTTAAAAAGTTGAAGGATGCTATGCAAGGAGCAACAACATTGTATCTGGCAACTGATGAAGACCGTGAAGGAGAAAGTATCTCATGGCATTTGCTTGAGTTATTGAAACCCAAAATCCCTGTAAAGAGACTTGTTTTTCATGAAATTACAGAAGAAGCAATTAAAGCTGCATTAGATAAACCTCGCAAAGTGGATACGGATCTGGTTCATGCGCAGGAAACTCGCCGAATTTTGGATCGCCTGTATGGCTATGAAGTGTCCCCTGTTTTGTGGAGAAAAATTGCACCGAAGCTTTCTGCTGGTCGTGTGCAATCTGTTGCAATTCGTCTGGTTGTGGAACGTGAACGAGCTCGTTTAAAGTTTGTACCAGCTGATTATTTTGATTTGCTGGCAGAGTTTAAGACCATTAGAAAAGATAAATTTCATGCTGAACTCAAATCTATTGATGGAAAGAGGTTAGTTATAGGGAAAGATTTTGATCCGGATACTGGAAAAATTATAGGGAAGTCTAAGGTAATGTTGGACGAGAAAAAGGCAAAAGCTTTGGAGGCAGCGATAAAAAAGAATGATTTTGATATTACTTCTATTGAGCAGAAACCTTTCGTTAGACATCCAGAAGCGCCTTATACTACATCCACGATGCAACAGGAGGCTGCACGAAAGCTTCATTATTCTGCTAAACGCACTATGCAAATTGCTCAGAAACTTTATGAGCATGGGTATATAACTTACATGAGAACAGATTCCACTAATCTTGCGGCTTCGGCTCTGAAGGAAGCGAGAAAATTAGCAACAAAATTGTATGGCAAAGAGTATGTGTCGCCAACTGTTAGAGAGTTTGCGTCAAAGATTAAGAATGCTCAGGAGGCACATGAAGCTATTCGACCTGCTGGATCAACATTCAAACTTCCCGAAGCTTTAGCTAAAAGTGGAAAGCTCACTGGTGAGGAAGAAGCTCTTTATGAGTTAATTTGGAAGAGAACTGTCGCGTCGCAGATGGCTGATGCAAAAATGTTATCTACTATTGTGGAGGTCTCTGATGGAAAACATATTTTTGGTACAACTGGCAAACAAATTGTTTTTCCAGGCTTTTTAAAGGCCTATGTTCAAGGATCAGATGATCCTGACGAAGAATTGGAGCATCAAGAAAGAATTCTGCCTGAGATGAACAAGGGAGAACGTGCAAGCGTTGTGAAAATGGACATGAGAGCTCATCAGACAAAACCTGTGGCCAGATTTACGGAAGCATCTCTAATTAAGGACTTAGAAACTAGGGGGATTGGTAGGCCGTCAACTTATGCAACAATTATGGACACAATTGTGAGACGTGATTATGTCTTTAAACATGGATCTGCACTCGTCCCAAGTTTTGTTGCGTTTGCGGTTGTTAATTTGATGGAGAAATATTTTGCACATTTAGTGGATTATACTTTTACTGCAGAGATGGAGGAAGATTTGGATAAAATTGCTGATGGAAAGAAAAAACCAGTCCCATATTTGAAAGATTTTTATTTTGGGACTAAGGGACATGAAGGTTTGACCAAATTAATTACTCAGGAAATTGATGCCCGAGAAGTCTGCACTCTTGAAATTAAACCCGGAGGTAAAAAGACAGACTTTCATATCAGAATTGGTCGATTTGGTCCGTACATTGAGAAAGGCGACAAAAAGGCTCCAATCCCTGATGATACTATTCCAGCTGAGTTAACTCAGGAAAAAGCAGATGAATTATTGGAGAACACTGCCTCTCCTGCTGGCGAATTAGTTGGAAAAGATGATGAGTTGAAATTGGAGATATTCAGGAAAGTTGGCCGTTTTGGTCCTTATTTACAGAGAGGAGAAAAGGATGACAAAGGTTTCAAGATGAAATCTATTCCTAAATTTATTACACCAGAGAAAATTACAATTGATCAGGCAAAAGAAATTCTTTCCTGGCCAAAGTCACTTGGTAAGTTTAAGGCAGGTGAGGAAGTTAAGTTTGACGTCGGTCCGTATGGTCCTTATTTAAAGGTTAATGGTAAGAACAAGGCGGTACCAGATGGTACAGATGTAATGGAATTGACTGCGGCAAAGGCTGAGAAGATTTGGAATGCAGTTGCTACAGGCAAATCAAAAAATGGGAAGGGCAAAGGTGCTGCCGCGTCCAATGTATTGAAAGATTTTGAGAATGGAGTTGTGGCCAAGATTGGTAGATATGGAGCTTATGTTAGCAATGGGAAAATTAATGCGGCCGTTCCAAAAGGGAAAAACGCAGAGGATTTAACTGCAGATGAAGCTTTGGAGTTGATAAAGAAAAAGGAATAGTTTTGCCAGCTAGGCTTGAGGTATAAATTCACTGGCTGCGTCTCTTGCTCTTTGACTGGTTAGAATTCCTGTGTTTTTGAATGGATTCTTCTGTAGCTCGAAATGCATGGCGTCCCAAGCTCCCAGCCATCTAAATCCACAGGCTATCATTGTATTGATGAACTCTGGTGGTATATTCATTTTGAATTTCGCGCCTTTTTTGCCTTTTTTTTCTACCTGATATGGGTTTTGTAACGAATTTATATCAATTGCTGTCCCCCAGGAATGCTTACTAAGTGATGTCCCTCCTCTGATGGGTCTCCAATTTTGGCAGCTGGTTTCTCTTTGATTGCACATATACTCAATACCTGCTTTTTTCATTCTTTCGTCTGCCTCAATAAGATAAGGAGCCATATATTTACATACGAAGATATCTACTCCTCTGAAATTGATTTTGGTCATTTTGGTCCAAACTTCTGCATTATTTCTTCCTACATATTTCATTAACCATGCTTGGTTTACATTTGGAATATCTCTGCTTACCTCATTTTCGCTTTTCACTTTTGATAAATCGGTGCTGGTCGTTTTCGTTGGATTGTTTGACGGTTTTGCTTGTTCTGGTGGTTTTGTCTGGCTAGGTTGTTTTGCTGCAGTAGTACCGTTTTCTGTAGTAGCAACCCCTGCTTTTGGAGCATCCTTGGACACTCCGAAATCTCCAATTATTCCGTTTAAGAACCCCATTATCCTGTTTTCAATTCCCTTAAAGTCAATTTTTGTGGGATCGTTGGGGTCTGTTAAGTTATTTGCAGCAAGAAAATCCGTAATTTGTGTCAGAAATATGTCAAAAAAGTTCTTGTCTGTTTTGACTTCTTTGTTTTGTTTTGCGGCTTCCTCACGCGCTTTGTCCTTAAGAACTGTTTTTTGAGCATTATTAACCTGATAGAGCTCTCCTTGCAGTGCGTGCTTATTCGTTTGATGTCCGAATTTGGCATCTTTAAGACCCATCGAGCTCTGGGTCTCCTTGATTCTGATCTTCTGGCCATGCTGAACCAGTACGCGTAGCTTAGTCTTCGCATCAAAATATCCAGGCCGCCCCTCTTCGAAGCCACGCACGGCATTCTCATGCAATATCTTTCCGCTCGAATCTAAGATGTCTACAGTTAAGTTGTTAGGCGGCAAAATATCGGCTAAATCCATATCGTTTTGCGCCATTTTGCTACCATGGAAGTTCAAATCAAAAACTAGCCCACTTGCGCTGTTGTCTCTTTCTAGGAACATTGCGGCCAGCTTGATATGCCTCGCAAGCGGGTTTGCTTTTATTTCTGCCAGTGATAATCCACCTGCACGAAGCAAATCTAAATCCCCTTTCTTTTCCCATTCGGCCAATTTTTCTAAGTTTTTCTTTTTCTCTATGGCCAGTGTGTTTTTTTCTTGCTCTGTTTGAGGGTCAATTCCTTTTAGAAGCTCGACATTGTCCCTCTTGTGCTCATCTTCTGTCTTATTTACTACTTCATTTCTGACTGTAGCTTTCTCCAGAGCGTTTAGGGCCTCTTGAGTCGTTGGTTTTTGACTTGCTGATTGTTTGGATTTGTCTCCTCCCATAGCGTTTGTTTTTCAATTTCTAGGCTACTGCTGATGGTGGTCTTAGATACGTAAGCCCCCTTGGTGTTTGCTTATCCAGTTCTTTTTCTTCTGGTGTTTTATTATTTGAATTGTTGTGAACCACCTTTTTTGTACTGCTCATTATTCCTATGTGCCTATGTCCTGGCCTTGCTATTCCATCGACTACTCTACCTTTGGTAAATCCCCAGATAACCACGTCACCTGGGCTTGGTCCCGCGCCTTTGGGTGCCCTGGTCCAACCTTGTCGCAAAAGTCTTTGTTCAACTCCTGTGACGCTTAACACCTCACCTCCCATATCTTTTGATTTTGTAAGTGCCCTTGATACAAATTGTGCGCATGCTAGACTTCCTCCTCTGACTTCTGGTCCTCTAAAGTTTTCGCTTCCAATATAGCTTTTTGCTGTTCTAATTCTTGTTTCTGCGTCTGAACCAGTAGGTGCTGTTTCTTCAGGGCCTGTGTCTGCGGCTTGAGCTGGTTTAGTTGTTTGAGTTGGAGATGGAGATTGAGCCGATGTATTACCACTTCTCTGTGGAGATTTTCCGGTTCCGTTTGTGTTTTTTGCTTTTTTCTCTTCTGCTGCCTTGCCTTCAGGTACAGCTTCCTTCTTCTCTGCCTTGCCACCAAGTCCTTCTGTGAAACTTGAAATGATTGTCCCAAACTGCTCTATTAGTTTGTTTATTACTTCTTCTAACTTGGAAATATCGAATTTACCATCTTTGATGACATCTTGGACTGCATCTTCTAGTGCTCCATCTGTGGTTTGTCCGTCTAGTTTAACTTCTTTTCCACTTTTTGCTGCGGCTGCTCTTGCGGCTTTACCAATCGTGTTTTTGTGATCATTTTTTGTTAGATATGTCTCTTCAGCTAACCCGTTTATGTATGTTTGTTTGCCCTCTGTTTGATGAGTTAATGCGACTGATGACTGTGTTTCTTTAACTTTTATCGTAAATCCCTGTCTGAGAATGGCTCTCTTTTTATCTGGCTCGGTATAATATCCGGGTTTGCCATCTTTCACCCCACGACGAGCATTTTCAAACATTACCTTCCCTTCTTCATCAAGAATATCTACGGCCAAAACATTTGCCGGCATTACATCACTAACATCCAGTTCGAGGGCCATGAAATCACTACTGCTAAAATCGCACTTAAATGCTAAAGGGTCTGTACCAGGCTCTCTTTTGAGAATCATGGCAGCTAATCTTACGTGTCTAGCAAGTGAATCAGCTTTAAGTTGATCAAGAGATAGTCCGGCAGCTCTTAGAGCGGGGATATCACTGTCTTTTTCCCACTCTGCAGCTTTTTTCCAAAGCTCTTTTCTCTCATCAAGCTTTACCGCCTCAAATTGTTTAATAAATGAAACATTGTCTTTGAAATGGTCCCGTGCTTCTTTATGGACTTCTGTTGAAGCGGCTGCAGACTGGCTTTCTGTAGATTTTTTTGGTATATCTTGACTCTCGGGTTGATTGGGGCCTGATTTTGTCCCTTTCGGAGGTGTCATAATGAGTGTTAAAATCTTTTTATTATATCATACAAAGGGAGTATTTATTAGAAAAACATGCTGAAAATTAATGATTTGGTGGTGAAAGTAGATGGTCAAAATGTGATTGATTCACTGTGTTTGTCTGTGAACTCTGGAGAAACACATGCTTTAATGGGGCCAAATGGCTCTGGGAAAAGTTCTTTGTGTCTTGCTTTGATGGGACATCCTCGCTTTAAGGTTATTAGTGGGGAAATTGAATTTGAGGGGAAGGATTTGTTGGAATTGAGTACGGATGAGAGGGCGCGGTTGGGGTTGTTTTTGGGGTTTCAGTATCCAAGGGAGGTTTCTGGGATTACTTTTGGGAATTTTTTGAGACAGGCTGCTAATTTGCGACTTGTGGAGGCCCAGAAGCCACATGGGGCTGCGGAGTATTTTAAAATTGCTGCTAAGTTAATGGAGGAAGTAGGTTTGGAGAAGAGTTTTATTGGACGTGGTGTTAATGAAGGTTTTTCAGGGGGAGAGAAAAAGCGCGCAGAAATAGCCCAAATGATTGCTTTAAAGCCTAAATTAGCGGTTTTGGATGAGATTGATTCTGGTTTGGATATTGATGCGCTCAAAGTTACTGCTTCTGCAATTGAAAAGGTAAAGGCGGATACGGGGATGGGGCTTTTGTTGATAACGCATTATCAGAGGTTGCTACACCATTTGCCTGTGGATTTTGTTCATGTGATGGTGAAGGGCAAAGTTGTTGCTAGTGGTGGCCCTGAGATGGTTGAGACTTTGGAGAAGGAAGGATATAAGAGTTTTCTTTGATGAGTAATAATGATACAAATGGCGACGCGAAAAAACTGGCCGATCAGCTGGGGGATTATAAGTTTGGGTTTAAGACTGACTCAAAGCCTCGTTTTAAGTCTGGGAAAGGGCTTTCGGAAGACCTTGTGCGAGAGATTTCTGCTCTGAAGGGTGAGCCAGATTGGATGCTTAAGATTCGGCTAAATGCTTTCAAAGTTTTTCTGGAGCTAGAGATGCCTACATTTGGCGCTGATCTGTCTGACATTGATTTTGAAAAAATTCATTATTATTTGAAACCTTCAGATAAGCCCATGCGAAAGTGGGAAGATGTGCCTTTGGAAATAAAAGAGACTTTTGACCGGTTGGGAATACCAGAAGCGGAGCGGAAATATTTGGCAGGAGCAGGTGCTCAGTTTGAATCAGAGATGGTTTATCATAATTTGAAGGAAACTTTGAGCAAAAAAGGAGTGATTTTTGAGAGCACTGATGTGGCCTTGCAGAAACATCAGGAGATTCTTCGAGAACACTTCGGCAAAGTTGTTTCCATGAGAGACAACAAGTTTGCGGCTTTAAATACAGCCGTTTGGAGTGGTGGGACTTTTATTTATATTCCAAAGGGGGTGCATGTGGACCTTCCTTTGCAGGCTTATTTTAGAATGAATGCAGAGTTTATGGGGCAGTTTGAGAGAACTTTAATTATAGCTGATGAAGGAAGTTCAGTTCATTATATTGAAGGATGTACTGCGCCAACATATTCCTCGACTTCTTTGCATTCAGCTGTTGTCGAGATTTTTTGTAAAAAAGGTGCGCGCGTTCAGTATTCGACCATACAAAATTGGTCGAATAATGTTTACAACTTGGTGACCAAGCGTGCGCTGTGTGAAGAAGATGCGGAGATGTTCTGGTTGGACTGTAATTTGGGGTCAAAGGTTACTATGAAGTATCCTGCGGCTATTTTGATGGGGCGCGGCGCACGGGCGGAGGTACAGAGTGTGGCTTTTGCTGGAGCAGGGCAGCATCAGGATGCGGGGGCGCGGGTTATTCATGCCGCGCCTGATACGTCGTCGATAATTAGTTCTAAATCTATTTCGAAGGAGGGTGGGCGGTCTTCGTACAGAGGGCTGGTGCGTGTTTTGCCAGGTGTTACGGGTGTGAAGTCTCGTGTTGTTTGTGATGCTTTGTTGCTTGACGATAGGTCTAGATCTGATACTTATCCCACAATGGACATACAAAATGATGATGCTGCTATTGCTCATGAGGCAACGGTTAGTAAAATTTCTGAAGATCAGCTTTTTTATTTAATGTCTCGTGGGTTTTCTGAATCTGAAGCGGCTGGGATGATTGTGAATGGGTTTATTGACCCGATAGTTAAAATATTGCCGATGGAATATGCTTTGGAGATGAATCGGTTGATGGAAATGGAGATGGAAGGGTCAGTGGGATAATTACTTTGTACATTTGATATGTAAGTCTAGATGAGCAAATTATTAATTCAGAAAAATCCGAGTAAATTTAAAGAATCTTTGGCAAAAGGTGAGTCAAAAAAGATTGTTTTGATATATTCTGAAGATCCGTCCGAGTCTCAAATTGAAAATGTTTTTGATATTTCTTCTGCCAACTCAGACTTAGAGCTGCTGTTGCTCTTTGCAGGACAAGGGCATTCTAAATTTAATATTAAATTACAAGTAAGGCATTTGGCTCCTTCTTCCCGTTCTCGCATTACTCTAAAAGCCATTCTTGGTGAGGAAAGTGCACTTAATTGTACAGGGAATGTTTTTGTCAGCGGGGAGGCTCGAAAAACAGATACATATTTGCAGTGTGAATCACTCCTACTCTCTGAAAAAGCTAAGGTTAAAGCAATCCCCTCCTTGGAAATTATTGCGAGTGACATCAAAGCTGGCCATTCTGCGAGTATTGGGAGAGTTGATGATGAGCAACTCTTTTATTTATTAGCAAGAGGCTTTCATTTAGAAAAGGCTCGAAAGATGTTAGTTGAAGCCTTTTTACTAGATACTGTTAATTCTTTTACTGATCTTTCAGATTCAGATATTGATTTACTCAAAACAGAATTAATGGAGATTATCCCTTCTACATGATACAATATCTGGATGAATAATTATTTTAATTTCTGATATTACAAGTGGCAGAAGAAAACATAAAAACGCCTGAATACGCTGGTCTGTATTACCCGTCTGACCCAAAAGAGTTAAAAAAGATGCTTGAAGTCACTTTGACTGAAGTTGGGACTTTAGGTGCGGGCTATAGTGGGGTTCCTCTTAGGGCAATGATAGTGCCATCAGCTGGGCTTACTTTTGCGGCAAAAACCGCTTTGTTGGCATATCAGCAAATTAGAAATAGAAATTATTCCAGAGTAATAATTCTGGGAGCCTCTCACTTTTTTAGATTTACAGGGGTTGGTATGACAGAAGTTGATGCATATCAATCTTTGAATGGAAATATACCAGTTGATAAACGTGCAGTGGAATATTTAGGAACAGGTTTTGACTTTCATATACATGAAGAGGCTTTCGCAAAGGAATATTCGATTGAGGTCCAACTCCCCTATTTACAGCATTTTTTGCAGGATTTTCAAATTCTCCCACTAATTGTGGGAACAAAGTTGGATGTAACTGCGACTGCACTAGTTTTGTCTGATTTAATTGATGATGAAACATTAGTTATTGTAAGTACTAATCTTTCGCATTTTCATGAGGAAACGAAGGCGCGTACTCTTGATCAAAAGACTGTAGATGCTATCCTGACAAAAGATACAGATCTAATTAAAAAAAATGGCCAAGCTTCTGCTATCCAAGCATTGGCACTTTTGAATGAAGTTGCATTATTGAAGGGGTGGCAACCTACTTTTTTGGCTTATAATAATTCAGCTGAGAGCGGTGATGATCCTGAGTCTGTAGTTGGCTATGCTAGTTTTTTGTATATACAATAATGAGCCAATGCCTCTTTTATTTACCTACTAGATGTAGCTTCTGCACAGATTAGATTTATTCTAGTTGCATAGTCTGTGTTTAGCTCATCAATTGCTGAAAGATTGGCAGCCTGTCTTTTTGGCCTACAACAATTCTGTAGAGAATGCTGATGATCTGAATATAGTGGTTGGTTATGGGAGCTTTATTTATATTTAAAAAGAGTCCCCTGAAAAGAGACTCTTTTTTGTGATTTTTGTCGCTTACCTTATTTTGTAAGGTCCAATTCAATTAAATCTCCGTTGTTACCAGGCATATCACATGCGTATCCACCTCCTCTGCAGTCTGCAAATAATACTGTTTGTTCACAATTATCGGTAGCTTGAATAGAGGCTGGATATTCATTATCTCCACATGCACTAACAATAGTTGAGTTGCCGTTTCTACTTGTTGCGCTATAGATTAATTCACCATTTTGGCCTTTTGCTACAAAAACGGGCTTATCAACATTAAATGGCTTAACTTCAATAATTACACAATTGTTTGTGCCAAAAGTGGGGTCACTTATTAGGGCTATCTCTGCCTGACTTTTGATACCTCCACTCAATGCATTTGTTATACAAACACTTTCATCTAATGTTTCGGCTTGATCTGTAGTTTCAGTTCCTACACAACCTGTTGTTGCGATTCCAGCAGAAATAATGGCGGCTTCACTTAATTTTCTAAAATTCATACTATATTTGTTAAGAGTAAGAGAGTTAATCTACGTCATTTTTGTTCTTTTGTCAAGTTTGTGTTTATAACTACTTTAGATTTGCAGATAGTACTTTATATCAGTACTATTTGTTTGCGCTATTTTGTAGAGAGAATAATTTCAAGAAAATCATGCTGAATCTGGATAATATAAAGAGCAGTTTTCCTATCTTCAAAAAACACCCCAATTTGGTGTATTTGGATAATGCAGCTACGACTCAAAAACCCGAAGCTGTTTTAAGGGCTATGGACTCCTTTTATCGTGAGTCGAATTCGAATATTCATCGAGGTGTTTATCCCTTGGCTGTTGAGGCTGATCTTGTATACGAGAATGGAAGAAAAGTTGTAGCTGACTTTATTGGAGCCCCTACAGAGCAAATTATTTTTACAAAGAATGCTACTGAAGGTGCGAATATGCTGGCGTTTGGTATTGGGGAGGCGCTGGTGGGGTCTGGGGATAATGTTGTGGTTACGGAATTAGAGCATCATGCTAATTTTTTGCCTTGGCAAGAGATGGCTAAGCATAGAGGTGCAGAGTTGCGTGTTTGGGCTCTTGTGGATATTCTTGCGGGAAAAATCCCGGACAGTCTGATTGATGACAGGACTAAAGTTGTTGCAGTTACACAAATGTCTAATGTTCTTGGTGTGCAGCCTGATATTTCAAAACTTGTGGAAAGGGCTCATTCTGTTGATGCAAAGGTTGTGATGGATGCATCTCAAAGTATTGTGCATATGCCTTTAAATGTTGCGGATCTCTCTGTTGATGCAGCTTTTTTCACAGGGCATAAATTATTCGGGCCGATGGGAGTTGGTGTTTTATATATGACTGATTATTTGTCTTCAAAAATTCCGCCGATGCTTACTGGGGGTGGAATGATTAAAGAAATGCCTGATCAGTGGCTGGATTGTCCTGCAAAGTTTGAGGCAGGGACTCCAAATGTGGCGGGGGTTGCAGGTCTTTCTGAGGCGATAAAGTTTGTAATGGACGTTGGCATTGAGAATATTGATATACATGAAGCTGAATTGGTTGCTGAGTGTAGGCGCGAATTGGGTGAGATTCCTGAGGTCAAGCTTTGGGGTGATGATAACGGCACGAATCATTCAAGCATTGTTTCATTTGAAATTAAGGGAGTACATCCACATGATATTGCGTCGATTCTTGCGGAGGAGAATGTTTGCATCAGGGCGGGGCATCATTGTGCAAAGCCGCTTATGAAAAGTATGGGGGTGCAGGCGGTTGCGCGAGCAAGTTTTAGCGTATATAACACACTGGAGGATGTTCAGGCTCTTATTGCTGGAGTTAAACGTGCAATTAATGTGTTTAAATAATGGATATGTATGGCGAGATAATTTTGGATCACTTTAAGAATCCGAGGCAGTCGGTACTGTTGGAGTCTGCCCATTTGTCATGTGAGGATTCAAACCCTCTTTGTGGGGATAAAGTAAAGGTAACTCTACAAGTGAATGATGCAAATGAGATAACAAAGTTTGGATTTCAAGGGGAGGGGTGTGCTGTTAGTATTGCCTCTACTTCTTTGCTGGGGGAAAAATTGATAGGACTTAATGTTGATGATTTACTGTTGATGGATAATGGACAAGTTTTGGAGTTGTTAGAAATTCCCATTTCCCCAGGAAGGGTGAAATGTGCATTATTGGGATTTAGCTGTCTGAAAAAGGCAGCAAAAATTCGCGAGGCTGAACTCAAAAATAATCAAAAAGATGCCTAAAAACACTAAGAAGAACAAGGCACTCTGGACACTCAAACAATACAAGCAACTCCTTAATCAAGTCCCGGATCCGGAACTTGGAGTTGGAATTGTTGATTTGGGGCTGATTTACGATGTGAAGGAGCTGAAGAATGGCTTAATAAAGGTGTTAATGACGTTAACTTCTATGGGATGTCCAATGGGACCACAAATTGGAGAATCGATCGAGTCAATTTTATTAGATCAGAAACACATAAAAGAAGTTCACGTGGAAATAGTCTGGGAACCTGCATGGAACCCGAGTATGATGGACGCCAATGTCAGAACAATTCTGTATGGAAATCCTAAAAAGGCGCATTAAATAAACATGAAATATATAAACAAATTGAAAAGTCGGTTGGTTTTACTTAGGAAGACGGGGAAGTGTAAGGAGTGCGTTCTTATACTTGCGGTTATGGCTCTTATTTTTGCAATTCAGTATTTGGTGATTCAGCCAGCTCCAGATCCAGCAGGAAGTCAGGCTGAAGTGCTAGGGGCAGATGTAACTACATCTGATTTGGTGAATGTGACGCCGGAAGACTCAACAGCATTTTATATAGTGAAACGAGTAGTTGATGGTGATACTTTTGTTTATATGAAGGATGGCCAACAAACGACAGTCAGACTACTTGGCATCGATACGCCTGAAACAAAAGATCCACGAAAAGAAGTTCAGTGTTTTGGGGAGGAAGCAAGTAATGAAGCAGAAAGACTTTTAGCCGGGCAAAGAATTCGTCTTGTAAGTGATTCTTTGGGCGATACACGGGATAAATATGGTAGAGAGCTTAGATACGTATATTTAAGTGATGGAGGTTTGCTTAATGCTCACCTGGTCGCAGAAGGTTTTGCCGTTGCAACTCCTGAGTATTCCTTTTCAATGAAAGACTATTTTGTAAATTTGGAAAATACCGCTAAAATAGCAAAGAAAGGTTTATGGAATCCGGAGATTTGTCCGGTTAAATAGACTGTCTAACAAAACAAAATGACAAAAAATTTAGCAGCACATCCGGAACAAAGAGTGGCGATTTTTATTGATACTCAGAATTTGTATCATTCTGCAAAATCCAATCATCGGGCGAATGTTAATTATGAAGAGCTGATTAAGGTCGGTGTGCATGGACGACGCTTAGTGCGGGCTTTTGCTTATGTAATTAAATCTATCGAGAATACAGAGGAGAAGTTTTTTGATGCTTTGGAAGACCTTGGTATTGAGATGCGGATGAAGGATTTGCAGATTTTCCATACTGGTGCAAAGAAGGCGGATTGGGACGTTGGAATTGCTGTGGATATGATTCGATTAACAGAGAAAGTTGATGTAATTGTGCTTGGTTCAGGTGATGGTGATTTTATTGAGGTAATTCGATATTGCCAGTCACGTGGTGTCAGAGTGGAAATCATGGCTTTTGAGAAAACAACAAATTCTAAAGTAATAGAGGAAGCAGATTATTTCATTGATCTTGGTGATCGCGGAGCTGGTTTTTTGATTGGACCGAGACGTAGAACTTCTCGTTCGCCTCGTCCAACTCGACCCCCTTCTCCCAAACCAAGTTCGCCACGCCCAAGGGCAACGGCCTCAAATCTTTCTTTGAATGCAGCAACTCCTGCCTTATCTATCAATGATATGGAGAAAACATATTCTGGAAGTAATATTTCTGCCGCGAATAGAGCTGCAACGGAGAACACTACTGCGTCAGTTGATCCTTCCATATTTGGTCGCGGGACAGGTGCTTCGCGTAGAGTGAGACCGGTTGTAGGTTTACCTGGTAAGACGGGGGCTTCACGTGTTCGAAAAACTCTTGTGAATGATGAGACCAAACGACGTAAAAATATGGGAAATGCATTTGGGAATGATGTGAAGTCGTGATAATTGAATTTGTGGCCGATAATTTTTGTCACCCCGAACTTGATCTGGGGTCTGTTTGTTGTTGCAGGGGTGGATATGGGAATGGATCCCGCATCAAGTGCGGGATGACAGGGGGGAGGGTGCTTGCGGGATGACATTTTGGGAGAGTGAAGGTGGATATATGTGTACAAATTGGAAACGAAATAGTAGATTGGAGTTGCAATGTGTTTATCTATATTTTGTATAGATTTTCAATCAGAAAACATAACCAAAAGACTAATGGAAACTTATGATTTTTTAATTATTGGGGCGGGATGTGCAGGAGCTAGCGCTGGGATGTATGCTTCTCGTATGAGCTTGAAGACTGCAATGCTGGCAACCATGCCGGGAGGGCTTATTACTTCCACTCATTTAGTGGAAAATTGGCCTGGGATTAAATCGATTAGCGGTCCAGATTTGGCAGCAAATATAGTGGATCATGCCACTACTTTTGGAGCTAAATTGATTAATGAGACTGCCAAGGAAATTGAGCAAGTTAAACTTTCAACCGAAGACGAGGCTGCTGGAAAGAAACCTGGTTTTATTGTACGCACCTCTTCTGGAGAATATGCTGGGAAGACATTATTGTTGGCCACGGGAAGCGAGCATCGCAAGTTGGATGTTCCAGGAGAGAAAGAGTTAGAGAATAAAGGTGTTTCTTATTGTGCTTTATGTGATGCTGCTTTTTATAGAGATAAAGTGGTTGCAGTGGTAGGTGGTGGGGATAGTGCGGCAAAGGAGGGGTTGCTTTTGGCTGAACAGTGTTCAAAAGTCTATATAATTGCCCGAAAGACTTTGCATCCTGAGCCAATCAATTTAGAGAAAGTACATGAGCATTCAAAAATTGAATTAATTGAAAATGCACAAGTTGACGAGATTCTTGGTGAAGAGAAGGTGGAGAAAATCAGACTTAAGGATGGAAAGGAACTTGATGTTGATGGAGTGTTTGTGGCTGTGGGACTTCTTCCAGAGTCGGAATTGGCGGGCAAATTGGGGGTTGAGTTAACTGACAGGGGGTATATAAAGACGAATAGGAAAAGTGAGACAAGTGTGCCAGGGGTTTATGCTGCTGGAGATGTGACTGATTTGATGTTTAAACAGGCTATTACGGGGTCTGCGGAGGCGGTGACTGCTAGTTTTTGGGCATTTGAGTATTTGAAGCATAATGAGGTTGTTGTGGGTCAGGTTGTTGCTAATTAATTAGAGATATTTGGAGCCTAATAGGCTTTACGATATAAGGCCGAAGGATTAGACATCCCTCGGCCTTTTTTGTTATTTCTTAAATTGCTCTTCACATTCAGTTGAATCTCCCCCTCCCTTCCGCTAATCTCCTAAGTGTTAACTTAAATAAACACATATGCCCAAGGATTTGCCGATTGAAGATTTTATTCGTGATATCCCTAAAGCCGAGCTTCACCTCCACATTGAAGGTACTTTCGAGCCTGAACAGATGTTTAAAAGGGCTCAGAGAAATGGGCTTGAAATGAAGTATAAGACTGTGGAAGAGGTTAAGGATGCTTATGCTTTTGAAAATTTGCAGGATTTTTTGAATATCTATTATGAAGGGGCTGCTGTGCTTACTACTGAGCAAGATTTTTATGATTTGATGTGGGCATATTTAGTAAAAGTTCATACTCAAGGGGTTAAACATGCTGAGGTTTTCTTTGATCCACAAACCCACACAAAGCGTGGGATTAAGTTTAAAACTGTTATTGAGGGGTTTTTGCAGGCGATTCATAATGCGGAGGCTCCTTTTGGAGTTTCAGTTAAGCTGATTATGTGCTTTTTGCGTGATATGGATGCTGATGCAGCCATGGCTACATTGGAAGAGGCTTTGCCTTATAAAGATAAAATTACTGCGGTTGGATTGGATTCAGCAGAGGTTGGTAATCCTCCATCTAAGTTTGCGGCGGTCTTTGATCGTGCGCGAGAGGAAGGTTTTTTGACTACTGCACATGCTGGTGAAGAAGGACCGGCGGAATATGTTTTGGAGGCACTTGATATTTTGAAGGTTTCTCGAGTTGATCATGGAAATCACTGTCTTGATGATGATGAGTTGGTCGCACGGTTGGTTGAGGAGAAAATGCCTTTGACTGTTTGTCCATTGTCGAATGTGAAATTGAAAGTTGTGGATAATCTTAAGAGTCATCCCTTAAAGCAAATGATGGAAAAGGGCTTATTGGTCACTATTAATTCTGATGATCCTGCATATTTTGGAGGGTATATTTATCAAAATTATCTGGAAATCGTACAAGCTTTAGAATTAACAAAAGATGATATAGCTCAACTTGCTAGAAATTCATTTCTGGGCAGTTTTCTTTCTGATTCGGAGAAGGCCACGATGATTGCGAGTGTTGATGAGTTTGTTGAGGAAAATAAGTAGGGCAACCTCTCTGTACAGAGGTCTTACAAAATGAGTCTATCCTTTGAGGAGTTAGGGATAGTTATTTGTTTGAACTTACTTAATATTCTGCAAAAACCTTGTCAGCAGCCTTACCCCAAAGCCTGTGGCTCCTGGGAAATCGACATCCTTTGATTTTTTGGGGAATGCTGGACCTGCTATGTCTAAATGTATCCAATCAGTCTTTTCGATAAAGTTTTCGATAAATGCAGCGGCTGTGCAGGCCCCTGCCAGACCCGCTGTGGGGACATCAATATTGTTTAAATCTGCGAATTTGCCTTTCATCCCCTCTCTGTGAACTGCGTGAATCGGCATTTCCCACACTTCTTCGTCCGTTTCAAGCGCTGCGTTTCGCATTCTATCTTTCATCTTTTCGTTATTCCCCCACATACCCGCCATTTGATCGCCTAAGGCAACCATGCAAGCCCCAGTTAAAGTTGCAATATCCACAATGGCAGATGGTTTGTATGTCTGAATTGCATAAGAAATTGCGTCGATAATTATCAGTCGCCCCTCTGCGTCCGTGTTCCCCACTTCGATGGTTTTTCCTGAAAAACTTGTAATAACATCACTTGGTTTTTGTGATCGTGAGCCGACAGAATTGTCTGTTAGTGGAATAATACCAATAACATTTTGCTGAATCTCTAATTCCTTTAAAAGCATAAACACACCAAGTACAGCCGCAGACCCGGCCATATCCATGTGCATCTCTGAAAGACCGTTGCTTGGCTTAATATTTATCCCACCTGTATCAAACATTACCCCTTTACCTACCAATACTATCGGCTCTTGGCGCTTGCCCAAGGGTAAATACTCCATCATCACCATTCGTGCCTCATCCTTTGAACCTTCATTTACTGCGAGTAACGCCCCCATTTTCAATTTTTCCAACTGTTTTTTATCCAGAACTTTGTATTTAATCTGATTTTCCTTACAAATCTCCTCTGCCTTTTTTACCATTGTTTCTACGTTTACAACATTATGGGGAGAATTAACCAAATCTCTCACTTCATTCACAGCCAATCCAATCTTCACCCCCTCATTCAAATCATATTTTTGAATTCGATCTGCGTCAGAGGAAATAATAATAACTTTTTTGATCATCTTCCCTGCTTCCTCTTTTTTAACCTTGCCTGTCTTAAAAAGTGATTTGTTGTAATTAGACAATGCAATCGCCTCTCCAATCCCCTGACTGTACTTCAAAAACTGCCCATTCAGAACAATCCCCACCTCCGGCACGGCGTTTTTTCGAATTTGTTTTAGTGCTCTTGCAATCCCCCCACGAATGTCTTTACTTTGAATTTTTTCCTCTTCCCCAAAACAATAAAATACAAGCCTACGAGGGCTGTTTTTGGCGCCTGGGTAATGCTCAATACTTGCCCCCTTCTTTTCACTAATGTCTTTGGAGTTTTCCCTTTCTTTGATCCACTCCGCATATGCCTTTGGGACGTTCTTATAATCTGTAAAATATGGGATTAATACCACCTGTTCCTTCCCACTAAAGCTTTTTCGAAAACTAATTTTCATGTTTATTTTGGGTTACTTCGTAAAAATTCCTCTGATTTTCGTAAGATGCTACGAGCATTTTCAAATGTAATTTTAGCTAGTGCGGCCTCAAAATCCAACCACAAATATCCTTTGTGTTCGTGAGACAGTTGTATTTCAGAAGTTGAGCTACTTGCTAAATAATATGTAACTGTTTTTCTCACAATTACTACCTGGCGCCTAAATGAATAGTTCATTACCTCCATAAATCCTTCATAGAATTTTAAAGGTACTAGGCCGGTTTCTTCTTTTAACTCTCGCAAGGCGGCTTGTCTTTCTGTTTCTTCATCCTCCAAATGCCCCTTTGGAAAATCAAAATGCCCTCCTGGATAATGAAGAACTAAATATTTTCTCTTCCCTTCTTTTTCTCTAAAAATTACCACTCCCGCAGAAAACTCCTTAATTGTTTGCTTCTTCTTGTTGTCTATCAATTAGATATAATTATTATGATTTATGTAATAATAAGAGACCTAAATAAATTAACCAAGTGCGCTGTGAGTCGAATTGAGTTCTAATTAGATTATTTTTGTGCTAAAGTTATTTTGATAAATTCTTCAAAATTATGGCCAATTCTAATCAAGAAAAACAACGTCAGTTCGGGCTTAAACTCTTGTTTATAGCACTTATAGTTGCTTTGGTTTTTACAGTCTGGTACTTATCAGATATCCGCGAACGTGAAGTAGATGGACCCGTTTCTCCCATTAGTCCTGAGTTGGAGATGACTCTTTCTGGTGAAAATGCGCAAAACCCAGAGGAAATGTATTTGGAAGAGGCAAAGGTCTTAATGCAGAATAATTATGAAGAAATGCAATTGGATAAGGACTTCAGTCTACATTTGTTCGAATCAAACGGTGTTGTAAGGACACAGCAAAACTCAGAGGAATTTTGGAATAATTTTTCGGATAAGTATGGTGATATTGACGTGGGAACTGTCACTTATAATGTCTCTAATATGCAAGTGAGGGTATATTTTGAAACTGTGTTGGTGACAGAGCTTCAGACAAGCAGAAAGTCTTTTTGGCGCTTTGCTCAATTTACAGAATCAGTAAATAAACCTATTCTGTTAGAGGATGTGCTTTTGGATATGACACAAGTGGTAGAAATTGAATAAGTCTCTATTTGTTTTCACTTGACGGGAGTTTGTCTTCCCATTTTTGTGCTATAAGCCCGTTTTCAGCTGCTGATTGTTCAGCTTTTTGTTTACTTGATCCTTGTCCCTCGGCGATTTTTTTGTCTTCTAAGAACAGTCCCATTGTGAAAATCTTATTATGATCTGGTCCCTCCTCTGAGAGGCTATTGTATTCTGGAGTTATGCCCAATAGTTCCTGAGCTAACTCTTGAAATCGTGATTTTGCGTCAATGTGTTGACCTTTTTCCAGTATTTGCTCTAAACGGCCAAGAATATATTTAACTGTAAATTTACTAGCAGCTTTATAACCTTGATCCAGATATATTGCCCCCAGCAATGATTCAAGAGTATTGGCGAGAATATAATTTTTCTTTCGTCCCCCTGATCTTTCTTCACCTCTACTTAGATAAAGATAAATTCCTAAATCCAGCTCTATGGCAATTTCGGATAAATGTTTTCCCTTTACCAAAGCAGAGCGCCAGTTGGTAAGGACCCCCTCTTCCTCCTCTGGGTATTTTTCATATAGGTATTCCGTGACAATTAACTCCAGTACAGCATCTCCCAAAAACTCCATTCTCTCGTTGTGCTTACTCTTTAGATCTCGATGCTCGTTGACATAGGACTTGTGAATAAACGCCAAATCTACAAGATTCAAGTCCTTGAACTTAACGCCAATCTCTTTCATTAATTTTTTGTATCTTTCAGCCAGCATCTTGTTTTGCTTTTTTAGTTGTAGACTTCTTAGTACTTGCTTTTTTGGTGGGCTTCTTGGCAGCGGTTTTCTTGTTTGAGGTTTTCTTAGGAACCTTTTTTTTGCCCGCCTTTTTATCTTTATACTTATTCATAATGGTACTTAAGACACCATTGATAAATTTGCTGCTATTAACATCTCCAAATACTTTAGAAATTTCTATTGCCTCATTAATTGCAACAACAGGAGGTACGTCCTTTGAAAACATTATCTCAAAAATGCCCATTTCAAGAACTACTCTATCTGCAAGGGCTATGCGTTCGAAGGGCCATTCAGGTGCCTCTTTAGTTATCATTTTGCGGATTTCCTTTTCATGCTGCAAAACTCCGTCCAAGAGTTCTTGTGCAAAGGAGTAATCTGTTAATTTGTCTGAAAATTCGCGACAATTGGATTCCAGATCTGGCTCTATTTTCCCCTCACGGAATTCGTAGGCAAATAATGTCTGCATAACTGCAATTCTTGCTAAGTGCCTGTAGCTCGCCATATGTTACGAGGATAAGTTTTTAAATATCTTTAAATTATAGCAGATTTAAGCCTGCTTTCCTAGTTAGTTCTAGGCTTTAATTTTCTTTACTTCGACTTTCTTTTTCTTCTCTCGGAGTTTTAAATTTCCTTTTAATTCCAGGTTTTTCATTTTATCAACAACTTGAAATAACTTTATTCTGGTTCTCGACATAAAAGCGCTGTGTCTTGTTCTTGTTTTGCTCTTCGTTGTCTTATATTTTGGTACTGGATGCTTAGCCATGGCTTAGGAGATTATTGAAATGTTAGTTTTGGATAATGTCTTTAAGATTTTCAAAAGGACGATGAATATCTGAACTTTCTGACACTGCTATTTCAGGCTGTTTGCAGCCTTTTTTATGCTTACCGTGACTGAGATTTACTTTACAGCCAGGGCATAGTCCTTTGCAGCGATCAGAGCATACTGGAATCATAGGAAAATGCAAGATTATTTCTTGTCTAAGGGCTTCTGTTAGGTCAATAGACATATCCCGGCTTCCAATGAGGAAAACATCGTAATCCTCCTCACTTTGCGTTCCTTCCTCAAAGAAATGGACTTCTGCCTCTTGTATATTGACTTCACTCTGGAATTTTTCCAAGCACTTTGAACAACTTTGTTCTATTGTTGTGTGTATGTTGCTGAGCACAGCAGTAATCTCGTTTTTCATGCGGATCAATAGCAAATCTGCGGTTAGAGGGGTCTTTAGATCAACTCCCTCGCCCATGTTAGTTGTTATCTCGATTTGATCGCTGAAAGTTGCTCCGCCTCCTTTGTTCCAAATCTGACCGGTTTTTATTGCTGAAATATCGGTTATCATTGTTTTAGCTTCTATCGAACGACATAATAAGTCTCAAGATGAAAAGGAAGAGATTGAATATGTCTAAATAAAGTCGTATTGCTGCATCTATATATGCGTTTTCGGGGTAGTGCTTGAGTTTTTGAATATCATACATGGTATATGCACTAAACAGTATTACTCCAATTCCTGAAAATACCATTTCAAAAGTGTTGCTCCATGGCACGAAAATGCCTATTACTGAGACAATGATCATTCCAAATAGGCCCATAATAAGGAAGCCGCGCATTCCTTGAAGATTATAATGGGTAGTGTGCCCGAAAATTGCGCAAGCGCCAAACATTAGTGCTGTAGCTGTGAATGCTTTTATTAGTATTGCAACTCCTCCAGCCGTCAAAGTGAGATATGCTAGGATTGGTACAAGTGTCAGCCCTGTGCAGAGTGCAAAAGCTGAGAATAGTATATAACTGAGAGGGGCTTTTTTGCTCCAAAAACCTGATGTAAATATCAGAATCAACTCAACTATTATCAACCCATATGTAAGCGCTGGGGTTGCAACGAAATAGCTGGCGAAATAATTGAGACCAACATATGCCCCAAGTGCGGAAACCGCTATGGCTAAGCCAAAGAAAAAGAATACTTTGGACATAAAAGTTGGTGCAAAATTGGCCGTTGCTACTGCACTTGGATTTTCCATAATATTTTTTTGATTATTGATGGTTTGGGTGCCAACAGAATTTAGCATTTTTCTACTTGAATTTCCAATTTGATTTAGGATATTTCTATCCGTATATTTAATTGGTTGGTAATCTTGATTTTTTATGAAAAATAAAGTCCTAAAAGTCTATGGGAGAGATGTTTCCTTGATGTTTGAAGGCAGTGGAAAACCGTTTTTTTTCCTGCATGGTTGGGGTGGGGCAAAAGAATCTTGGCAACCGTTATGGACAGAACTTAGGAAAACCACGTTTTTTGATGATCATTTGGCAGTTGCCATTGATTTTCCGGGATTTGGAGCCAGTGAAGAGCCTGACAGCGCGTGGGGGGTTACTGATTACTCGCATTTTTTTGAAGAATTTCTGAAGGGCATATATCGAGAAATGGATTTAGATGGTGATTATGATTTGGCTGTTCATTCATTTGGTGGGCGCGTTTTGTTAAAACTTCTTTCTCCCAATTTCGCGCATTTAATTGTGCAACGTCCTGACAATTTGATTTTAATTGCGGCGGCAGGCATCAAACCAAAAAAGACCTTACGGCTGCACGTGGCAACTACGGCCGCTAAAACCGGTAAAGCTGTTTTGTCTTTGCCAGTGTTGAATAGGCTTGCTCCTCTTGCTCAGAAAGTGTTGTACAAGGCGTTAAAAACACATGATTATGAAAAGTCTAGTGGTGTGATGCGTGAGACGTTTTTGAGAGTGATTGATGAGGATCTTTCAGGCTCAATGAGCCATATTAAGAATCATACGAAGATATTTTGGGGTAAGAAAGACGGATATGTCCCACTATCGGATGGAGAAATTATGCATGAAAAAATTATTACTAGCGAGATGACTATAATTCCAGAGGGGAAACATGGTATACATAAAACACATGCCGAATTGTTGGCACGGGAAATTGTTACATTTTTAAGCACATAATGCAGAGTTTTTTAGTAACACTTGCAATAGACCTCATCTTCATTGTTCTCATAAGCAATGCAGCGCTTTATTATACGTATTTTTGGCAGCTGAAAGAATACCGCTTGGATAGGATGAAGGATTTCGTCCGTACGACCACTGGGCGAAAACGTTTACTAAACTGGCTTTTCCTTATAAAACTCGCCCTGATTATCATTCTACTTCTGACTTTCGGCACTCTTTCCCTGACAGATGTTATGTCATCTGGCTCGGTATTTGATTTTGCTTTTCGCTTTTGGCAATACTTTTATCCGCTGGTTTTCATATTGGCCCTCGCAGAGTTGGTGGAGCTGTTTATTCGAATATCAAAGCACCGTTTATATAGACCAGATTTCACAATTAAGGCGTTGTTGATTATCTTTTTGACTGTTGCGCTGGTTATATACCATCCCCTCCAACACTGGTTCTTGGCTTGGGATTGGAAGATTTTGGTGATTTATTGGTCAGTGGTTTATTTGTTGGCACCTTTTGTTAACGCTCTTCTTATAATTCTGTTTATTCCGATAACAAAAATCTCCAAAGCCTTGATTTTGATGCGTGCACGTAAAAAAATGAGTGAGATGAAAACGCTTAAGGTTGTGGCGATTACTGGTAGCTATGGAAAAAGTTCGACTAAGGAGTTTTTGAATCACTTTTTGTCTTCTAAATATAATGTGATTAGTACACCTGGGAATATCAATACTGAGATTGGCGTGGCACGGATTGTATTGAAGAAATTGCATCAAGGACATGAGGTCTTTATTGTAGAAGCTGGGGCATATATGCGCGGGGAAATCAAAAAAATTGCTGACATTGTGCGACCTCAGATAGCGATTATTACTGCAGTTAAAGATAGTCATTTGTCACTTTTTGGATCTTTGGAGAATATTAAGAGAGGGAAATTTGAGTTGGTTGAGTCATTGTCAAAGGAAGGGATTGCAGTCTTTAACTTAGATAATGAGGGATCCGCGGATCTGGCTGCGCGTGCAGAAGGGATAAAACTTGGGAAGATTGTTACATTTACTATGAAGGGTGGAGCAACGTTGGAAGCACGTGATATAGAAGAAGACACAGATGGTGTTAGATTTACTGTAAATGGGGTTAAGTTTGAACTTTCAGTACCGGGCAAGCATAATGTTTCCAACTTTTTGGGAGCGTTGGCAGTGGGATTGGAGTTGGGTCTAACTTTGGAAGAAATAGCAAAAATTGCGAAGCAAGTACGTTTACGTGACCATACTTTGACTGTAATTAAGCCAAATGATGACCTTGTACTGCTTGATGATACTTATAATGCCAATCCAGATGGTGTGATGGCGGCCTTGGACTATTTGAATTTGTATAAGGATAAACAGAAGATAATTATCTTTCCAGGGATGCTGGAGCTTGGAGAAAGAAGTAATGCGGAACATAGAAGAGTTGCAAAGAGAATTACAGAGGTTTGCGATTATGTTTTTGTAAATTCAAATGATTTCCGGTCTCTTCTTTGCCCTGTTTTCGATAAAAATAACTTTAAGAATTATCAAGTTGTCGAGGCAAATCAAAGAAAGCTTCTCACCAAACTTCAAGAACAAATCCGCGGTAAGAGTAGCGTTATTCTGTTTATTAGTAGAGGCTGTGAACATGTATTAAATTCTCTTAAAAATGCATCTTAGGACAATAAATATTGCTCTATCACCGAACGTCACCTGGCGAGAAAATTTGTCCGCCTTGGGGATGTTGTTTTTGCCGTGGAAATGGGGAAAATGGCGTGATGGAGAGGCTGTCAGTGAGCTAGAGAAGAAGTTTTCCAAGAGATTTCACTCTGATTATGCTTTATCTGTGAATAGTGGGCGGGAGGCTTTGTTGCAGATCTTGAATGCGTTGAAGTTTGAGCCAGGGAGTGAAGTAATTATGCAGAGTTTTACTTGTATGGTTGTAACAAATTCGATTATCTGGGCAGGGTTGAAGCCTGTTTTTGCTGATATAGATGATAGGTATAATCTTGATCCGGCTGAACTCACATCAAAAATCTCTCCAAAAACTAAAGCTGTGATTGTTCAGCATACTTTTGGGATTCCTGCTCAAATCAAAGAAATAAAGACCTTTTGTGAGAAGCATAAATTAGTTCTTATTGAGGACTGTGCTCATGCTCTTGGGGCCTCCAGTGATGGGCGGCAATTAGGGACTTTTAGTGATGTTTCATTCTTTAGTTTGGGTCGTTCGAAGGTAATTTCTTGCGTGAATGGGGGGATGATAATTTGTAATAAGCCTTCTATTATTGAGTCTTTAAAGAGACAAGAATCACATTTGAAGCAGAATAAAGTTAGTTATGTTGCTCAGAATTTGTGGCATCCGGTGATCACAACTGTTGCTAAGTGGTTTTATTTTTCAATTATTGGGAAGGTGATTTTAGTCGCCGCTCAGAGGTTTAAATGGCTGAACCTTGAAGTTACTAAGCCAGAAAAAGTGGCTGCCAGACCCCTTTCTTTTGTCTCGAGGCTACCCAATGCGATGGCTCAATTAGCTCTATTGCAACTGGAAAGACTCGATGAATTCAATTCACACAGAAGACAGGCTTCTCATTATTATTATGACAAGCTGAAAGTTGGGGTGGCTCCCGATCCTGCATTGGCGACTGGAGCAATTTTTTTGCGATATCCTGTTTTGGTGAGTAATAAAAAGCATGTTTTGCTGCAGGCAAAAAAGCAGGGGGTGGTTTTAGGAGATTGGTATAGTTCGCCTATTGCACCTGTGGATATCGATAATTCAAAAACTGGTTATTTGAGTGGAAGTTGCCCAAAAACTGAGCGCTTATCGGAGAAAGTAATCAATCTCCCTACTTATTTTGATTTAAAAGAGAAAGATTGGGAAAAAGTAATTAACCTCGTAAATAAATATGCTGAGAATTAAATTAACAAACAATGAAATTGAATATCAACATGGGCAGGGGCAATTGAACCCAGAGGACAGATCGTTTTTGCAGTCCTTTGCGTATGGGCAGATGCAGGCTAAATTAGGGTATGAGCCTTTGTATATGTTGGCGGTGGATGAGAATGAGGTAATTCATGGTTCGTTTTTGGCGATTTTGTTTAAGGCGAAACGAGGGCGGTATTTTTTTCTACCATATCCTGTAATTATCAAAGAATTGTGGCCTTCTTTTCTGGAATTTTTGAAACAAATGGCGAAGAATATGAAGGTTGATTTTATCCGCTTTAGTCCCCTTGCAGATGACAATGAGGTGTATAAAAAAATGTTTGCAGATTCAGGGTTTCGTGATGCACCAGTACATATGATGCATCCTGAGATGCTCTGGTTACTAGATTTGGCACCTGATGAAAAGATGCTGCTTCGTGGGATGCGGAAAAACACCCGCTATGCATTGAAACAAGCGGATAAAATGCCAGTAAAGATCGTCTCTGGCGCTAGTGAAGACCTGCTTAAGCAGTTTTATGAGATTCATGTTGAGACGTCTCGTAGGCAGCGTTTTGTCCCTTATCCATGGGCGTATTTGAAAGCACAACTGGATGTTTTTGGTCCCCACGATGAAGTTAAGGTGTATTTGGCTGAACATGAAGGGAAAAATATTGCTGGAGCGATTATTGTTTTTAGTGATACTGAGGGGGTTTATCATCATGGTGCTTCTTTGTCAGAATATAATAGGATTCCTGGTTCGCATTTGATTCAGTGGGAGGCTATAAAAGAGGCCAAGCGAAGAGGTTTAATTCGTTATAATTTCTGGGGTGTTGTTGAAAATGCTCCAAAGCACCCTTGGGCTGGTTTGAGTTTCTTTAAGAAGGGGTTTGGAGGGGAAGGAAGAGCTCTTTTGCATTGTCAGGACCTACCTATTACACCGAAGTATTGGCTTAATTATGTTGTTGAGTCGGCCAGGAGAATAAAGAGGGGGTATTAGGATTTCTGTTTGACAGATCTCCTTTAATTGCTTGACCCTGGGGCCTCCTACGCATAATATGTTTGTAGTTTAAATTGCTCTGAATTAAGCCGCAAAGAATGTTTTGGGTTGTATGAAAGGAAAGTGAGTATTTTGACGACAGAAATAAAAAAAAGTAATGGCTATTTTTAAAAAAACAAAAAATATTGCGGGAGGTAAGCTGTTTATTGCACTTGATATTGGCACTGAGTCTGTAAAAGCCTTGATTTGTTCGGCAGAAGGAGACAAAGGTCGAGTTTTGGGTGTTGGAAGACAAAATCAGAGGCGTGGAGACATGGCCAGCGGGGCGGTTACGGATATTGGGGCGGTTATTAATAATTGTAATGAGGCGATTCGACGGGCGGAGAAAATGGCTGGCGTAACTACTGATAAGTTGGTTATGGGGATTGCTGGTGAGCTAGTAAAGGGATCTACTACCACTATTTCATATACGCGCAGGGAGCCTGATACCAAGATTGATTTGGCTGAACTAAAAAATATTGTTCATAAAGTGCAGTGGAAAGCTTTTGATGAAGTTCGTTCGGAAATGGCTTTTGAGACTGGGTATAACGAAATTGATATAAAACTTGTAAATGCTGCCATTGTTGATGTTCGGATAGATGGATATAAAGTGTCTAATCCACTTGGTTTTCAAGGGAAGGAAGTTACTATTAGTATTTTTAATGCTTTTGCTCCATTAGTTCATTTTGGCTCACTGCAGACGATTGCAGCTGAGTTAGACTTGGACTTATTGGCAATTACTGCTGGACCTTATGCTTTGGCTCGTTGCCTTGGGAATGAGGATGGCGGTAGTTTAAGTGCAATTTTTATTGATGTTGGAGGTGGAACTACAGATATGGCTGTAGTGAATAATGGCAGTGTTGAAGGCACTAAAATGTTTACGTTGGGTGGACGAACCTTTACTAAGCGTTTAGCTCAGGCGCTCTCAGTTGGCTATGATGATGCAGAAAAGATCAAACTCGCATATTCAGATGAGATGTTGGAAAAGCAGTCACACAGGATTGTGAGGGAAGCAATGAAAACTGACTGTGAAGTTTGGATTTCTGGAGTTGGCCTGACACTTGATGAGATGGAAAATGTGGATATTTTGCCATCAAAGATCTATTTATGCGGAGGTGGCACTCTTTTGCCTGAAATTAAGGAAATTCTGGAAAGCAGGGACTGGACTCAGAATCTCCCCTTCCCAAAAAAGCCGGCTGTTTCTTTTATTGAGCCCAAGATGATTACTAATATGATAGATGAAACGAAGCAACTAAAGGACCCAGTTGACGTCCCATCGCTTGCTTTGGCGAATATTGGTTTGGAATATGTAGGTGAAGAGCAAATTCTTTCGAAATTGCTTAAAAAAGTAGTCAGATTAATGCAAATATAGTCTATGGCAATGCGTAAGACAAAAATCAGCGCTACTGAAAAGGGTAAAAAGCAAAGTTCGAAAAAGAATGGCGCTAGACTCAAGAAAATCCTATATGTAGAAATTGATGATGAAGTGACGTTTATTTATGAGAAACTTCAGAAACTGCGGTATAAAAACGTATACTTAGTTGTTCCACAGCGTGCAGTGATTTTTCAAAGTGCCATTAACCTCAAGATCTTAAAAAGGAAGGCTGAGGACTTGGAAAAGAATATTTTTATAGTTACGAGCGATCCAAATGGATTTAATTTAGCTGAGAGAATTGGATTGAAAGTATATACAAAATTGGATGGAGGAAAGCCCTCTGTAGATAAGGAAAAAATGGCGGCAAATGCTGAAGGTGCTGAAATTACACCGCTGAAAGCTTCTGTAAATAGCATGAATGAGGAGTCACCTAGCAGAAGGGCTGAGAAGAAATTTTCAATTTCTGAATTGGTCAAACGTACTGCCAAAGGAGGCTTGAATATTCTTCCAAAGAAGGTACAGGTTACTGGCAAAAGTGGTAGTTCGAAACAGAGTGGTGGATCTAAAGGTAAGACTTCTCTGGTGTTAGTTGCACCGAATAAAAAGGCCTTGTTCACTTTAGTTGCAGTCAGTGTTGTTTTATTGATGGCAATTTCTTACATAGCCTTGCCTGGTGCCACTATTGTTTTGACTCCAAAATCGAATGTGATTGAGATTTCTAAAAATATTGAGTTAGCTGACCTGGACAGGAATAGAGCTGAACTGGATATGCGCCCCTCAAACATGATTCCGAGTTATCAAATCACTACTCAAATTGATAAGGTTTTTACGTTCCAGGCGACTGGTAAGGATGCTCAGGGTGGTAGTAATGCTACAGGAAAGATTAAAATCCTTAATATTAGCTCAAATGATTGGCCTTTAGTAACCAGAACTCGTTTCCAGACAGCTGATGGACTAGTTTATCGTTTGTCTAAACAGGTCAAGGTGCCGGCAGGCTCGCCGGACAATCCTGGAGAATTGGAATTAACGGTTAAAGCAGACCCAGTGGATGCCTTTGGACAGCCAATTGGTGAGCGAGGTAACATTGAAGGCGAAGTGAAATTTTTCTTGCCCGCGCTATCTGCAGAAAATCAAAGAAGGCTCTTTGCAACCAGTACCACACCTTTCACTGGCGGAGTAACAAATATTGTTAAGTTTATTAGTGAGGAAGATACAGAAGCCGCAAAGACTAAGATGGAGAATGAGCTTAGATCAGCGGCAGAGGCGGAATTGATGGCTGTAATTAGTAAGAGAAATGGAAATCAAGATACTTCGCTTTCATTGCTTACAGGAAAGAATTTGATTGAATATGGAACACCTAAGATAATCATTCCAAATAATATACAAGGCCAGCAGCTGGATTCATTTGATGTTAAAGGAACAATGGTTGTGAGTGGGGTTGGCTATGATCAGACAGAATTACTGAATATTTTACGTAGAGAGCTGCGAATGAAGAAGAATCCTGTAAAAACTCTTGCGAGCATTGATGAAGATTCTTTGACGATTAAGTTGGTTGATACTGATGAGGCAGCACAGAAAGTGACAGTCACTTCTACGATACAGGGAATTGAGGAATTCGAGGTTAGTCCAAAGAAGGAAAACGGAGAAAGACTTATTAAACAGATCAAGGAAAGTATTGTTGGTAAAGATATTCGCGAAGCACGTGATTTTATACAAAATTTGCCTGAAATTGAACGAGTTGAGATTAATACTTGGCCAGCATGGGCACCTACTTTGCCGTCAGTACCGGATAATATAACGGTTGAGGTTAAGCGGTAAATTGCTGTTTTTGTAATATTTTGAGAAAGGCTTCTTTTTATATATATGAAGGCTATTTAAAACTAATGCATAGAATGCTTGACGTTCTTTCGTTTATATGGTTTAATCTACTCTTAAAACATTACCAAAGTCAAAATGAATAATATGGTTCTGTACCCACACAACGCGCTTGAGTTACCACGGACATCTCCAAAGCAAATCGAGCTTAAGGAACCTTCTTTATTGGATAAACTTACAATTGGTATGGCCAAGGTAATTACTGGTGTAGAGGTAAAGTCTTCTGCCCAAAATGTGCTTGATGAGGCTCCAAAGACTTATTCTCGTGTTATCGCAGAAAGAGAGAACGAAACTCATGATACAAATACTCTAAGAGGTTTAAATGCTTCAATTCTTGATGAGCTTGATGGTATTTCGAGCCAATTAGCAGCTTCTTTAGATGAAGATAACTACGTTAATTTGCAAGTTAGACTAAACGAGAATAGAGGTCTATTCGTTGCACAACTCAATGAGCTTTTTGAACAACTTCAAGTAATTACCACCCGTGTTGGTAGTGTTAGTGACTCATCCATAGAGGCCCTTAATGTGATGTCTAGTCTGGAGGCTCTAAAGACAAGAGACAATCTAAAGGAAGTGCTTAAATCATTGAATTCTTATGTGGAAGTACAGACCCAAGTCATCAGAAATTCTGCTGCTAATGGTGGAGGAGAACTAACCTCTACTGAAGGCATAGATATTATGGAAGTTGGAGCTCATAATCATAGACTATTCGTCCTTGCACAGGATGCCTACGACAACGCAACAAAGGCCTCAAATATAGCTGAAACCCTTTATACTGCCCCAGTCTGCGACGATGATGATGACCTAACTGGAGTTTCACCTACATTGGATGGGGAAGAAGAAACTGCAATGACAGTTTATGGAAATCCAGAAACTTTTGCAGAAACTAAAGAGCAGACTGTCCTCTTTATTAGATTATTAGCTTCCGTAAGAACGGATATATTATTAAGAGATGCAGAAATACGAGAAATGGTAACTAATGGTGATATGGAAGAAGCATATGATGCTTACTTTGCCTTATATCGAACCTTTATGAACCTTTCGATTGGCGTGATTGACACAATTCCTGCGGGTTTTGGTGACAGTATTTCGTGGCTTGCAGATATTGTTAAGGCTGCCAGAACCACTACTAGACAAATAAGAAGACTCCTTAAATCGAAGAAAATACCTAAAAGACTAAGAGGGTATTTGAACTTAACTCCTGATGTGTCGTTATTTGAAGCTATGTCTACAGAATTGCTTGATGCAATGACTGGAGGTGTTTTACCAAGTCATTTGGTCTTTGAATTTAGAAAACAGCTGCAGGCAGACTTACCTCGAATGATTGAGTTTCTTGAAAAAATCGAAACTGCAAAGAAGTTTGTAGAACTTGAGAAGTTAGATGCTGCTGAGGGTCAAGTAGAACCTTCCCAATTAGCCGAGCAAAGAGCAAGAATTGGAGATACTCTTGAATCAGCAAGTCAGCCAATGGAATCTGCTGCTGAACATTATTACGCACCAGTTGCACCAACAATTATTGACACAGATTATGACGAGCTTCCAGAGAAGGAGAACACACTGCCAAGACGTCCTGGGACAATATTCAGTGCTCCAGTAGCCAAGACTCATATTGACGCCGATTTAACAAACCAACCTGTAAGTATTTGGGACAGCAAATCTCTTGCACGTTAATATATATTTAAAATATGAAACCTAGAACTCGAAACATTTTGGCTGCTTCATCACTCGTAGGACTGCTCGGATTGGGGGCGACTGCCGCAAGTGTCGACAGATATATTGATGCTGATAATGCAAATGAAAGATCGTTTGATATTAGTCTGCAGTGTTCTGGAACAAGAGGGCAAATTGAGGATGCTCTCATAATTAACCCCTCACATGTGGCTTCATTAAGATTGGCAGGCTGTGAAAAAATGACAAGTGAGTGTAATGAAAAGCGCTACTGGACTTTGCAAAGTGATACTGGAAGAGATGTTATGTATGAAGCCGATGATTTCTGCACAGACCATTTAGGTAGAGAAGAATGTACTTCGGTACATCATAGATTTAGTATTTTGGAGACATCGCTTAATCCTTCGGGCCCTCAATCACTTATTGATTGCCAACAAGAAGTCTTATCATGCTATCAGAAACTATTAACTGATATTCAAAAATAATTATGGATGCACCACTTGTAAAAAATGTAGAACTGAGGAAATCCAGCATTTCTCAAGCTAAACAATCTTCTTATCCATCGAATTTAAAGAAGTTGGATAGAATTATTAAACTCTTTGGAAAAGCCGCTTTTTTACTTGCAGTTGGCGTCATTTTTTCTATTGTCTGGGTCTCAATAGCCAGCGCGACCAGCATAGACGACATCTTTATGGTTCCTGTCGTGAAGCGTATCCCTTCTGGGGCTGCTATTGTACAACCCCAAACCGGCGCAGGCTATGCAGCCACCCAAAACACCAACACAATTACTGGTAACTCACAGAGAACTGGCACTGTGCAATCGAGCAATTTCGCTGGAGGAGGTGTATATTCCCCCCCGAAATATGATGCTTTTAGCGATTCTAGCATGGGGCAAAGGGTGGATTTACCTACTGATATTGTGAAGAATGTGGAGGAAGTGGATTTTACAATTTATAATGATCAGCCAGGTACAACAGATCGCACTTCTGGTACAACAAATACGACTTTTACGTTTAAAGGAAGCACGACTTCACGAGATTTTAATAGTGCTGAATTAGAATATAGGTGGGATTTTGAGAATGATTCAGAAATCGATAGTTATTTTTCTCATGTAAATTCAATTTCACATATGTATTCAACACCTGGAGTTTATGATGTAAAGATGGAGGTTTTGGACGGTTCTGGACGAGTCCATCGTGTGGTGAAATCTGTATATGTGGTGAAAAACACTGCCCCGAAGGCAGTGTTTAAAGTAGATAAGGTCACTGCCCCTGAAAACTCTGTTTTTCGCTTTGAGACTGCCCTTTCTGCTGATGATCAATATACTCGTCATCAATTGAAATTCCGGTTTGACTGGGATGGGGACGGTGTATTTGACACAAATTTTCAGGGAAAAACAGTCTGGAATCACTTATTTCGTGACGTTGGCAGTTATGATGTTGTAATGGAAGCTATAGACCCAGAGGGAGCTACTGATACCACTCATCTGTCCATTGAGATTCTGCAAGACTCTGCTCCTACAGCCAGATTCTCTGTCGAGAAAATGACAGATTTCCGTTATAAATTTGATGCGAGCGCTTCAACTGATGATTACTCCCCTGGTCGCGCTTTGCGTTACAGGTGGGACTTTAATTATGCTGGAAAAGATGACATCGTTTTTGATACTGGATGGTCTAGTTCTCCCAAATTTACAGGTTCTTACCGTTTGGGTGGGAGTAAGATGATTAGATTGCAGGTGAAAGATGAGCAGGGCTTTATTGATGAGACCTTTGCGAAGATTGATGTGCCGTGGCCGGAGGAATATGTGAATTTAGCGGTGGGGATGGTTAGGAATTAGTATTTTACACTCTCAATTGCTTGACTTTCCTTCTTTTTGTGTTATTGTCTAAGTCTCAAGTTTGATTGAATTAATTTTTCAAAGTAGAAAGAGAAGATTCGCACACTTGATGGAATCTGCTCTTTCTCAATTTTTGGTAAACAAGTGTCAAGGAATCATTTTGCTTTTATTGCTATTTGCTGTTCGCTTACAGCAACGTACTGCATGTTAGTTGGAAAGTTTCTGATAGCTGTGGGGGTTCAGTCGGGCACGGCATTGCTATTTGCAACACTATACTTTTTGGCAACTAGGGAGCTTACAAAACTGAAAAGAAGGAGAGAATGAAAGATTCGACAAAACGTCGCTGACTAACAGTCAGCGGCTTTGGTACGTCAAAATTTATGTCTACTGTGTTGCCTGTTTACATTCTTTTCCCTCTTAAATCCCCAGCTGCTTCCGAATCTCATCTGCCTCTGCGTTGTCGTTGGCTGTTTTCTCCTCAGATTTATATGATGCCTCCAAGTCTAACCAGTCCTGAAAATGCTGATCTGCCAATTTCTCCAATTGAGGTACATGCTTCTTTGATAGCAGTGCGAATTTTTCTTTTTCTTCTACGAAAATTCTGACTAATTCGTCTATTTGTGACTGCTTTAGCTTTGGTATCGTGTCGATTATTCTCTTTTTTTCATCCCTGCTTAGAGAAATGGACCCTGCAAGGAGCATTAGGAAGTTATCCTCATCAAATGAAAGCTTATGGGCAGGGACTTGAATATCTAATTTATCAGGAAAGAGTTTCCCTAGTTCAAAATTGGCGGGTGTTGTGTCTTCTGGTTCTGGAGGGGTGCCGGTGGGGGGGGTGCCGGTGGGGGGGGCGCCGGTTGGGGGTGTTATTCCGCTGAAGGGGTCAGCTGATATCGGACTTTCTGGGAATGGTACTCCCGCTGCTGGCGCTGGGGTGCCTGGAGTGGGTGTCCCTGATGCTGGAACGGCTCCTGGTGGCATTGTATTGCCTGGTGGTGCAGTTGGCACTGGACCTGCACTTTGTTGAGGAGGTGTTGGGGGGACTGGAGGTTTTCCGTCTGATTGCCCGTTTTGCTGTTGATTGTTGGCTTGGTCGTTCATAATTGAAAATTAGTTTTTAATTTTTCTGGATATGTAAGGATAGATACTTATTAAATAACATATCCAAAATACAGCCAAAATGATGGTATCAAAATAAAGATAATTTTGGAAATCCTGTGGTAATTCGATCTGCATTTTCTGCAAATTAGAGACCAAGTGATACGGAATGACTAGAAGGATGACAATAAAGTAAAACCAACTGAAGTTTCTGGGATATTTGGAGGCATAAAAATAAAGGATACTTACTAGAAATGCGAACATTGCTGCTATTTCCAGAAGAAAAAAGGAAGAAAAGCTGGTTTCAAATGATAAAGTGAAAAAAGGCCGTATAATTGTAAAATTGCTGAATATCCCTACAAAAGAAATTATCGAAAAAATCAGGAAATACAGTCCATTTAAGAAAAAAGCGACCCTCGCGGGGATAAGCCATCTTCCTATTGTGTTGTCCATAGCAATCTTTGATTCTGGTTTGAGTCGAGCGGCATTTTTCTCGGTCCTTTCTTTGGCATTGTCCTCCTTCTTCTTCCTCATTAGAATTTCCTGCAACTGTTGAATTTTCTTTTCCTTAAGTGGACGTGTTTTATTTAGACTAAGTGATGTTTTAACCTCGCGAGCTGAGGAGCGATCTGATTTCTTGAGCATCTGCTGACTATTTAATGTTTTGATCATTTTGCTGCTTTATCTTGTTAAATGCAAATAATTTTCTACATAATGTGGCCATTTCTAAATAGAATTTTAGATTTTCTATTCCCCTTTTGTTGCGTAAGTTGTGAAAACGAAGGGCAGGTGCTCTGTAAGAGCTGTTTTTTGAGTTTAAATATGCGTGATTTGGCTGTCTGTCCTGGTTGTATTGAGGAAAGCTCTTTTGGTGTTCTTTGTCAAAACTGCTCATCTCTGGAAGCTTGGAAATATGGGTTAGACGTATTATGGTCCATGTTCACCTATGAAAAGGGTGGGGCTATCGCAAAACTACTTCATTTGTATAAATACGAAGGGCTGCAAGCCTATGGGGATTCTTTGCAGAACTTACTATCACGAACATTTAATGTTCAAATTCCTCGGACAATTGCCCTGAATATTGATTTGATTACATGGGTTCCACTTACTAACTCTAAGCGTAGTAAAAGAGGGTTTAACCAATCAGAAGCTTTTGCGAACACATTACAATACCCTGAAAAATTAGTTAAATTGCTCTACAAAACCAAAGAAAATGCTCCGCAAATGAGCCTTGATAAAGCTGCGAGAATTACCAATGTGCTCGGAGCATATGCTGTTATACCTCAGCAAAAACATCAACTGATAGGCAAGAAAGTACTATTGGTCGATGATGTTGCAACAACTCTTTCAACTCTGAATGAATGTGCCAAAGCGCTGAAACTTTCAGGAGCAGACGAAGTATATGGTCTGGTATTAGCTAGACAAGGAGTGTAACTTTTAATAGACTGAACCCTACAGTTGACCTGTTTAAAGTAATTTAGATATGAAAATTGGCATCGATGCATCCAGGTATAAAATCGATCAACCCACTGGTGTGGAGTGGTATTCTTATCACCTGCTGAATGCTCTTATTCCTATTTTAGGAAGAGATCATGATTTAGACGTGAGGCTCTATACTCAAACCAAGCTACAATTTGATGAGGATCTGCCATTTAATGTGAAACAAAAAGTCATTCCCCGATTAAAGTTTTGGACTCTTTTGAGACTTTCTTGGGAAATGTTGATTCGTCCTGTGGATTTATTATTTGTCCCTTCTCATATTTTACCCTTGTGGCTCCCGAAAAAGACAGTAGTAACAGTTCATGATATTGCATTTAAAATACCTGGTTTTGACAAAGCGTATGACTTTAAGAATAAATTTCTATTGAATTGGAGTACGAGCCGGGCTGTTAAAAAGGCGCATAAAATTATTGTTCCAAGTGAATCTACAAAGAAAGATTTAATTCAATACTTTAAGGGGAAACCCGAAAAAATTGAGGTGGTTTATCATGGAGGACCTGATATTACAGGGGAGAATAATCCACTCATCAAAAAATGGCTTCCGGAACAGAAGGAGGAGATTTACAAAAAGTATGGGTTGAAGCCGTCTGACCTGATTACGCTTTATGTGGGCAGAGTTGAGTTTAAAAAGAATCTAGTAAAACTAGTAGAGGGATTTTCTCGTGTTATTAGAGAATATCCAGATTGGAAATTAGTGTTGGCAGGTAAACCTGGCCAAGGCTATGAAGAAATTGAGGAGAAAATAGCCGAATTGGGGATGGAAAATGACGTTGTGATGACTGGGTATATTACAGAAGATGAGAAGCGCTTTTTGCTTGGGAAGTGTCGTGTCTTTGCTTTTCCTTCCAAATATGAAGGTTTTGGTTTGCCTATTTTAGAGGCATTTGCCTATCGCCGGCCTGTAATTACTTCTAATGTGAGTTCGATGCCTGAAATTGCAGGGGATGGGGCATATTTAGTGGATCCGGATAAAGTCGCTGAAATTAGTGTGGCGTTGAAAAGGATGATTGCAGATGGAGTACTCATTTCAAAATTAATTGCTGCTGGAGACAAGCAATTGGAAAAATTTAGCTGGGAGAAGGCTGCTCAAGAGACATTTGACGTTTTAACTTCATAGAAACTCAAAGACGTTTCTGAATTGCTTTTTTGACGTCCTCAATCCCCCTTCCGTCTAATACGGAGGTGAAACAGGGTTGAAAGCGTTTAAATCTGTTTCTTACAGCACCATAGTCGAAATCATTTGCGAGTAAATCGATTTTATTGAATGCATAGATTGTCGGCTTGTTTGTAGCATCTATGTTGGCTAGTACCTCGTTCACTACGGAAATCTTGAATTCCCATCGTGGGTCGCTCAAATCAATTACGTGGACGAGTAAGTCTGCCTCAATTGTCTCATCCAAGGTAGATTGAAAGGACTTTATTAGAGTTGGCGGTAAATTCTGAATAAACCCAATGGTATCAGTCAGTAATATGTCGCGTTGTTCTCCTTTTAATTTGAGCTTTCCTACTCTTGTATCAAGAGTGGCAAATAACTCATCCGCTGCATAGGCACCTTTGCCTGTCAGAGCGTTCAATAGGGCAGATTTTCCCACATTTGTGTAGCCAACAATGCCAACTGTTACAAAATTGCGTCGGCGTCTGTTTGCTCTGTGTAATTCTCGACTAGAACGAATCTTTTTTAAATCTTTTTCTATTTTTCGAGAATAACTCGCTAAATGCCGTTTCATTATTTCTGTGTTTTTTTCACCAATCCCCCTTCCTCCAATTCCTCCCTGTTGCTTTGAAAGTATCATCCCCATACCGAAAATCCGTGGTCCCATGTGTTTTATGCTAGCCAACTCAATTTCCAGTTTTGCCTCTTTTGTTTCAGCGTGCTTTTGAAATATTTTCAGAATTAAATCAATACGATCCCAAACTTGAATTCCTTCTTTCCGAAGTATTTCACTTAAATTATATGTCTGTAGTGGCTTTAATTCATTGTTAATGATCAAAATATTGGCCCCCAGACGGCGGCCTTCCTGCGTAATTTCTTCTAATTTCCCTGTCCCCAAATACGTTTTATAGGCTGGTCTAAGCTTCTTTTGATATGACTTAAGTACCACTACCCCACCGTATGTGTTAATAAGGCTTTCGGCCTCTTCTAACCGGAATTCTGCGTCCCTTCTGTTCGTCTTCAATGGGAGACAATCTACTAATATAGCTTTGAGCATAATTGTTTTTTTAGAATTTAGCATGAAAAAGCCGAAAATTAATGCTAAAATGTACTGATAACAACATTTTGTAAACAAAACATCAATGGGGGTATTTCTAGACACTCTGGTTGCATTAATAACATTTCTTCTTAATCTCTTTGGAATTCTTTTCATTCTTTGGGGTGGCATTGAGGCTGCAATTAGGGTGGCATGGGGTGACATGAAGGGAGCAAAAGAAGAAGACGTGCTAGTTGAGAAAACAAATCGAAAAGCTTTCGCTTCCAAGTTAATCCTGGGTCTGGAGTTTTTTATTGCTGTGGATCTTTTGGCTACTTTTGAGCATGTGACGTGGGAAGGGATCGGAAAACTTGCTGCTCTTATTGTTGTTAGAGCTCTGATTAGTTTTGTATTAACATTCGAAACGAAGTCTCTATTCCATTTAGAGAAAATAGAAAAAGCACAAATAAAGAGCCCTAAGAAATAGGGCTCTTTTATTCAATTCGCGTTTGTTTAGTCGATTAGGAATGGTTCCGGTTGGCCGAATTTGATGTTGTATATCGATTCAGCTAGTTCAATCATATTGATTTCGCGTAGTGAATCCTTCAAGTCATTTGCCTTTACTGCTCCTTGGGAAACCGTGTAGAGAGTGTCTCCAATGTAGAGAATTCTTTGAATGTTCTTTTCCCAATTGCCATATCCGTATCTGAAGAGATCTTCGACTTCTTCAGAGTTAAGATGAGTGATTCTGCCTTTGAGTTCAAATCCTTTGTCCAAATCTAAGCCGTAAACATATGCGCCTGTGAAAACTGTTTCTGGATATGAATAATCATCCTCCTGACAGCTATTTGGGCCGTCACAGCTTTGATCGCATATTGTTATGCCGTCTTCATATGTACAAGAGTTCTGGCATACCTTTTGACAGCTGTCTGGGCATGTGGAATATGTCTTTTCTTTACAGATTTTTTGATCGTCTGGGAGCTCTGCGACGCTTATTGGGAAAGCAATTAGGTCTTTTTCTTTGTCAAAGAGCAATGCTTTATGGTTGTAGAGAAGCTCTGACGTTGTGCCTCTGTCTCCGATTTCTTCTGTGAACATTGCTTTTGGATTGCTTGGGTCGGTTACGTCGAATAGCCCCATCTTAAAGCCTTCTACCGCAGTGTAGTATATGAAGTCTTGTGCTTTGGCTGCTTCTTCTGGGTCAACATCTTTACCGAAACCGATTATGTGATTTTCATCGTATGGATGTAGATAGTCGCTGAATCCTGGGATTTTTAATTCTCCGAGAATCTTTGGATTTCTTGGGTCTTTCAAGTCCAATACGAAGAATGGATCGATGTTTTTGAATGTAACCATATATCCACGGTCACCCATGAATCTTACGGAGTAGATTTGCTCGCCTGGGGCTATGTTTTTTATTGCTCCCAGAGGGTTCAGATCTTTGTCCATAATGAAGAGATTGTTGCTCTTTTTGTTTTGTCCGTTTATATAATCTGTAGATGTTGTAGCAATTCGGAAATTTCCTGCATGCTCATCCATGGAGAATTGGTTGAGAACTCTTCCTGACACTTCTCCCTCTGCTGAGTACTCAATTCCGCCTTCTGACAGTGCAAAACGATAAACTTTACTATGCTCTCCCATTCCGCTGCGATATGGACCAGCCCAGTCAGTTGAAACTACATACATATTATTTGCGGAAGAATAGATATTGTCTCCATTTCCAACTATTACTTCACGGCTAACATTCTTGGCTGTGTCTTTTAGCGGGATAGCTGCTGTGATAAGGAAATTAAAGTTACGTGGCTTTGGCATTATTCGTATGTCACCGCAGTCAGCAATGGCTTCTACTTTATCTGTCTTTGAGTCATACATTTTTGGTAGATATTCTTTGAAGTACCCTGAAGTGGCATCCGTGGTGAGTCGAGGGAAATTTGCGTATTGATTCAAAACTACATAAAGAGTATCGCCAATTCTTCTGGAAGTACGGTAATTACCATCAAAGTCGACAGTTCGCTCTACTTTTGGTTTATTGCGGTCACTTATATCAACTATGTAAACTTTGGATTTTGAGCCTCCATAGTAAGGCATGATGCTCATTACACTGGAATCCGCATTTATTGGCATTGGATAATCTACATACCCAGTTCCAATGGCAACCAATGTGTCCCCATCTACATACATTTCACTTGGGTAAAAGGACTCGTCCTGTGGCCCTAGTTGGAAACTGATTAGTTCTTTCATTGTACTTGCAGGGTGTGCATCAACAATTCGAACTGTATTGTCTTTAATTAGGTAAATGTATCTACCATCATTTTTGATAACATCTGCTTCGTCTACTCCAAGTTCCTGAAGATTAGTCGAGGAAAAGTCGTCTACAAATCCTCCTCCTCCACCTTCTGCTCCGCTGCTTTTTGAGGCCCCTGCCATCGCTGGTACGGCCATTGTTTCTTCCATCATGTCCATGCTTCTATTAAGGTCCCCGTCCATCGGCATCATGTCGTAGTAGACTGGATATCTGTCCCGATTAACGTGCTCGTATCTTTCCTGCAGTTCAGAACATGATTTCACTTGGACTAGCCCAGTCCCCTCCAATTCTGGGAAAGTTCTGGTTGCTTTGTTATCAACTCCTACTTTGATTCTCCATATAATTTCTGACATTTCATCTCGAGTGATTGTTTCGTCAAAATACTCTACAGAAAGCGGAATAGCTTTTTTGTTTTGTAGTGCTTCGATGTATTTTTTGAACCATGTTGCTGGGTCGTCAGTCCCCATTTCCAGATTATATGTGTTTGCTATTATTTTGGCTGCTTCAGAGAAATTCACACTTTCTGCAGGACGGAAACTTCCATCTGCATATCCATCCACTACACCTTCGTCCTTTGCGGTACAGACATATTTTGCAAACCATTCGTCATTTACATCGGGAAAACAATGACTGCCTGTGAAACCTCCATCATGAGCCGCTTCCAACAAAATTTTTGTAAATTCTGCTCTATTGATATTGGTAGCTGGTTTATACGTTCCATCGGGATAGCCTTCTACCACTCCCTCGTCTTTTAAATACTTAATTGCCTCGGAATACTGTGTGTCCGAGTCTACATCAGAGAAAACTGCTTCCCCCTGTGCAAATATCACCCCTGGTGCGAGGGTAACTATTATGCCTAATGCCAGTAATTTGGCAATAATGGCGTGCTTTTTAAACATGCGTTGTTTAGGTTATGGAATTACGCCTAATATAACCTATTAGAAAAAACTCTATTACCAAGAGGTATAATTTTGGGTTGTGCAAATGGAAGAAACCTTTCTAATTAAAAAAGAGAGATTTGTTCTGTGTCTTGCTCTGTAGATGAACTTTTGGCTATCAAAACTGGCTGGTAAATTCCTTCTTGCAGCAATACACGAACACAGCGTGCTAATGCTTCTACATCTTTTTCTGCGTTGTGTGCGTCTTCAAAGGGTTCGTTTAATAAGAACTGATGGAGTTCCATTAACTTTGGGGCCTTATATCCACTGCTTCTTCCTTGTAGCTTACATAAATCGCGTGTGCCTTCCATGCTGTCATAGAGGTTGGCCGGTAAAATGTTTTTGTTTTTTCCAAGTCTTTCGAATTCGTTTTCAAGAATTTCCCTGTCGAAGTTTAGATTGTGGGCAATTGCCAAGTCTGATTTTGCGAAAATTTCGATGATTTTTTCTGAGACTTCAGCAAAACTGGGAGCATTTGCTACTGTTTCGTCTGTGATTCCGCATATTCTTGTGCTTTCTTCAGGAATAGCAATCGGAGGCTTGATTAGTTGGTTATGCCGGTCTGCTTCAATGAATCTTCTGCTGGCTGGGTCGAATTCGAATGTCATCGAGGCGAACTGGATGACGTGGGGTTGTGCTTCCAGGCCCTTGTCTCTTTTTGGGAGTCCGGTTGTTTCTGTGTCGAAAATTGTGATTCTCATTTTTTGCTCTGTGTTAGTAAATTCGATAGTGAATAAGCCATTATAGTATGTGTCGTTGCTTTGGCTTGTGGTGGGATTTTACTATTTTTTCTTTGTGAAAGACAGCTTTTTGTGACTTGATTTTATATGAAAGCCTTGTATCTTTCGCTGGTCAAAAGTTTTGGCACTTGCTCCATGTGGGCTGATGCTTGATTTTGACGATTCGAAGAGCGATTAGAAAGGGAAACTGATGTTTGATACAAGACTGACTAAAAACGATTGGCGGGTTCTGGGATTTTTCTTGACTGTATTGGTCATTTGGGGAATGGCAGCGGCTGATGAAAGTGAGTTTTGTGCCGAACTCTCGGCTAGCTCAACTCCTTGTCCCTGATTTTCTGCTTAAAAAGGGCGGCCCGTGGCCGCCCTTTAAACATTCTATTTCTACCAAAACTTCCACCAAGGTTTTTTCTTTGGCTGTGTTTCTTTTCTAGGTTTTTCTAGGCTTCCTTTTCTTCCATGTCTTGGGGTTTTTGTTTTAGAGGAGTTTAGTCTTTCCCAATTTGTGACGAATTTTTCTGGCAATTCTCCCTTTATTGCAGCTGCATCTTTAGGTTTGCGTGGAGAAGCCATATTTGATAAGTCTGCTTGATGAAGCATTCTTTTTTTAGATGGGTGCTCAGGATTGTCATAGCTAAACGCTGGATAGTTTTCTTCATGTATAGGTAATTGTCCTAGTTCTTCTTCAATAACGCCAATACGATCTCTGACTGTCTTCACAACTTGCTTATCATCCCCGCCTGTAGCTCTGTAATATGATAATTCTCGATGAGCCCCCAGGGCTTGTGCATTCAGCTGGTTGCGTCTGTATAGGTCGAACCAGTGTGTAACAAATCCCTGCATTTCATTTTCCAAGCCGAAGACTCTTCCCATCTCTATGAAGCTTGTGTTTATACCTTCGCACAATAATGTCCAGTCAGCGCCTGCGGCAGCAAGCTTTGGCCACCTCTTTATCACGCTGTTCATCGCTTTTTCGAAATTGTCAGTTAGCTGGTTTTTGATTTCCTCAGAGTTAAGATAGTTACCATCCTCTGCAAATACCCAGTCATAAAATTTGTGTAGTCGAGTTATGACTCCACTTAGTTCGCCCTGATGCTTTTGATTAGACAGAAATGGTTTTAATGCAGGGGTATTTTGAATATTTTCGATTACATCTGCATATTCCTGTCGACTCCCTTTCATGGCCTCTTTTATGTCTGGAATGCTGTGAATTCCTGAGTCTTCGTCAGGACCTGGCGCGAATCCGAATAAGTCTTCCGAAGATTGTTTTCTAGCTCGCATAATTTTAGTGTTATAAATCTACATACTCTACCATTTTTCCCGTCTTTTGTCGAGTCCCCTCGGTCCATGTCAACTCCTCGTGTTTGTCATTTCTATTATTTATGTTATTTTTCGGACGAGATAATTCTTCACTTTCAAAAATGATAAATTTGATAATATTTCTGTTTGTAATTGCAGCTATTGTTTTAGTGCTAGCTTTTCTTTTGGCGGCTGCATGGCGGATGGTTATTCCCCCAAATGAAGTTCACGTAATTCAGCGTAGAAAAAGTACAATTGTATATGGGAAGGGCACTGATACGGGAAATGTTTATTATCGTATGCCATCTTGGATTCCGTATTTTGGTATTATGTATAAAATAATGCCGGTATCAATTTTCAAGATTCCACTTCTGTCATATCGTGCTTATGACAGTAAGAAAGCTCCATTTAAGGTTGATGTAACAGCGTTTTTCCAGATAGATGCGACAGATGCCGCCAAAGCTGCACAAAGAGTTTCTTCTTTTGAAGATTTGTACTTGGAATTAGAAGAAGTTTTACGTGGTGCAGTTAGGAAAATTTTGGCATCGAATAATATTGAGCAAATAATGACGGAGCGTTCCATTTTGGGTGATTCCTTTTTAACTGAAGTGAAAACTCAGGTTTCTGCTTGGGGTGTGAATGTATTGAACATTGAGTTCATGGATATTGCTGATGATGATGGAAATGAATTGATCATTTCTGCGATAATGAGAAAACACTCTTCTTTTATTAAGAGAAAGTCAGAGGAAGAAGTGGCTATCAATGAAAAAGAGGCAAAAATCGTTCAGATTACTGCAAAAAAGGAGGCTGATGTGCAAGCGATTCATGCAGAGGAAGCAGTTGAAACCAGAGATGCTGAGAAGAAGCAAAAGGTTGGAATTGCGAATGAGCTTGCTGATCAAAATATTCAATTGGAGAAGAAGAATACTGCTGAGAAGGAAATGGCCGTTTTACGAGTCATGGAAGTGGAGGAAAAGAGAATTCAGGCTTCTGCTCGTATTGAAGAGGCTGATGGTGTTAGGCAATCAACGATTAAACGTGCTGAAGGTGAAAAAGAGGCTCAGGCTTTGGAAGGTCAGGGTCTTGGAAAACAGGCTGCTGCGATTGGTGCAGGTGAAGCTAGTGCAATTCGTGAGAAGGGGCTTGCTGAGGCTGAGGCAAAAGAAAAGATGGCGGATGCATTATCCAGATTTCAGGAAAAAGGCCTTCTGGCTTTGCTTGGTGAAAGGGCAATAGAGAAAGATGAGGCGGTTGGAGTTGCAATTTCCAAGGCTTATCAGGATGCTCAAATAAAAGTTATTCAGACTGGTGAGGCTGATCCAAAAAATTTGTTGGACTTGGTCACTAAGGCTGGGAGTGGTGCGAAAATAGGTGGGATGCTGGAGGGGCTAAAAGAAACTTTGGGAATTGATTTGAAAGATTTGGTAAATAGGAAAAAATCAACTTCTGGGGTTCAGAGTGACAAATCCGCAACTACTCCTTTAAATAGACCAGCTTCCTCTGCACATGCTGTGGATTCAAAATCTGATAATCTAGCAATTGGCGAATAATGTCGTTATGGGAAAATACTTCACATATTTTGCTCGCTGTAATGATGGCACTTTGTATGCTGGATATACAACGGATATACAAAAGCGCGAAGAACAGCACAATGAAGGTAAAGGAGCGCGCTATACACGTGCTCATGGGCCTGTTGAAATTGTGTATTTTGAAGAATTTAAGACAAAGTCGGAGGCGATGAAAAGAGAGTATGAAATGAAACGACTGAAGAAGGTGGATAAGGAACAATTGCTTATAACTGCACGCAAAAAGGGCGAGTAATTTCTACTTTTATATAGCTCCTAGTTCGATTGTGAGGCAGAGTTGAGTCTCTTTCAGTTCTTTGGTTTGATTGTCATTTTCCATAGTATTTTCTTTATGCCTAAGCACTCTCGCAATTTTCATCACGAGAGTGCACGCCGATTCCCAGAAACATCTTCTACAGATCTCCTGGAAAATTATTGCTCCTTAGCGCTTCGTAACGTTCAGCTACTCCTTTCCACATGGTGTTGAGCCATGCTTTGACGTTTGGATAGAAAGTTTCCAAGTCCAGCGGTGAAGGTACTTCCTCGATAGGAATCCACTTTACAACCACCAAACACTTGGATATTTCACCCTGGAAGTACGGTCTAACGTCCTTCTTCTCTACAACTTGGCCTTCTTTGTCCAGGTAACAAAAGTTAACTACGACGACCCCCTCCATCTGTGAATGGAAGTGTTGGAGAAGAGTTGCTGTTATGCCAGCCTTTGGACGCAGAACACACTCGCCCTCAATGGCTTTCTCTGGTGTCCACCTGGTTCCAGTCGGGAAAATGAAATAGCAGTAAGGTATCCCCTCCTTTTCAGAAATGGATGCCAGTTCCGCAATGGACCTGATCGCCTCGATGCCCTTTTTTATCTTCCCGTTCTTCTTTCTCCCAAGGCTTTCAACAAGGCTGTTCTTTTCAAGGAATGGTTTTAAAGTTGTTAGTATCCAGTTCTGCTTTTCTTCCTGTATCCTGGGAATCACAACATGCCCAGCCAAGCGGCAAACCCAGCCGAAGAACGGCGTGTCTCCAACTGATTTTTTTATGACTGACCGAGGATACCAAGGCGAAAACAAGGTAAGAATACCTGTCACATCTGCCCAGTTGCGATGATCTGCCAAAACCAGGAAATTGCCATCTTTGGGTATCTTTTCAAACTCCTGTTTATTGAGTATTTCTATCTCCATCCCCAAAATTCGCTCAGAACCATACTGAACAAATTTTGACCACAGATCGAAACACCAAAAGTTTATAAGCCTACGCTTGTTTTTGGCATCTAGAAAAGGATATCCCACAACCCAAGATGCAAGAGCACCGCATGAGCAGATCACAGTAGATGAGCTAAAAGCACCAACCGCTACCAATTCTCTGAGTTTCATCTTTATACCTCGCGTTTATCGACCGAGTAGCTTGTAAAGGAGCGCTAACAAAGCTAGCAATAGAATAATAACATGCCCTGAATATATCGCTATTAAATATATAGATAGTAATTTGAGTAATTTTCAGTAAAATCTGAATATATTCTGACGTAATGGTGCCGAGGGGCGGAATTGAACCACCGACGCAAAGATTTTCAGTCTTTCGCTCTACCACTGAGCTACCCCGGCATGAGGTATTGGTACTGGTTGTGTTGAACCTGTGCCTCTGTGAGCACTGATGCTTTCTTTGAGGCGGCATAAATTTAACCGAAAGCTTCTGATATTTCAAATATTTTTTCTTGATTTAACACTTTCTTGCATTTGACCCTTGACATATCTTTTTTTGTGGTTTAGTATTGTATGAACATTGAAATATAGAAACAAAACTATCAGCGTTTGAGGGAGGCAGCATGGTTTTAGGATGCCAAGGACATAAAAAGCCAAAAGTAATCTAAAGCCATACTCTCTCCCTGAACTGACTGACGTTTGCTTAAAGATCGTGTCCGTGTGTCCACCAGGTACTCGGCGCGTCTAAACATTCGGTTCGATGGTTACCCATAGATCGAGCAAAGAAGTTTAGAAAGAAGCTTTTGGATTTCCCATCTTGTATTTTTGTCGCAAGACAAAATGTGAGTAGAAAATTTAAGAAGAAAAACTGTTTTCCGCTAGTAATAGTAGAAAATAAGTAACTACTTTAGATCCTTTTACGCTTCTGAGGTGTTTCCTGCCTTTAAGCGGCTGACGTGAGTTTGGGGAGACTAAAAGAACATTAACAATAAGAGCTAATTTAGAGAGGCAGCATGGTTTTAGACAACCAAGGACATAAAAATCCAAAGTAATCTAAAGCCATACTCGCTCTCTAAATAGGAAGTGTTTAGGGGGGAAGTATGGTTTTAGGCAACCAAGGGCCTAAAAATCCA
>SWCD01000002.1_pt1 | contig 75868 bp, 78 predicted proteins | sample 4693011 | NCBI WGS metagenome assembly SWCD01 (sample SAMN10267278, study PRJNA491770) | bioreactor metagenome | isolation source: DHS bioreactor inoculated with marine | place: Japan: Omine Ridge, Nankai Trough
CATTCAACCAGTGATGACCCATCCAGTTACCGCGCCAAGGGCGAAGGCCATGCATGGCCTTTGGGCGATCCGATTGAACGGTTGAAAACCCACCTGATCATGCTTGGCGCGTGGTCGGAAGAACGTCAAACGCAAGCTGAAACTGAAATTATGGATGAAGTGCGCGAAGCACAAAAAGCGGCCGAGGCAATCGGGACCTTAACGTCCGGTAAAAGCTCGTCTTCGCGCGATATATTTGAAGAGGTTTACGCGGTTATGCCGCCCCACCTTGTAAAACAACGTAAAGAAGCGGGGTATTAACCCCATGCGTATGACAATAATAGAAGCCATCCAAAACGCCCATGATCTGGCGATGGCACGGGATGATAAAGTCGTGGTTTTTGGCGAAGATGTGGGTTTTTTCGGCGGTGTATTCCGTTGCACAGCGGGTTTACAGGAAAAATACGGGCCTAGCCGCTGTTTTGATACGCCGATCAGTGAGCTGGGCATTGTAGGTTCCGCTATAGGCATGGCGGCATACGGGCTAAAGCCCGTGGTCGAAATCCAGTTCGCTGACTATGTGTACCCCGCATATGACCAGATCGTCAGTGAAGCCGCCCGTCTGCGGCACCGATCAGGTGGCGATTTCACCTGTCCCTTGGTTATCCGCATGCCGTCAGGGGGCGGTATTTACGGTGGTCAAACCCATAGTCAAAGCCCCGAATCGCTGTTTACCCATGTCGCAGGTTTAAAAACCGTGATGCCGTCCAACCCGCGCGATGCAAAAGGCCTGTTGCTGGCTGCAATAGAAGACCCCGATCCGGTGATTTTTCTGGAACCAAAGCGGCTTTATAACGGCCCGTTTGACGGCCATCACGACCGGCCCATTGTACCGTGGAAGAAGCATGATCTGGGTGATGTGGCTGAAAATTATTACACCACCCCTCTGGGTAAGGCCGAAATTGTGCGCGCAGGGAGTGAGGTTACGATACTAACATATGGAACCATGGTTCATGTAGCGCAAGCCGGGGCAAATGAAGCGGGTATTGACGCGGAAATCATTGATTTGCGTACGTTGATCCCGCTGGATACCGAAACCATCGAGGCCTCGGTTAAAAAAACCGGCCGCTGTGTTATCGTTCACGAAGCCACAAAAACCTGCGGTTTCGGGGCCGAACTCAGTGCTTTGGTGCAATCATCGTGTTTCTTCTATCTGGAAGCCCCCGTAACCCGCGTAACAGGTTGGGACACACCTTACCCCCATGCGCAGGAATGGGATTATTTCCCGGGCCCTGCACGTGTCGCACAGAATTTAAAGAAAGTGATGGAGGTTTAACATGGGCGTTTCCACAATCATTCTGCCCGATGTCGGCGAAGGCATTGCCGAAGCGGAACTGACCGAATGGCAGGTTAAAATCGGTGATATCGTCAAAGAGGATGATATTCTGGCCGTGGTGATGACCGATAAAGCCGCTATCGAGGTTCCATCATCGACCGAGGGAACCGTGACGTGGTTGGCAGGCGAGGTGGGCGATACAATCGCCATCGGTGCGCCGCTTGTGAAGCTCGATGTCCAAGGTCAGGGCGATACGGGTGAGGTTGTGCAAGATGTTCCCCCCGAAGTTATCGCTGAACCTGTGAAACCTGTGGTCCCCGCAATTGAAAAACCGCAAGCCGGCCCTTCAGTGCGTAAACGCGCAAAAGAGGCGGGTGTAAGTTTACCGGACATCACCGGTACAGGCCCCGGTGGGCGGATAATGCATGAAGATATAGATCAGTTTCTATCCCCTGTGGTTTCGGAAAAATCACATTCAACCGAAGTGAAACAGATAAAAGTCACAGGGATGCGGCGCAAAATCGCGAAAAAAATGGCTCTCTCAAAATCGCATATCCCTCATATCACCATCGTTGAAGAGGTTGATATGACCAACCTTGAAGACCTGCGCGGCAAGCTGAATAAAAAACACAAAGACAGCCGCGCCAAGCTGACGATTCTGCCCTTTATGATGCGTGCCATAGTGGAAGCGGTACACGAGCAACCTGAAATCAATGCGCATTACGATGATGCGGCCAGCATCATTTCACAATACGGGCAGGTTCACATCGGCATTGCCACGCAAACCCCTGCAGGCCTCAGCGTGCCTGTGGTCAAGAACGCGCAATCCCGGAACCTCTGGGACAGTGCGCAAAATATATCGCGTCTTTCGGAACGTGCGCGCAGCGGCAAAGCAACCCGTGATGATCTGACAGGATCAACCATCACAATTACATCGTTGGGGGCACTAGGTGCCATCGCCTCGACCCCGATTATCAACCATCCCGAAGTGGCTATCGTGGGTGTCAACAAAATGGCGATGCGCCCGATGTGGGACGGTCATGCGTTTCAACCGCGTAAGATGATGAATATTTCCTGCTCGTTCGATCACCGCGTTATTGACGGCTATGATGCGGCATTATTCGTGCAAAGCCTGAAAACTTTACTGGAAACGCCTGCATTATTGTTTATTGAAGGGTAAGCAATAAACAGGGCAATCGGATGACAATAAGCGCACTAAAAACAAAGGCTAAATGCGCTTTTTTGGCGGGGATTGCGGCTGCTGTCCCAGATAGGACACTAGGTCAAGTCTTTGAAAAACAACCATTAACCGAAATAAAAGATGGTAAATATATTATCATTTCTGTAGGTAAAGCGGCTTGTAATATGGCGCAATCTGCGATGAATGCATTGCCCAAAGGGGCGGCTGTGGAAGCGATTGCTGTTACAAACTACGAAAATGTTGTGGATATTGCGGGCTGCCGGGTTTTTGGCGCGGCGCACCCCGTGCCGGATGCCAACGGTCAGGCGGCAGCAAGTGAAGTGATAGCTTTGCTGGAAACGGCCACAAAAAATGATGTGGTGCTGGCTTTGGTCAGCGGGGGCAGCTCTGCATTGCTACCTTCCCCCGTTACGGGCGTCAGTCTTGAAGACAAGGCACAGGTCAATGAGGTGCTTTTGGCCAGCGGCTTTGACATCACAAATATGAACCTGGTCCGCCAATCCCTGTCTAACCTGAAAGGCGGTGGATTTTTACGCTATGCGAAACCCGCTAAAGTCAGATCATATATATTATCAGACGTGCTGGGTGATGATCTGCGGGTTGTTGGCAGCGGGCCAAGTATCGGGCCGATCGGTACAATCAAAGAGGCACGTAATTTACTGATCGAAAAAGGCATTTTTGATAAAATGCCCGCATCGGTGCGCAAATACCTTGAAACGGCAAAAGATCGCCCGGCCTTACCTAGTCCAGACGCCACCTTGATCTGTTCCAATACCCAAAGCTTGATCGCAATGGCTGCAAAAGCGGATGCTATCATGATTGAAGAACCACTTATCGGTGATGTGCATGATGCAGCGGATCGTATTTTGGCCGATGTGAAAAAACATAAAGCACCGTTCGTTTTGGCCTATGGTGGCGAAACTACAGTTAACCTGACCGGCAACGGCAGAGGTGGGCGTAATCAGGAACTGGCACTGTTGGTGGCCGAAAAAGCCACACGTGCAGGGCTGACAGGCACATGGGCGTTCTTAAGCGGCGGCACAGATGGGCGCGATGGGCCAACGGATGCCGCAGGCGGTTTGGTGGATGGTCATACGCTTGATCGCATAGCGGACGCGGGTGGTAATATAACCGATCTGCTGGCCAATAACGACAGCTATGCCGCTCTGAAACTGTCGGATGACCTGCTGATGACAGGTGCTACGGGGACGAATGTTGCTGACTTACAGTTGTTTATGATGGGTTAATCTATCAGATCGGTTAGGCCTTGGATTGCACTGACACTGCGCTCTAATGTGGCCAATGGTGCACGGGAACGCGCCAATATGCGCAGGCCTACATATTGTGCGGTTAACATATCGGCAAAAGCGCGGCGTTGTTGTTCATTCAGTTCATTATGTTGACGTGATGCGCCAAGTGCGGTTTCAAAACCTTTGCGCATTTTATCCAATGCCAACCCGACGGCTTTGGCAATATCCACGTCATTGGCAGCAGGACCAGCGGCGGCAGTACACACAAGGCAGCCGCGATGGTCGCCGGATGCGACAACGGCAACAATCTGATTGAAAAGCAGCATGATACGTTTCCAACCATCAACATCGTCGGGGCCTGATAAAAGGGTCACTGCAGGTGTAATCGCTTCTTGATCGTATAAATCAAGAACAGACATGAATAACGGTTTTTTGCCATCAAAGGCTTTGTAAAAACTTCCGCGCGCAATGCCCATACCCTTTAATAATTCAGGAAGGGACGCGCCTTCATAGCCATGCGCCCAAAAAACGTTCATCGCATTTTGGGCCGCTGTCTCGATACTGAATTCACGTGGTCGCGCCATTGGTTTTATGTCCTTCATCTTATTAGTATTGATTAGGAACCAAAAGGTCAATAACTCACGATTTTGTGATTTGTACCGATTGGTTCCTAATTGTATATGTGATCGGGAAGTAAAAAATTGACTATGAAACGCTTATATTAACATTCTGCGGGAGGCCGCTTATGAAAAGGAAAACCTATCATGTATAAAACTCTCATTCGTCTTGTGACTGTTGCTATTCTTGCATTTGGTGCAAATGCAGCTTTTGCAGGGACAAAAACAGGCAGCTTTCACGGTGCCAGCAATCACGTTACAACAGGGGATTATACAATCTCTAAACAATCAGACGGTAGTTATGTCATCACGTTGGAAGATAATTTCAGCCTTGATGGCGCGCCGGATCCAAGTGTGGGTTTTGGGAAAGACGGTAAATATTCAAAAGCGACTTACCTTGGCAACCTGAAAAACCTGAAAGGCAAACAAAGCTTTGCAATCCCGGCCAGTGTTGATTTGTCAGATTTCAACGAAGTCTACATATGGTGCGCAAAATTCACAGTGCCATTGGGTGTCGCACCACTAAACTAAACACCCCGATTATTTGAAAAGCCTCACGTTTACGTGGGGCTTTTCATTTTAAACCCCGTCAACGATAATAAAGGTACAGTCCGCATTTGCATGACGAATGGCCTTTACAGGCGCGTATTCATCGCTGTTGGCAAAGTCCCGTGCCGCCTGCATATCGGGGAACTCAACAACCACGATGCGGGTCGGTGTCCATAGATCATCCTCAAGCACCTCCATATCCCCGCCACGCGTGCGATAGGTCCCACCGAATTTTTCCGCGATGGGTTTTGCCCGGGTCTTATAGGCCTCATAAGCTTGGGCGTTGTTGATTTTAGTGTCTACAATAACATATGCGCTCATGATGCGTCCTTTTTCATGTTCAGTATTGCATTGCCAAGCCTTTCACGTACTTCGCCGGGCTCATCCTTGATCGCCTGCAAAAGACAATCCAGTTCACCGCGTGTGCTGTGCAATTTATCAATCAGGGAAATTATGATGCTGAGCGCGTCATCATTCAAGCGGAAATTCTCGGTCAATTCACAAAGCAGCTCCATCCTGACCAGATCAACCTGCCTGAAAACAATACCGTTTTCAGTGTGCAACGGGACAATAATCTCGGCCTCGATAAAGGACACCAACTGCGTACGTGTCAGCGTAGCAATGGCAGCAATGACGTCATTTTCTGAATAGTGTCTTGTCATATCTTCATCCCCTTGCGCGGATCGTAACTGTTCTTTTTACCCCAGTTTTCCATAAATTCTGTCAGCTCGTCGTCAATCTTCGGCGGAGATACAATACGCAGCTCGACACGTTGATCGCCCGCGGATTTACCCACAGGATGAACCCCACGTCCACGCATGCGCAAAACCTGTCCGCTGCTTGCCCCTTTGGGGATATTCAGCTTTACGGTGCCTTCTATTGTCGGGGTCTCTACCTTGCCGCCCAAAACCGCCTCATCCAAGGTGATTGGCAGGGTGATCAGAATGTCATTGCCCTCACGGCTGAATACGGGGTGCTTGCGCACGGACAGTGTCACCAGCGCATCGCCGGCTGCACCGCCTTCAAACCCGGCATCACCCTTGCCGCGCAGGCGAATTGTTTGCCCGTCAGCTGTGCCTTTGGGGATTTTGACATCCAACATACCGCCATTGGGCAAGGTTATACGGGTTTTGCCACCCAAAACAGCATCCATGAAAGGTACCTCAAGGGAATATCGTCTGTCTTGCCCACGCGTATTGACCCCAAATCCCGATGTATGGTGTTCGGCTCTTTGCCCCCGTTGGCGCAGAATTTCCGCGAAAATGTCAGAAGCATCGCCAAAACCTTCGTAATGTTGCCCAGATTGGTACGGATTACCGGGGTCTTGCGCGTAATCACGGTAAAATTTGCGCTCCGGTTGTTTTTCGGCGCCGGTTGCGTCAATCTCACCGCGATCAAAACGCGCGCGTCTTTCGGGATCTTTCAAAAAATCATAAGCAGCCGAGGCAGATTTGAATTTGGCTTCAGCACTTGCGTCATCTGGATTTAAGTCAGGATGATGGGTGCGCGCAATTTTCCGATACGCCTTTTTTATCTCGGCATCGGTTGCGGTTTTCTTTAAACCAAGGGCAGCATAAGGGTCGTCGCTCATTCGGGCCTCGAAAATAGTGCAAAATAAAGATCACACTGCTTAAAAGTGTAACATTTCCATGTATTTCATAATAACGATTAAGCTGCACCCGACTTTGATCTGTATCATTTTGTTCAGCTATTTTAAATGAATTGAAGTTTATTCAAAGCAAGGTGATGTTAAGGAATTCCAGTGTTTTATGAATAATATGAAATGGGACTAATCATCTTTGGATAGTCGTTCCTTTCCAAAAATTACCCCTCGGTTCCAATATTATACGTCGTTCCGCCTTTAATCACAGAGCCTTCGGTATGATGGCTGTTTTTCCCCGAACAAGCGCTTAGGGCAAGTATCATCAGTAATGAAATGAATGGAAACTTAGCCTTTGATAAAAACGATCTAAACATATTTTAAAATCCCCAGAGTTAAACGATTGGTATATTCAGGTTATACACCTATAAATAGGCCATAAAATGACGCTATGCACAAGTATTAAGCTGTAAACCTTTGCTTCATACGTTCAATTGCCATTGGATATCCAGCCGCGCCATGCCCCATAATCGCATCAAACGCGACTTTGCCGATGTAACTGACATGGCGGAACTCTTCGCGTGCGTGTATATCTGACAGATGCAGTTCCAGTGTTGGTATCTCAACCGAACTGATAGCGTCCATAATTGCAATTGAAGTATGCGTATATGCACCCGCATTGATGATGATGCCGTCGAACACACCGCGTGCTTCTTGGATCCAATCGATCAGAACACCCTCATGGTTGGATTGACGGCACTCAATGCTGACACCCAGTACAGCAGCCTTTTGCGCGCACATGACTTCAATATCGTCAAGTGTAGTCGTGCCATAAACCTCTGGTTGGCGTGTACCAAGCAGGTTCAGATTTGGGCCGTTCAGGATCAGAAAATTTAACATAAGGTTTGTTTGCCACGGTTTAAGACAAAAAACCAGTACTGCCTGTCATTGATAAAAGATAAAGTTGCGGGTTGCCAATCGGGAGAGGGCAACCCGCATAAGGATGGGAAGATGGACATTCCATATATCCTTTATTCATCCGACAATAGCAGATGGCATTGTGAAAAGAGTGATTATTATCACGCGGCGTTTATTTGTCGTAAAAAAATGAAAATGCTGCCAAAACAAGCATAGACCTTTTGAAAACCCCGTTCTAGTTTGGCCACAAACAGAACGGGATTACATGCTATGTTAGCTGGACATTTACTGGTCAAATCTTTGATCGAGCAGGGCGTTGACACAACGTTCGGCGTACCGGGCGAAAGCTATCTTGCAGTGCTTGACGGGCTTTATGATGCGCAAAACCATATACGCATGATTACCACCCGCAATGAAGGCGGGGCTGCCTTTATGGCAGAAGCTTATGGCAAGCTGACAGGCAAGCCCGGTATTTGTCTTGTGACACGTGGGCCGGGGGCGACAAACGCTTCTATCGGGGTGCACACAGCGATGCAAAACTCGACGCCGATGATCCTGTTCGTGGGGCAGATCGGGCGCGATATGCGTGACCGCGAAGCGTTTCAGGAAATTGATTACAAAGCCTTTTTCGGGACTGTCGCCAAATGGGTAACCGAGATCGAAAACCCCGATCGTATCCCCGAAATAATTGCGCGCGCCTTTCACACGGCCCTGTCAGGCAGACCGGGTCCGGTGGTTATCGCACTGCCCGAAGATATGCTGACCTCAGACACTGCACGCTTGCCCGCACCGCGCATAAAGATCAGTGAACCCGCACCTGCACCAGAGGCACTGGCAGATGCCATTGAACTGCTGAACACCGCCAAAAAGCCATTCATCGTTGCTGGTGGCGGTGGTTGGACGGAACAGGGACGCGACGATTTGGCCGCCTGGGCAAATGCCAACGACCTGCCGATCACAACAGCATTTCGCTACCAGGATCTGTTTGATCACACCAACACGCAATATGTCGGTGATGCCGGTATCGGGATGTGGGCCCCGATCAAGCAGATGGTCAAAGATGCCGATGTTATCTTTGCCCTCAATATCCGCTTTGGTGAAACATTTACCGATGGCTGGACGCTGCTGGATGTGCCGAACCCGAAACAAAAGATCATTCATACCCATATCTCTGACCGCGAGTTGGGTAAAATCTATCAACCGGATGTGGCGATCCACGCAGGCCCAAATCAGCTGCTAAAGGCGCTGTGCAAAACCAAACTTACCCCTAACTGGGCTGAATGGCGCAAAAATGCGCGCGACACTTACGAAACAATGCTGCCAGCAAGAAAACAAACCGGTGCCGTGGATATGGCCGAGATTTGTACATATCTGCGCGATGAACTGGATGATGATGCAATCATTACAACGGGGGCCGGGAACTTTGCGATCTGGCCCGGCAAGCACCTGTGTTACAAGCGCGGCCAACGCTATCTCGGCCCGCAATCGGGTGCAATGGGGGCAGGGCTGCCGGCCGCAATTGCAGCCAAAGCCGTTAACCCTAATCGTCAGGTCGTATGCTTTGCAGGCGACGGTGATTTTCAGATGAACGGGCAGGAATTGGGCACGGCGGCACAAGAAGGCCTCTATCCCATCACCCTTATCCTGAACAATTCCATGTATGGCACCATTCGCGCCCACCAAGAGGGCCGTTATACCGACCGTATATCAGGCACTAAAATCGTTAACCCCGATTTCGTGAAACTGGCCGCGGCATACGGTATTCATGGTGAAAAAGTCACTGAAACCAGCCAGTTCGCCGCCGCATTCGAGCGGGCCAAGGCCAGCCCGACCGGCGCGATAATCGAGTTGATCATTGATGAACAGGACATCACGCCGTTCCGCACGATGGATGAAATTAAAAAAGGCTGAATTACCTGCATATAGCAGTTCACGAACTGGGCATTACTAGATATAGTAGTAACTGAATCATACTATCCCTAAGATGTGACACCTACCGGAGGCTCGCTTGCAACAATACCATGACGCTTTGCGCGAAATCTTGAAAAATGGCGAACACACCACGGATCGCACAGGCACCGGCACAATTGCCCATTTCGGCCTGCAAATGCGGTATCATCTGGCGGATGGCTTTCCGATCGTGACGACCAAGAAAGTGCACTTGCGCTCGATCATACATGAACTGCTTTGGTTCCTTTCGGGGGATACAAACATCCGTTATCTAAAGGAAAACGGCGTTAAGATCTGGGATGAATGGGCCGATGAAAACGGCGACCTTGGCCCCGTCTATGGCAAGCAATGGCGCGCGTTTCCCTCTGCTTCGGGCAGTGTCGACCAGATTGAAGAGCTGATCAAAAACATCAAAGCCACACCGGACAGCCGTCGCCTGATTGTATCCGCATGGAACCCCGCCGAGATCGATGAAATGGCCCTGCCGCCATGCCATACCATGTGGCAGGTGCGTATCATCGGCGACACCATGCATCTGCAGCTTTATCAACGCTCGGCCGATATGTTTCTGGGCGTCCCGTTCAACATCGCGTCATATGCGCTGTTGTTGCAGATGCTGGCACATGTCACGGGCTATAAACCGGGCGATTTCGTGCACACATTGGGTGACGCGCATATCTATTCAAACCACATGGATCAGGTGCACGAACAGCTGTCGCGCGACCTGCGCCCGTTGCCGACCATGCAGATCAAACGCGATGTCACATCTATCTTTGACTTTAAATATGAGGACTTTGAACTGACGGGCTACGACCCGCACCCCCATATTTCCGCACCCGTGGCGGTGTAACATGATCACACTTATCGTCGCACGCGCACGTAACGGGGCCATCGGCAAAGGTGGCACAATCCCGTGGCATGCACCAGAAGATTTGAAGTTCTTCCAACGCGAAACCCTTGGCGGGGCCATCATCATGGGCCGGAACACATGGGAAAGCCTGCCGTTTAAACCACTTCAAGGCCGCCTTAATCTGGTGGTCACATCCAAAGGCTGCGGGGCAGAGCACGAGTTCACCTCGCTTGAGGCAGCAATTGCGTTCGCCGAAAACGCAGGCTACCGGCGCATCTACGGCATCGGTGGCAACCTGATCTACAAAACCCTGCTGCCAATGGCTGATCGCCTGTTACTGACAGAGGTGGATTTGGTGGTCGAAGACGCCGACACGTTCTTCCCGGATTTTGATCGGGCGGAGTGGCAGCATAATGGCGGGACCGAGATACGGGCCGAGGGGCCGAAATGTGTGGTGGATGAATGGTTGCGGGTGAAGTAACCTAAAAGTTGAACCGCGCCAAGCTTGCAAAGATAGCGCCCTCCCGTGAGTGGTTACGGGATTTGCGAAGCAATTCCCGTCATTCAGCGCGGCTCAACGCTAAAGCGATGGGCAGATTTTATAGACTGGGTAAGAAAAATGGCAACTAAACGCGAAAGGCGGGAACAGTTCTTAAAAGAGAACCCTTACTGCATTTTTTGTGGCGAGAATTCTAGAAAGACTACTAAAGAGCATTCTCCACCTAGATGTTTGTTTTTTAATAAACATCGCCCCAAATCGCATGAGTTCAATGCTTGCTATAAATGCAATAACGGTAGCCGAGAGCAAGATCTCGTTGTTTCATTCCTTACAATTGCTTCGTCAAATGTATTCAACGACTTTGATCGTGCTAAGTCTGACTATCTTGATAAGCTGATGATAGGTGTTTCCAAGTATGCAAAGTGGGTGCTTGATATGTTAGAAGAAGAAAGCGGGCAACACTACGTGCTGAAAGATGGGGATTGGCGACGGACTGCTAAAATAATGATGGATAAACGTTTAGTTGTTGAAGTTCTTGAACCGTGGGCAGCTAAAACTGCTATAGCACTATGGTCTGAACAAACATGTGAGCGCTTTAACGAAAACTACTTTGTTAGCGTTAATTGGATAACAAATGCATCCACGCTAAAAGGTAGTTATCCAGCCGAAGTTGCAAGCGCATTGAAAAAGTATTCTTCCCTAAAGCAAGGAAGTTGGAATACGGCTGATCAGTTTCAATACATTTTCGATACAGCCGAAGAAAACTTATTTGTTGTTTTGGCGGAAATACATTTATCACACTTGTTTTTGGCATCAATTGGGAAAATTGCGTTGCTCGATGAGCGACCAGAATTGCGGAGTTGGAATAATTTTACATTTAATAAAGAAGAGAGGCTTCATAAGATTCTCCAAGCAGATTGAATAAGCGAAAATAGAATTGAAGCGTAGCGCCCGACACTAGGGTGGGCGCATATGCGCCCTCCCGTTGGGGAGGGTCGGGCGCGGGCAATTTCTTCGAAATCGCCCCATAGTAATTGTTCCTTTCACATCATTGACCCCACCCCCACAAAGATCTTTAATTAACCCGTCCATCCAACCAAGGAGTCCTCCCCCATGACCTTCACCCACAAAACCGCTTTTGTCACTGGTGCGGCTGGCGGTATGGGGTTGCAGATCGCCTGTGATTTGATGGCGGCGGGGGCGAATGTGGCGATGGTTGATGTGAAGCCACAGCCGGATTGTATTCCGACGGGCAATGGCAACTTCATTTACCTTAAATGCGATCTGTCGGATGAGACAGCGGTGAAAGCCGCCGTTGCCCAAACGGTAGAAGCGTTCGGCGGCGTTGATCTCTTGGCCAATGTCGCGGGCGTGTTGTGGTTTGATCGCGATGCATCCGCATTGACAATGGACATGGATGTCTGGGACACGGTGTTACGCATCAACCTGAAATCCATGGTCCACACCAGCCGCCACATAGCACCTTATATGAAAGCGGCAGGGGGCGGGGCGATGGTGCATTTTTCCACGATCCAGTGCCTGCGCGGAGATGCGGCACCCCAAGACGCTTATCAGGCGTCAAAAGCAGGGGTGATTGCCCTGTCGAAATCACTGGCGATCCAGTTGGCGGGGGCAAACATCCGATCAAACGCGGTACTTCCCGGGCCGGTACATTCCCCGATGCAGACGCGGTGGGACGATAATGCGGCGGCACTTGATAGCTTAAGCCAAGCCATCCCGCTTGGTCGGGTCGGGAAAGTGGCAGATATGGCAAACGCCTGTTTGTTCCTGTTGTCGGACAAAGCGGGCTTTATTACCGGCACCGAACTGATTGTTGATGGCGGTTTGCTGGCGCGGCCGTAACCCAAAACTTCCAAATAGCCTGAATATCCGGAATATGACACGTGTCATATGCGTTGTGCACGGCTTGTGTACGCCGATCATACAGCCCCGAATCCCCCTTTGAAATATTTCACACCGCCATGTGAAATTGCTTGTTTTGCTTAATTATGACGTTGACGTCACACTTTAGACATACAGAAGCGGCATACTCATCGCCGCATAACCCGAAAGGAGTATAACGATGTTAAAATCTATCTTGACCGCATCTGTTCTGCTCGGGATTGCCACTGCTTCGCTTCCCGCGCAGGCACAGACACTTTGTAACACACGTACGCATATTGTAGCGCAACTTACTGATAAATATGGGGAAGTCAGCAACGGTATCGGTATGCAATCAGCCAGTCAGGTGATCGAGGTCTGGTCATCGCAAAAAACCGGTAGCTGGACGATTATTGCCAGTCGTGCAGACGGTGTATCATGTATATTGGCCGCAGGGCAGGGTTGGACGAATAACCCGGAATATGCCCAGGCATTTGACGAGCGGGTCGGTTACAAATGACCCGGCGCAAACGCTATGAGAAACAAAAACGGCGACCCATGGTCGCCGTTAAATTCATTATAAATACAAAGGCTTACGCAAGTTTAATGTCTGTTGCGTTCTCTTTGCCGTTACGACCTGTTTCCAGTTCATAAACTACTTTCTGGTTGTCGTCCAAACCTTGCAGACCAGCTGCTTGAACAGCTGTGATGTGTACAAATACATCGTTGCCGCCATTGTCTGGTTGAATAAAGCCGAAGCCTTTTGTTGGGTTAAACCATTTTACAGTGCCATTAGCCATCTGTTATCTCCTAAATTACCACGCGCGGAATGCCGTGATTATGTTTTGATTTCCATAAGCCCCGGATGGAACAAATGGCGGCACAAGTGGCCGTTAATACAAGACTTTCAAGCATCAGGTTTAGGAATTTTGAAAGGCCTGTCCATATTCAGGAGTTAGGCCGAGACCGTGCAGTTTTACCACGTAAGTCCCTTAATTCTTCGAATTCTACTAATGTATTACAGTATCTCTACTGCATTCGTAATCATATATTACTGGGGCTCATACGCGGGAATAGCCTATAACGTCAAGCCTAAATAAAAAAGGCGCCCAAATAGGCGCCCATCAAGTTTTCTAATTAATACAGTGTTAGACTAACGCAATATTGGTCGCGTTATCTTTACCGTTGCGGCCTGTTTCAAGCTCATAAGTTACTTTTTGGTTGTCATCCAAACCTTGCAGACCAGCTGCTTGAACTGCAGTAACATGTACAAATACATCGTTTCCGCCGTCATCGGGTTGAATAAAGCCGTAACCTTTTGTTGAATTAAACCATTTTACGGTGCCAGTTGCCATCCGTTTTCTCCTTAGTCTATCCACGCGCGGAATGCCGTGGGGTGGTGGTGGTGCCTTAATCTTCAGTATCAGCAGGCATCACAAAGGAAGTCAGCAGATGGCGAATAGTAAGCTTCACAAGGTTATAGAAAGGGGTTTATTTGCACAATTGCAAGTCTTTCTTCATTAACTTATTGTTTCGGCAAATAATGGAGATCATAATGGAATTGACTTTTTATGGGCTAAAGTCTTGTGATACTTGCAGAAAATCGTTGAAATCACTACGGGATGCCGGGCACACGGTAACTTATATTGATGTACGCGAAGATGGGATTGATGCGCAAACGCTTGCAAAATTTCAATGTGAATTTGGCCAAACATTAACCAATACACGCTCAACAACTTGGCGAAACCTATCTGCAGATGACCGTAAGCGACCTGCTTTGCAATTACTATCAATGCACCCAACTTTAATGAAGCGCCCTGTAATTGATGCTGAAGGTAATCTGTCTTTGGGATGGGGTAAGGATGTTCAAGCCAAGTTCTAACACTTTCTTGTAGTTTAGAAATTTAGGCTTATGTTTCTATTTATTAAACATATTAACAGGGGAAATTTCATGAAAAAAATGACAGCCGAGTTCATCGGGACATTCACATTGGTATTTTTAGCCTGCGGAGCCGCCATATTCGCTGGTAGTTTCATAGGATTTACAGGCATCGCTTTGGCATTCGGTCTGGCACTGATCGGTGCCGCTTACGGTATTGGACCAATTTCGGGATGCCATATCAACCCGGCGGTTTCAGTCGGTGTTTTTATTGCCGGGCGCATGTCCGCATCTGATCTTGTGCAATATGTGATTGCGCAAATAGCGGGCGCAATTGTGGCCACTGGTTTTCTTTATATAATCGCGAATGGGAATGCAGAACCATATACAGGCGGTTTTGCAGGGAACGCTATGCAGAACGGCTATGGAATGGCAGCGGGCTTTGTGTTTGAGGCTACTGCGACTTTCTTGTTTTTGATTGTGATACTTGGCGCTACTCAAAAAGGTGCACCATCCGCAATGGCTGGCCTTGCCATTGGTTTGGCGCTTGTGGCAATCCACCTGATCGGGATCCCGATTACCAACACATCCGTTAACCCGGCCCGCTCCATAGGCCCTGCATTGTTTGAGGGAGGCGCGGCGATATCACAGCTTTGGCTGTTTATTGTTGCACCAATTGTCGGGGCTGCCGTAGCAGGCGTATTGTTTCGCAATGGCACACTGGAAGCGGACGAATAAGCCATTTACAGCTAACGGAATAGGCCTGCACGTTCGTGCGGGCCTTTTTTAGTCTTGATTTATACCTGTCGAACCACCAATTGTGATCCACAGGCAATTCGTAGGAAAACACATGCGCAATACCGTTCTAATTCTTGGCATCATTGCCGGCCTATGGGGCATGCTTATCGGATTTTTCGGGTATGGTTATACACAGTTTATTGAGTGGTTTGGTGAAATCCCCGATGTGGCAGAACAAGTTGACCATGTGCAAAGAACACAGTTGATAAGCCTGATAGGGCCAATCCTTGCTCTTGTGGGTGGCGGGATGGCGCATGCCCGTCCTTTATTGTCCGGTCCGGTTTTGCTGGTATCCGGTGCGTTGATGTATTGGGGATTTGAATTCGGCGCCTTTACCATGTTCCCTATTACGATGTCATTAGTCGCGGGCACACTTGCGCTTATTGCTCATTTTACGAAGGGTGATTAGTGTCCGGATTTTTAATCGCAAGATAGGCTTCGGGTGGAATATAGACTATTTGTTTTAGGCCAAGCAATGCGCGATCTTTTGAACTCAGGGCATCTATCGCTTTAGAAACCGCATTGAATGTAGGTTCGCGTTGAGCATTAAAAGCAGCAATATAGGGTAAAGCAGGTGTTGGCTCTGTCCACTCCAGCACCTGTAATTCATCTGCAAAATCTTCATATTGCTTCAAAAGCCGCCATGTGACTGCATCAATCGCGGCTATATCGGCGCGTCCTTCAGCTACAGAACGGGCGGATTCTATGTGCTGGTGTACTTGCAATTGATTTTTAAACCAAAAACCCAACAGTTTTAGGTGCCAATAAGGTGCTGCATAACCTGATTGGGAAAAGGTTTGATTAAAGGCGAAACAGGCATCTTTGAATTCCGGCAAAGTTTTGCGGGTATCGTTTGCCCTGATAATGATGGCACTGCGGTAATAACCGGCAGGGCAGCCATCAATACAAAAATCAGGTGTGCCAATCAAAGTCACTTTGCCATGTAACCAGGTGCGATAAGGCATGCCGCAGGTCTGGCTAAGGACCAATTCGGGATCGTTCCAGACGGAAAATTCTTCGGCATCCTGACTGAGTGTTTCAGGGCTGTCTATTCCTTCTTCGGCCAGGTATTGGCGGATCAAAGCCCAGTAGTTGTTATGTGCATCCTCCAACTCCGGCCGTGAATACATCATCAGATTAGCTATCATTTGTTTACCCTTTATTTATCGCAACAGGATGCGACTTTGGTACGGCACAGGCAAGACGAGGTAATCGGTACATCCGTTTTCGCCAGAGCATCGGTTAAAAGGTCTGCGTAGTGTGGCAGCTCATCGGTATCACCGCGATTGCGTAGACATTCAACAAACCCATGCAAAGCCCAGACATTACACGGGTGTTGTGCACAGCGTTGCAAACTATCGTTCAATCCCAGATCGGCACGGTAAACATCTTCCGCCTCCTGAAAATGACCCTGCTCCATCAGCAGGGCAGCCAGTGCATGGCGGGGCGGGTGCATCCAGGCCCATGGCTCGGAATATTCAAGATTGTCATCGCGTCGAACACTTTCGCGCAGATGGGCATAGGCAATCTCGTGATTACCTTTGTGATACTCCAGTTCCCCATCCAGCATTTTTTCACCAATGCCAAGACTTGTCCGTGCGGCATTATTAAAGAATTTGCGGTTCTCAGGAATACGTGTAAATGATTTATGAAACTGTCTACGCTGTTCGTCGGCCTGATCAAAGTTTTTCAATGCAGCATAAGCGACAGCCTTGGCGTAATGGTGCATCGCAGTTGAAACACAGTAGAGTGTTGGATCATCGGGCATTGGCGTATCAACTATATCCTGCCATCTGCCGAACCGTATTAAAACATGCATCTTCATTGCGTAATATCCTTCCATCGTGACGGCCATCTGTGGCTGTCCCGTCATTGAAAGAACGTCTTTTGTCAGGGTTTCACATATCTTGTTTGCGGCTTCTATCGCGGGTTTGTATTGGCCCAAGAACATGCAGGTATACATCATCAGGTGCAGATCATGACACCGCGCCGTTGTATAGAAATTATAAGGGCCGGCATAGTCCACATACATATCATCTGCACGAATTGCCAATTCACTGGCGATTTTGGCTTTTTCATATTCGCCGCATAAAACATAAGTATGCCCGGGCATATGGTTCATGTGACCGGCATCGGGACAGGCGGTTGACAAAAGATCAGCCGAACGCATTGCACGTTCCGGTGTGTTTGACATTTCGGTTGCGTGAATATGCAAATGCAGTATCGCAGGATGCTGCGGGATTCCCTGTTGGTCTGCCATTGTAATTGCCCGCTCACACGCTTCGAGTGCCTCTATCGTATCCGCACCTTTGGCAGGTTCGCCGGTTTTTACATTCCACAGTTGCCACGGGGTCCGTGTCATCATCGCTTCCACATAAAGCGCAATGACGTCGAAATCATCCGGATAAGCTTGATAGGTCTGACGCATGGCGTCGGCGTAATCATCGTCCCATTGATCAAATTCGGTCTGTGCAACGGGATAAGGTTTCTGAAATCTTTGCAACAGCGCATCTATCAGGCCGATTTCAGCGTCAGTGCAACCAACCGACAGCTTTTTTGCCATCCGTGCGTGATCATAACAAAAGCGCGTCATCTTAACGGCTTCATCATAGCCTAAATCACACCACGGCAGATTATAAAATGGCCCGGCGCCATATGCGATACCCCAGTGTGCAATCGCGCAAGCCGGATCATGCTCCAAAACACGTTGAAAGCAGGCAACGCCCTCTTCCTGATTAAAGCCAAAACACCAGTTGAGCCCCAGATTGAAAAGTCTTTGAGCATCAGCGGACGGCGTTGTTATTTTTCGCGTGTGGCTGCCTAAGTTAAAGCGTTCCATTCTTCACCAATATATTGAATGTTATGCGCATGTTAAAACCGCATAGAACATTTCAAATCACGTTTAGAATAAAAACGCTAATGTTTTTAATGAAACGCTCAGTTTTATAAGGCTGGCTAATTATGCCGGAACATACGGTCCAGTGAAATGGGGCCAGCACCTTTGGTGACCAAAATTGCAAACAGAACCATCCAAAGCAGGCGCTGATCCATCAAAAGACTGTCAGACGAATGATCGAACCAAGCGCCAATATCCTTGTCACCAAGATCGTGTCCTGTGATGTCTACATAGGATTGCATCATAACAAACCCGGCCATGCCAAGGGCAGCAAGACGGGTAAACAGACCGATGATGATAAGCAGAGGCAAAACGAACTCGGTAATTGTGCCTGTTACAGCAATGAGCCAATGAAAGCCATTTAATGCGCTGCTGTCATATCCCAGAACCTCAAACGTTTTTGGAAAAATCTGCATATATGCGCTGTCGCTGGGGGTTAAAAAACCGAAATAGCCATCGCTGACTTTTGTTTTGGCCGAATTCCAGAAATAAAACAGCAGAACTGCCGCAAAAACAAACCGTGCCAGAGTTGGTAAAAACCAACCGCCAAATAATTGGCTTAAACGTGTGAATAGGTGGTTATGGATGCTGCGAATGGATGCCATTGTTTTCCCCAATTGCAATAATCTTAGTGATAACTTTACCTTTGAGCAAAAGATTAAATGCGTTTGACAGATCAAAATCCTTACTAACCCGCGTCGCTGTATCATAGGCTTGTTCTAAGGTATGCGTTTTAAGTGTGGATATGAAAATATGCGTTGCATGGTCAATTTTCTGCATTTCCACATCTAATTCAGGGCGCGTCAGAAGAACAAATTCGCCACCTGCTTCCGGTTTTGGCGCATCTTCAATCATATTCACATTCCAAATGGTGAATATCGGATAGGGTGACGATAGTAATTCCAGTGCAGGTGATAAGGTGAAAGTCGATGCCATTAACGCTTCAGGCGCAATATCAGCTAGCATATCCGCATCAATTGGTACTGTGTCGGCTGCATGATAACAGCGCCGCCGTGCAAGTTCCAAACGGGCAACATCTGCCAGATAGGGTAGATCGGCAACATGTTTAAAACCCTCAAGGAATGCGGGAAAGCTTTCGCCGTAAAACATTAACAATGGTGATGATGGCGGGTGCTTGCGCACATATATGCCAGCCATTGTCTTAAAGAACACATCCCCGATCAGTTTGTTGATAACTGGAAATGCGATTTGCATGGCATCTATTAAGCTGGCCACGACATTATTGCGATATACGTCAAAACGCTTGCCCGCGAAACGCCCGAATGGATCAACCAGCCCTTTAGGATCTGCACGGTTTGGATCCAGCAACGCATTGGTAAAATCGGTCTGATCTACAGACATTATGATGTCACCAAAGCGGTTTGGGCCAGTATATCATCAGCCTGTTTTGCTTCCTGTGCCAGAGTATCCCAGACTGGAATGTCATTGTCCCATTCGATCAATGTCGGTCGCGGGCCTGATCTTTTTAAAGTATATCGATACAGTTCCCAGACGGGGTCCACGACACTATGCGCATGACTGTCGATCAGCAGTGTTTCACTAAAGTCGTCAGCATCCACAGTGTGGCCACCAAGGTGCATTTCCTCGACATGATGCAAAGGATAAGCATCAATATAGTCGTTTGGTGCAAATTTCTGATTTGTGGCGGATATAAAGACATTGTTGATGTCCAGTAAAAGACTGCAACCGGACCGGTCAACTACTTCCGTCAGAAATGCGATTTCCGACATTTCACTTTGCTCAAAAGCGCAATATGTTGACGGGTTTTCCAAAAGCATCTGGCGTTTAAGTGTATCTTGAACCTCTGTGATGTGACTAACCACATGATCAAGTGTGCTTTGCGTATAGGGCACAGGCAACAGATCGTTCAGGTAGTGGCCCGCGTGGGTTGACCATGCAAGATGCTCGGAAAACAGGCCGGGGTTCAGCCAGTCAACAAGATGCTTCAGGCGCGATAGATGCTCTTTATCCAATGGGTCTTCGCCACCGATAGATAATCCAACTCCGTGGCATGAGATTGGGAAGATTTCACGTAAACGATTGAGTTGGGCAATTGGGCGACCACCGCCCCCCATGTAATTCTCGGCATGAATTTCCAGCCAAGCAATGGGAGAGGGGTCTTTTAAAATATCGTCAAGATGTTGGGGCTTATAGCCAACACCTATGCGATTAGGGATGGTTTCGTGGAATGCCATATTGCCTAACATCTATAAAGTTCTGAGCATCAGATAACTGAATGCATTTAAGTTGGAATGTCACGCTCTAAAATCTTTTTGGATCCGGTTCGGGCCGTGCCGTCGTCTGCTGGTGCCACAACAATGCTTTCACAGGTACCACCTGGCACCAAAGACCAGGCGTTACCCTGATAATCAATCATGGATGTTCCCGCACAAGATGTTCCGGGTCCTGCGGAACATCCGTTTTCCCCGGCAAGTGCAACACCGTAACATTTTTCTTTTCCGGCGGCGGCGGCAGTTGTTGCATGCGTCGTTAATGCTGCAGAAACAGCAGTGGCGACAATAAGTATTTTGGATGTCTGAGACATGATATGTCCTCTCTCGTATTCTAAAATATAATTATATGTCTGCTTTACCAGCATTCTAACAAAATATTGGTGAATGGTGCTACTCACTTTGCGGTGAATGACAGGTAATTTAGAATTTGTAACATTTAAGGGAAATATAGAGATGTTTTATGTGATGGAAATTACGCATTAAGATATTACCAGACTGAAAATCTATGGGTTGACAGATTCTTAAACCGTACCTTATGAACTCTGAACGCAAGAATATGAATTGAAACTTTGGTTGCGTATTTATAAGTGATTAAGCCGTTGAAATAATACGATAACTTAAAGGGTGATTAGCTCAGTTGGTAGAGCGCTTCGTTTACACCGAAGATGTCGGGAGTTCGAGCCTCTCATCACCCACCAGTTTCATGGGTTTTCGGTTGGATAAGAGATTTTTATGAAATTACCCATACTTTATTTGCTGCGACACGGTCAAACCGAATGGAATGCAGCAGGCCGTTTTCAGGGCCATATGAATTCTGATTTGACCGATATCGGGCAGGGACATGCCGTAACGCAGGGGCGTTTACTTACATCAGTGTTCAATGAATTTCCTGATATTGATGTCTATGGCAGCCCGTTGGGGCGTGTGCGCCAAACAGCACAAATCGCTCTGGCTGCACATAACCGTACACCTGTTCTTCGGGATGATCTGAAGGAAATATCTGTCGGTGACTGGGAAGGCGTTTCCAAAGACGACATAGAAGCGGGTTGGCCGGATTTGTTTAATGCCAATCAGACATCACTGGAGTTGTCTATTTCAGCACCAAATGGGGAAGGTTATGATGCTTTGTATGAAAGGTGTCAGCGCTTCCTTAAGGGTCTGAAAGGGCCAAGTGTGATCTTCTCACATGGTATTACAATATCTTTTATACGCAGTATTGTGCGCGGGCTGTCTTATGAAGAATTAACACAGCTGAATAATCTACAAGGTTGCATATATGTTATCAAAGACGGGCAGGAAAAATTATTGTCAGAGTGACCAAATCGATGCAGAAATACCCGCCGCTTTATATTTTACGGCACGGACAAACCGAATGGAACGTAGAGCGCAGATGTCAGGGAAACCTTAATTCTGCGCTGACCGATCTTGGTCGTGCCCAAGCTGCAGATCAACGCGAGATATTAAAAACTGTATTTGCAAAGCACCCTACAGCGCGGGTTGTATGCAGCCCACAGGGACGTGCGCGCGATACTGCGAAAATTGCACTGGCAGGACGTGATGTCGTTGTGGATTTTGACCCGCGCTTGGCCGAACTAACATCGGGTGTCTGGACAGGAATGAAGCATGATGTGATCGCAGCCGAATGGCCCGATTTGTTCAATCCCGAAATTACGATCTTTGAGGCTTCACTAAACGCAGTAGGGGGTGAGGGCTATGATGGGCTGAAAGCCCGTTGTCAAAGTTTTTTGGAAAGTATCACAGAGCCAACTGTGGCCATCAGTCACGGTATAACCAGTATGGTAATCCGCGGTTTGGCCAGCGGTCTGGACTATAATGCTATGAAAATGCTGCCATACACCCAAGGATGCGTCTTTGCCCTGATTGAAGGCAAAGAACAGATTATGATACGGTGAATTAGGTTGCTATTGCGTTCCGTAAATACGGTCGCCCGCATCCCCAAGACCAGGGACAATATAACCGACTTCATTCAGCTTTTCGTCCAAAGATGCGGTGATAATCGGTACGTCTGGATGGGCTTCTTTCATGCGGGCAACGCCCTCGGGGGCGGCAAGCAGACATAAGAATATAATGTTCTTGGCACCTGCCTCTTTCAGCATATCAATCGCAGCAGCCGATGAGTTGCCTGTGGCCAGCATTGGATCGACTGCAATAACCAATCGTTTGTCGATCTCGGACGGAACTTTGAAATAGTATTTTACCGGTTTTAGGGTTTCTTCATTGCGGTAAAGACCGACAAAACCAACGCGGGCTGATGGGATCAAATCCAGCATACCGTCAAGCAATCCATTACCTGCGCGTAAGATTGAGACCAATGCCAGTTTCTTGCCTGCGAGTTTTGGGGCCTCAATGGTGGCCATGGGGGTTTCGATGGTTTTACTTACCAGCGGTAAATCGCGTGTAACCTCATAGGCCAACAAGTGGCTTATTTCGCGCAAAAGACGACGAAACTGGTTTGACGGAGTGTTCTTATCACGCATTATCGTCAGTTTGTGTTGGATTAATGGGTGGTTAACAACGGTCAGGTGTTGGGACATATGAATTTCTTTCCTACTTCCAACGCATTATTTTACGTGTTGGTCAAATGATCAAGCGCGAATTGTTTTTTCTTTTTGTGAAAACGCAAAAGCAGCAACGAAAAGCAGCACCAAAGCTGCCCCCATGACCTCGATCTGTGTCATGGCCTCACCCAGAAACACCCAAACCCAAATCGGCCCAAGCAGGCTCTCGATTAGCAATAACAGACTGGCTTCTGCCGCTGGAACATAGCCGGTACCCCATGTCACCAATGCAATACCCAACCCGATGGTAAAGGCACCCATGAATAAAATCAGCCCGGTATCATGTGCGGACAGGACAAGCCCGTTTCCAAGCGTGGTGGAAAACCCCAGTCCGATAACAACGGAAATGACTCCGGCAAGAAATGTACCGCCCAACGGGTCCGGTTGTTTGGAGTTGCGCGCAAAAACCAGCATCGCAGCAAAGCAAATTCCTGACAGAAGCGCAAAAAAATTGCCAAGACTACGGCCAAGTTCAACCCCGTCACTGACCATAATTCCAACCCCACAAACAGCACCGATCATACAGACCCATGTCAGGCGAGCAGGAACTTCACCTATAAAAAACCAGGCAAGGATTGCCGTAAAAAAAGGCACGGTTGTTAAAATCATCAATGTGGATGCGATCGAAGTATAAAGCATAGAAAAAATGTAAAACGAAAACGCAATGGCAAGGGCTGCACCCATTTTCAAATCGTTAGCGTCTAGGCTGCGTATAAATGCCCCTAGCGTGGCCCTGCGTTTTAAGCATGCAACCAAAGCCACCATCAAGGATAAGGCGATCGAGCGGTAAGTTAGAATTTGAAAGCCGTCTGCATTGTCCAAAAGGCGCATCAACAAGCCGACAAAGCTCATGCAGGTGCCGCCCAGAAGGATCAGCAGACATGCGTTGGTTTTTGTCATAGTATTCCCCGATCTTACGTTTGCATGAACCCTAATCAGTCAATTTGTTTTATGTCTATATATAGATTCTCAAACACTGATTTTTGGGGTTAGAAATGCGTAAAACGGATTTTTGCGAAAATTTTGTTTTGTCGTGCGAACGCGCTTGACGCACCCTATGTTAGACCCTAAAAGCCACCTCACGCCAAGCGTCATGTTTGGCTAAGGAAATGCGCGGTTGTAGCTCAGCTGGTTAGAGTGCCGGCCTGTCACGCCGGAGGTCGCGGGTTCGAGCCCCGTCAACCGCGCCACTTTCCCCTTATCCCAACCCCCCGGCTACTAGCAACGTCAACCATGTGCCGATCATTGCGGGTTTATCGTGGCCGATAATCTCAACCTGGACCTCGTTTTCAGCCAGATATTGGCCTTCGCGGCGTTTGGTCAGGTTTTTCAATGTGAACTGGCCGCGTATATCGCTGCCACTGGGGACAGGGTTCAGAAAACGTATCTTTTCCAACCCGTAATTGATGACCAATTCATGGCCCTTCAGGCGTGGCACGTTGTCTTTATACATCTGGGTGATCAGCGACAGGGTTAGAAAACCATGCGCGATAGTGCCGCCAAACGGCGTATCGTCTTTGGCACGTTTCGGGTCGTTGTGAATGAACTGATAGTCGCCCGTAACATCACAAAACCCGTCGATCATTTTTTGATCCACGGTTATCAGGTGGGAGTGGCCAATGACTTTGCCTTGCAGGGCTTCGTAGGCAGAAATTGTCAATTTTTCGGGCATGGGTTTATCCTTTGATTTACCAGTCGCAATCTGACATGTCGGACGGGGCGTGCCAATATGATTTTAAGGTTTAAAACAGGGTAAACCGCTTGACTTTAAAGGGGTATTTGTTGATAAGCCGCCATCTGTACGACTCTTGTCGGCAGCTAAACGTTCATAACGCACCCAAAGGTGCGCGCTGTTCGAGGCGCGGAAGTTCCGCTAAACATATGAAATCCTTATAGGATTTTGTCGGGCCACAGAACGCGGATATCAAAGGAAACGCATATGTTTGCGGTTATTAAAACTGGTGGTAAGCAGTATAAAGTTGCCAGCGGAGACATTCTTCGCATTGAAAAAGTTACAGGCAATGCCGGTGACACAGTTCAATTTAATGAAATTCTGATGGTTGGTGGCGATAAGCCAGTGGTCGGTGCGCCTGCAGTTGCCGGTGCGGCTGTACAAGCTGAAATCCTGGAGCAGGGCAAAGGCCCAAAGGTTATCAACTACGTTAAACGTCGTCGTAAACACTCTTCACAACGCAAACGCGGCCATCGTCAACAGATCACCGTTCTGCGCGTAACTGATATTTTGGCCAAAGGTGGCGAAAAGTCCGGTGTTGCAGCCGCATTGAACGGCGCAGGCTTTATTCCGGGTGTAGAACCTGTTAAGAAGCCGGCAGCAAAGAAACCGGCAACGAAGAAACCAGCAGCGAAAGCGGCTCCTAAGACAGAAGCCAAACCAGCAGCGAAAAAAGCGGCTCCTAAAAAAGAAGCCAAAGCAGACGCGAAACCAGCAGCTAAAAAAGCAGCGCCAAAGAAAAAAGCGCCAGCTAAAAAAGCTGCAGATAAGTAAGGACAAGCGAAATGGCACATAAAAAAGCAGGCGGTTCATCCCGTAACGGTCGCGACTCCGCTGGACGTCGCTTAGGTGTAAAGAAATACGGCGGCGAAGCTGTAATCCCTGGTAACATCATTGCACGCCAACGCGGCAATAAATGGTGGCCGGGTGAAAATGTTGGTCAAGGTAAAGATCACACATTATTTGCTGTCGTCGAAGGCCATGTGAAATTCCACAAAGGTTTCAAAGGGCGCACATTCGTATCCGTTTTGCCGGCAGTCGAGGCCGCCGAATAAGCTGATTTGTTTGAGACATACGTTTTTAAAGGGTCGGCTGAAACGCCGGCCCTTTTTCTTTTTAGCTGAAATACTTGTGAACCGAACAGGCATTCGGTATCGATCAAAAAAACAAAGTGATGGAAATAAGATGAAATTCCTCGATCTGGCAAAAGTCAATTTGCGTTCCGGCGCCGGCGGCAACGGCTGCGTTTCGTTTCTGCGTGAGGCACATCATGAATTTGGTGGGCCTGACGGCGGCAATGGCGGCGGCGGGGGTAGTGTATGGGCCGAGGCTGTTGATGGTTTGAACACATTGATCGATTTTCGGTATCAGCAACACTTTTTTGCCCAGAACGGCCGTCCCGGAATGGGCAAGCAGAGAACAGGGAAAACCGGCGATGACATTGTTTTAAGAGTTCCCGTAGGCACCGAGATTTTAGAAGAAGATCAGGAAACTGTCATTGTTGATCTGACGGCCGTTGGGCAGCGCTATTTATTGGCCGAGGGCGGGAATGGCGGATTTGGCAATCTGCATTTCAAATCATCCCGAAATCAGGCACCGCGTCGTGCAAATCCCGGCCAACCGGAAGTCGAGCGCGTTGTTTGGTTGCGTTTGAAACTGATTGCGGACGCGGGTCTTTTGGGCTTGCCCAATGCGGGCAAATCAACATTTTTGGCCGCTACATCCAACGCGCGACCTAAGATTGCCGACTATCCATTTACCACTTTAACCCCTAATCTAGGGGTCGTTGGCGTGGATAATACCGAATTTGTCATGGCTGATATTCCGGGACTTATCGCAGGTGCCCATGAAGGTAAGGGCATTGGTGATCGGTTTTTGGGGCATGTTGAACGTTGTGCGGTTCTTTTACATCTTGTGGACGGAACATCTGAAACTGCAATTGAAGATTACCAAATTATTATCAACGAGTTAGAGATGTATGGCGGCGATCTTGCCAATCGGCCCAGAATAACTGCCTTGAATAAATGTGATGCAATTGATGATACAGATCAAGCACAATTGCACAATGAGTTGGAACAGATATCCAAGGCTAATGTGCATCAGATTTCCGGAGTAGCACAGCTTGGGATAACTGAAGTATTGCGCGAAATTCGTTCCACGATTGATAAGCGTAAAAAAGCTGAAAAAGATTTAGGGACGGAGGATGTGGCATGGCATCCCTAAAAAGGGCCAAACGTATTGTCATAAAAATCGGTTCAGCGCTTTTGGTTGATACAAAAACGGGTGCATTGCGCGGTGATTGGCTGAAAGGTCTGGCCCGTGATGTGGTTGCACAAAAAAAAGCCGGCAAGGATGTTTTGCTGGTTTCATCCGGGTCGATAGCGTTGGGTCGCAGAGTATTGGGCATGCCTGATGGCGCCTTGACACTTGAACAAAGTCAGGCGGCGGCGGCCGTAGGACAAATTCGTTTGGCGCGTGCGTATGAAGAGGTATTGGCCCCGTATAATATCAAAACAGCACAAGTGTTATTAACCCTCGAAGACAGCACGGATCGCCGTCGTTATCTGAATTCACGCGCAACACTGACCACGCTTATCGGCTTTGGTGTTGTTCCTATCATCAATGAAAACGATACGGTAGCCACTGATGAGATCCGCTTTGGCGACAATGACCGGCTTGCAGCCCAGGTTGCCGCTATGGCGGGGGCAGATGTTTTGATTTTACTCTCTGATGTTGATGGATTTTATACCGGTAATCCAAAAGTGGATGAGACGGCAAAACGCATTGATCACATTGAAAAAATCACACCGGAACTGGAGGCAATGGCAGGAGGCGCTTTGTCACTATCTGCCAATGGCGGTATGAAAACCAAAGTTATGGCAGCTAAAACAGCCATGCAGTCCGGTTGTGCAATGGCGATAATGTTGGGTGACGTTGATCAGCCACTTAAGGCTTTGGCAGATGGTGCGGCATGCAGTTGGTTCCGTGCCGAAGGTGACCCACAGACCGCACGTAAATTATGGATTGCTGCAATGAAGCCCAAGGGGGTTTTGATTGTCGACGCGGGTGCTGCACGTGCATTGAAACATGGAAAATCGCTGCTTCCGGCCGGTGTTACAACAGCACAAGGCGCATTTCGGCGTGGGGATATGATATCAATTTCAGATCTAAGCGGTAATGAGCTGGCCAGAGGGTTGGTGAACTATGACGCGGATGAGGTTAATGCGATCGCAGGGCGTCATTCCTCTGAAATTAAAGACATTTTAGGTTATCCAGGACGAGCAAGCCTGGTTCACCGCGATAATATGGTGATGTGAGGGACGATGGATATTCATGCAATCATGGACCAAATTGGTCAAAAAGCAAAAGCCGCCAGTGCGCAATTGGCATATGCATCATCGGATGCAAAGCAAAAGGCGTTAGAGGCAGCAGCCAATGCTGTTTGGGTGGACCGTGCAAAGATCATTGCCGCTAATCAAAAAGATATGGACTATGGCCGCAAAAAGGGACTGTCGGATGCCATGATGGACCGCTTGATGCTGGATGAACCACGCATACAGGGGATTGTTGATAGCTTGCGCGCAGTTGCCGCCCAAGATGACCCAATAGGTGCTACATTGACCGAATGGGATCAACCAACCGGTCTGCATATCAAACGGGTACGCACACCATTGGGGGTAATCGGTGTGATATATGAGAGTCGTCCCAATGTAACCGCTGATGCGGGCGCATTGTGTTTGAAAGCAGGAAATGCCGTAATTTTGCGTGGTGGTTCCGAAAGCTTTCATTCCTCAGGTGCTATACATCAATGTCTTGTGAATGGATTGATATCTGCCGGATTGCCTGAAAATGCAATTCAACTGGTGCCAACGCGTGATCGTGCTGCTGTGGGCGAAATGCTGACAATGACTGCATATATTGACGTGATTATACCTCGCGGAGGCAAAGGCTTGGTTGCACGTGTACAATCAGATGCGCGTGTTCCCGTATTTGCCCATCTAGAAGGTATTTGTCACATTTATGTGGATGCTTCTGCCGATATGGAAAAGACACGTAAAGTCGTGCTGAACGCCAAAACGCGGCGTACGGGGATTTGCGGATCAGCCGAGTGTCTGTTGATTGACCGTGCTTTTTTTAAAACCAACGGTGCGCCATTTATTCAAGATTTGATTGATGCTGGTGTGGATGTGCGTGGAGATGTTGATACCCAATCTATTCAAGGTGTTACACCTGCAAGCTCAAGTGATTGGGGGCATGAGTATCTGGATATGATCATTGCTGCAAAACTTGTGGATGGGGTTGATGGGGCAATTTCGCATATCGCCGAATATGGATCCAATCACACTGATTGCATCATGACAGAAGACGATGCGGTTGCAGACCGTTTCTTTCAACGTGTTGATAGTGCGATCCTGATGCGCAATGCTTCGACCCAGTTTGCTGATGGTGGTGAGTTTGGTATGGGGGCGGAAATCGGTATTGCCACAGGCAAGTTGCATGCACGTGGGCCAGTTGGCGCAGCGCAGCTAACCAGTTTCAAATATATTGTTGTGGGTGACGGAACCGTTCGGGCCTAAAACAAAACCCGCCTTGTAAACAGGACGGGTTGCATCTTTGGGTGTTTTATTAGGTTTTAAGCGCCCCAGCTGCGGAGCGGCCCGCAATCCATATGGACGAAATTGCGCCGGGAATAACGCCCGACACCGCCTGCGTGGAACGCAAGGGCCGAACGGGAGATTTGATTTACAGACCGCGAACTTAAACGCACATCCGTGGCCATGCCTTTGATATGATAGCTTTTTTGTGCAACCTTGCGGCTTTTCTTGCGTAACATAGCATTTGTGCGCGGTGTGCGGTAACCCGACAGCATCATAAATGGTTCGTTGGTGTCCAGTTGATGATGTGCAGCGGCTAAAATATCCACCTGGCGACGGTCAATATTAGCTATTTTATCCTCACGCCAGTCGCGCATGAAGTAATTGATCTCATCCAATGCGGGTTTGATGTATTTACCTTCAATCCAGTAAATCATATCAATACTTTCGCCTGTACGACCTGAACGCATTGCGACCCGACGGATATTGCCTGCGCCTTTTAAAAATGCCGGTGTGCCAGCAAAAGAAGGGGCGGCCGAGACCATTGTAATACCTGCGAATACACCAAGTAATTTGCGCCGCGTAAAAGCGTTGTCCGTCAATTCAGTCATGAAGTCGCCTGTCCATCGATTTGTTTAAAACTCATTTACTGAGATACTTTTACTACCCATTAATTGGGCTTCCCTCGAACACCCCTTCCGCTCAAGGTCTCGAAAATATGCCACATAGTGATTCGTTTTCCAAGTGTTAAGTTTGCCGCAGGGAAAAATATGCAGTAATCACCGTGGGTTAAGCGGGAACTTGCCAAATAATGTCATGATCCCTCTTTGTTCTTAATTAATGATGTATATATGAATCTATTGAGCGAATAGTTGCCGAAAAATTGATTAGACTGTTCGTAGGGGGCTACTAAGATGATATTAATAGCCCGATCGACTTGGTGTGTTTTTTGGGAGACACGAATGTATTTATTAAGCAACACAGCCCGTAGGGCAATTTTATTCATAACTTTTGCACTATTTTTTCCTATGAATGTAATGGTGGTATCAGCGCAAACAACTGTATCAAATCCAGCAGTTTATGAAACTGTTCTGAATGCAGGCAAAGGTACGAAAGAAATTCAGGCATTTTATGCCTCTGTAAATTACAAGCCGCTTTGGATTGGCTCTAAAAACAAAGCGCGTCGCAAGGCATTGATGTCTGCTTTAAAGTCCTCAGGTGATCATGGGCTTCCCACATCACGCTATAATATAGATAAATTGAAAACGGCCTTTAAGTCATCAGGCAATAAAGCTTCTGCAGGTACAACAGAATTGTTGGCGACAAAAACTTATCTGCAATATGCGCATGATTTAACATCTGGTGCTACAAACCCAAAGAGAATTGACAAAGATATGGCGATTGATCGTCCATGGCGGGGCGACCTAAACCTTCTCACAGCATTCAGTAAAAGCTCGCCAAGTGTTTTTTTTAAAGCACTGGCTCCTAAATCAACGGAATATCAAAATTTACTGGCAGAAAAAAAGAAGTTGGAGCGATTAGTCAAAACGGCAGACAAAGACACTAAAATTCCGTCACGTACGTTGAAAAATGGATCATCAGGCAACTCTGTTGTCCTTTTGCGTAAAAAACTAACGGCATTGGGTTATGGAAAACTGGGAAATGATCCTAATTTTAATGATGCTTTGAAAACCAGTGTAATGAAATTTCAAAAAGACAATGGATTAAACCAGGACGGTGTTGCTGGGCCCGGGACAATCGGGCGTTTGAATGAAGGGCCGAAACAGAAACTGATCAAGGTATTGGTGAATTTAGAACGTGAACGCTGGATGAACTTCCCGCGTGGTAAGCGCAACATATTTGTTAATCAAGCTTCATATACAGTTTACATGCATGATAATGGACGGGTTTCTTTTCAGACCCGGGCTGTTATCGGAACAAGAGATAAAGACAGACGTACCCCAGAGTTTTATGATGAAATGACACATATGGTGGTCAATCCGACTTGGCATGTTCCAAGCTCGATTGCAGGAAAAGAGTATTTACCGATCATTCGCAAAGACCCAAGCTATATTGCACGTAGCAATATGGTGATGATTTCGGAAAATGGAAAACGTGTGAACCCGGCGGATCTGGATCTGGAGCAGTTTTCAGAGAAAGATTTCCCCTTTAGTATTAAACAGCGCCCAAGCGCGGGTAATGCTTTGGGCCGGGTGAAGTTTATGTTCCCGAACAAGTTCAATATCTACTTGCACGACACCCCAAGCAAAAGCCTGTTTGCACGTGATACGCGCGCCTTTAGCCATGGATGTGTACGCATTCAAGATCCGTTTGATTTTGCATATAAATTATTGGAAAAACAAACCTCCAATCCTCAAGGCGCTTTTAGTGCCTGGTTGAAAACGGGAAAAGAACAGTATGTTAATCTTGATAAACCTGTACCTGTTTATCTGACTTATCGCACCGTGTATTTTGGTGATGCATCAAATCCTTCGTTCTACCCTGATGTTTACGGTCGCGACAAAAAGGTTTTCAGAGCTCTATCAAAAGCTGGGGTTTCCTTACGGTCGGTTCAGAGCTAAAACGCATCAACTGGTTAGACTTTTACGGGCGGCTGGAAATCAGTTGCCCGTTTTCATGTAAGGCAAAATATGACACGCTATACAATCAAACAAATTGCGGACGCTATCGGGGCAGAAGCAGCAGGGGATTTAACCCTGGAAGTTACAACGGTCAATGAACCACAATCGGCATCTGCGAATGAGTTGGCCTTGGCAATGGATGAAAGCTACACAGAGGCATTACAAAACGGAGCAGCACGTGCAGCTATTCTCTGGGAAGGGGCCGACTGGCAGTCTTTAGGGTTGGAAGCCGCAATATTTGCACCCAGATCACGCTATGTTTTATCAGGTGTTTCGCAGGTTTTCGAACGTGAAATTGATATTGCCAAAGGAATACATTCAAGCGCAATCGTTGATCCTAGTGCAAAGATCGGTAAAAATCCTGCAATTGGTCCGTTTGTGGTTATCGGCGCGGGCGTTCAAATCGGTGACAATGCGCGGATTGCATCACATAGTTCTATTTCGGATGGCGCAGTTATCGGCCATGACGCATTGCTGCACCACGGTGTGCGTGTGGGGGCAAATGTGCGCATAGGCAATGGGTTTATTTGCAATTCCAATGCTGTCATTGGTTCAGACGGATTTTCCTTTGTAACACCAAAGCCAGGCGCTGTTGAAGAAGCCCGGAAAACCGGTGCAATTACCGATGCAAGCAAGACTGCGGGCTTTGCGCGGATCAATTCGATGGGGTCAGTAGATATAGGTGACCGTGTTGAACTGGGTGCTTGCGGTACAATTGATCGTGGTACAGTCGCGAATACAACGATCGGGAATGGTACTAAAATGGATAATCTGGTGCAGATTGCGCATAATGTGCGGATTGGTGAAAACTGTCTGATTTGTGCTCAGGTTGGAATAGCTGGCAGTGTTGTTGTTGGGGACCGTGTGGTTTTGGCTGGGCAGGTTGGTGTTGCCGATCATGTAACCATAGGCTCGGATGTGATTGCAGCCGGCAAGTCTGGTATTTCATCAAATGTGCCGCCCAAACGTTTGATAATGGGTAATCCTGCGGTTAAAATGGAAGTCAATATTGAATCCTATAAGGCAATAAGACGCCTTCCTAGACTTGTCGCAAAAGTAACCTCAATGGAAGCGCTCTTGAAAAAGGCGGTTTTTAGGGATGATGATAAGAAATAGTAACCCGCAACATAAATATGGGTCATAATACAGCCATGTGCGTTGAAGATAAAATCATTGCTATCATTGCAGAGCAGGCTTTTCTGGAACCGAAAGATATTGCACCGACCAATACGCTGGATGAACTGGGTGTCGACTCGATGGGAGTGGTCGAATGTATATTTGCAATTGAGGAACAATTTGATGTCCAAGTTCCGTTCAATGCGAATTCCCCCGAAGCTTCGCAATTTGATGTATCATCCATACAATCCATCATACGTGCGGTTGAAAAGTTGATTGAGGATAAAAAGCAATGATGTTGTTATGAACCGCGTTGTCATCACGGGGCAGGGCACGATTAACGCTTTGGGCATGGACGTGGCCTCTACAGTTGAAGCAATGTCAAACGGGACATGCGCGATTGGGCCGCTGGAATTTGATAATGTTGACAGGCTGAACATTCAAATAGGCGGCCAAATAAAGGGCTATGTGGCGCAGGATCATTTTAGCCGGTCAAACATTGGTCTATATGACCCATTCACCCAATATGCTGTAATTGCCGCAAATGAAGCTATCAGTCAAAGTGGATTGCATTTTGAAGGGGAGTTGGGCACGTGTACAGGGGTTGTTTTAGGGACAGCGGGTGGTGGTCTGCAAACGCAGGATCAAAACTATCGCACTGTTTATCAAGACGGTAAAAACCGGGTGCACCCGTTTGTTGTACCGCGTCTGATGAATAATGCCGCAGCCAGTCATATCTCTATAATTTATGGATTAAAGGGACCAAGTTTCACTGTGGCAAGTGCTTGTGCATCGTCCAATCATGCGATGGGCCAAGCGTATAATCTGATCCGATCTGGAATGGCAAAAGTCATGATGACGGGGGGCAGTGAAAGCATGCTGTGTTTCGGTGGGATCAAGGCGTGGGAAGGCCTGCGTGTGATGTCCCCTGATGGATGCCGCCCGTTTTGTGCTACGCGCAATGGCATGGTGCAGGGTGAGGGTGCTGCTGTATTCGTGTTTGAGGATTTTGATCATGCAAAAGCACGTGGAGCTGACATTCTGGCAGAGGTGATCGGTTTTGCAATGACCTCTGACGCATCAGATATTGTTATGCCAAACAAAGACGGTGCCGCGCGTGCCATTCGACTTGCATTGAATGATACAGGGATCAACCCCGAAGATGTCGGGTATATAAATGCCCATGGCACAGCGACTGCGATGAACGATAGAATTGAATGCGCTGCAATCCGTGATGCATTAGGTGCTGCGGCTGACAAAGTTATGGTGTCTTCAACCAAGGCAATGCACGGGCATTTGATCGGCGGTACAGGCGGGGTGGAACTGCTTGCCGCTATTGCAGCCGTAAAGGACGGTATGATTGCCCCTACAATTAATCATACACAAAATGACCCGGACTGTGATCTTGATGTGGTGCCTAATATTGCACGTCAGGAAAGGGTTAAAGTTGCAATAAGCAATGCATTCGCATTTGGTGGGCTAAATGCGGTTATCGCACTGAAAGCATTGTAATACCCCGCTTTGAAGCGGGGCTTTAGGTGTATTATTTTGCATTCATTGCGACTAAAGAATCCCATGCAGCGGTAAAACCTTGAAGTGATACTGCCAGACCAACAGGTTCTTTTGGTGCGCCTACGGATACGATTGTCATAACCGCCTGATTACCCTTTTTAAGGTTGTCCAGTTCCGTTTGTGTTAGGCCAAAACGTGTGACGCAACCCAGTTTTTCACACCACCCAAACGGATAACGTTTCGCATCACCTGCATCAACGCGCATTGCGACCTGTGCTGAAAGCAATGTACCCAGCGGGGTTACAAAGTTTACACCGGCTGCGGCTTTGGCTTCTCCGCTCAATGCAAGCAGGCTAAGTTCGGCAACGGCACCACCAGTATCATCTTTCAACAATTGGAATACACGACAATTTGGCTTGTTGCCTTTGCCTGTGCTGATGCAAACGATTTTCCAGTCACCATGCTCTTCTGCAATATATTCAGCCCCAACTACATCTTTTGGGTCTTCTGAAACAGGAAAAGTTTGATCTTCGCTGGTTACTGTTTCTGTTTCGGTGGCATCAGTGTTTGCCGCGGCTGCCGGTTGCTCGGCTGCCGGTTGCTCGGTGGTTGTCTCTTGTGCAAAGCTAGCAGAACTTATGCTAAGGCTTAGCGCGACCAAACTGGTCAGAAGTATTTTTTGCATTTAAAAACTCATCTATGTCGATTCATGTCAGTGTTTAATAAGGATGAAATGCATCTTTGTCAGGTAAAAAAGAGGTCATATTTTAGGCGAACGCCAATTAAGCGATGTTTTGCCAAGAAAAAAGGCACATCAGATGATGTACCTTTTATGCCTTTTGGCGTTCTCCCCATCGGACTGGCCGAATTGTAGGCCAAGCTTATGATTTACATATTAATCAGTCAACGACAAAAATATTCTTACGTTTTGCCTGTAATTATCTACTCTTAGAAGCATTGTGTCTTTATGATTTTCGCCCCATAAAGTTATCACACTCAAAGAATAAAAGGAGCTGACCTGATGTCGGGAAATGATCGTATATTTATTGGCGGCGGTGGTGAAGGCTACGGTGAGCCCCAAAACCTGATATTGAAATATGCAAACAGGCATGGGTTAATCGCCGGGGCTACCGGTACTGGTAAAACCGTTACACTTCAAATTCTGGCGGAAAGCTTTTCAAAAGAGGGTGTTCCTGTCTTCATGTCTGATGTCAAAGGTGATCTGTCAGGTATGGCCAAAGCAGGCAGCCCGGATTTCAAATATCATGATGCTTTTGTCAATCGCGCCGAGACGATAAAATTCGATGACTTTGGCTATGAAGATTTTCCGGTAACTTTCTGGGATTTGTTTGGCGAACAGGGGCATCCGGTGCGTACAACAATAACCGAAATGGGGCCGCTTTTACTGTCACGTCTGCTTGAATTGTCAGATGTTCAAGAAGGCGTTCTGAACATTGCGTTTCGGGTTGCCGACGAGCAGGGCCTAGCCTTGCTCGATCTGAAAGATCTGCGTTCTATGCTTTTATGGCTTGGGGAAAACTCTGATGATATATCTTTGCGCTATGGCAATGTGTCCACCTCATCCATAGGGGCAATTCAGCGCAGCTTGTTGGTATTGGAAAACCAAGGTGCAGAGAATTTCTTTGGTGAACCGGCACTTAATCTTGAAGATATGATTTCAACAACACCGGGTGGGCAGGGCCGGATTAATATTCTGGCATCTGACAAACTGATGCAATCACCGCGCCTTTATGCAACATTCCTTTTATGGATGTTGTCCGAGTTGTTTGAGGATTTGCCGGAAGTCGGGAACCCTGACAAACCAAAATTTGTGTTTTTCTTTGACGAGGCCCATTTGCTTTTTGATGATGCGCCAAGAGCACTTGTGAAAAAAGTGGAACAGGTTGCCCGGTTGATCCGGTCAAAAGGTGTGGGGATTTATTTCGTAACCCAAAGCCCTGCGGATGTTCCAAATAATATATTGGGACAATTAGGCAACCGTGTGCAGCATGCATTACGCGCCTTTACACCAAGCGATCGCAAAGCACTACTTCTGGCTGCCGATACATTCCGTACAAATCCGCGCTTTAGCACAGCCGATACAATCACCAATTTGGGAACGGGCGAAGCATTAGTGTCGACATTATTGAAAAAAGGCATGCCATCGGTCGTTGAACAAACTTTAATCCGCCCGCCATCGTCACAATTAGGGCCGATTACGATGGATGAACGTCAAGCGATTATCAAGAATTCGCATGTTGCCGGTGTTTATGAAGCACAATTAGATCGGATATCTGCATTTGAAACGCTTTCCAAACGAGCAGATGTAGCAGCCCAAGAGGCGAAACGTGCAGAAGAAGCAGAAGCTGAACAGGAAGCAGAAGAAAAAGCCCGAAAGCAGTCGCGCCGTTATGATGCTGACACCCGCCGCACAACGCGCAAAAGAACTTCACGAGGCGACAGTGTTAGCACAACATTTGCCAAATCCCTTGCAAGGCAATTAGGCAGTAAAGCAGGGCAATCTTTGATACGCGGTATTTTGGGCAGCTTGTTCAAAGGTCGTTAAAGCGGGCGAATTTTCAGCTCTGTGATACGGTTTTGGTCGCGTTCCATTATCTGAAAATGGTAACCGTGAAAATTAAACACTTGCCCCTTATTCGGGATCATCTGTGCTTCATGTATGACAAGGCCGGCAACCGTGTTGGCCTCTTCATCGGGCAGGTGCCACCCATATGACCTGTTTAGATCACGGATGGTGGCTGCACCATCAACGGTATAGTTACCTTTTGTATCTTTTTCATGCTCCAACTCGTCATCCGCATCATATTCGTCAGTGATCTCACCAACGATTTCTTCAAGAATATCTTCCAACGTGATAAGCCCCTGTAAGGCACCATATTCGTCGACGACCAATGCGAAATGCGTATGTTGGCGCAAAAATTGGCGCATTTGTTCATCAAGTGCTGTCGTTTCCGGCACAAAATACGGTTTCTTTGCCACATCCATGATCTTCAGCTTGGACAAGGCTGATTGCCGATCACTGGAATTACGTAATAGTTTTTCAACTGCGCGTAATAGGTCTTTGGAATGAACCACACCTACGATATTTTCCGTATCATCCTTGAAAACCGGCATGCGCGTATATGCTGAATCCAGACATTGGCGCACAATGTTTTGCGGTGTTTCATCAACATCGATCATTTCAATATCAGAACGGTGCAACATGATCTCTTCTACCTCACGGTCTTTCAGATCAAGTGCGCCTAATAACCGATCACGGTCATCCTTTTCAAAATTACCTTCGGCATGGCCCAATGAAATAGCACCTGCGATTTCTTCCTGAGCTTCATCAGTGTCAAATTTATCAGCCATTTTAATGCCGAAAGCGCTTAAAATACTGCGTACAAACAACCGAACGGCTGCAACCACTGGTGACAGAAATATAACAAGTATACGAATAGGGGCAGAAACATTTGCAGCTGCCGCCTCGGCGTTTGTTATCGCATAGGTTTTGGGTAAGACCTCGGCGAAGATTAAAACCAATAAAGTCATAACAAGCGTTGCCAGTGCCACGCCGTTATCACCGAATAATCGGGTGAACAGGCTGGTTGCAAGGGCTGTTGCCAGAATATTTACCAGATTATTGCCCAATAAAACTGATCCGATCAGGCGTTCATTGTTATCTGTAAGTTTTAACGCGCGCTCAGCCCCGCGTGAGCCTTGTTCAGCCATCCTATGTAATTTACCACGGCGTGCAGCGGTCAAAGCCGTTTCCGAGCCTGAAAAGAACGCAGAAAGTACAAGAAGCGCCAGTATACTGAATGATGTGACCCAGAATGCCACATCCAAATCTTCAATAATTAACATTGTGGTTCCCATTTTGACGCGTTTTCCTTATTTATCTTTTATATCATAGTTATGAGACTATGCAGATGCCACATTAAGGGACGCTAGGCGATGAAAATCTCTGATTTGGGTGAAATTCAGGGTGATATGCTGCTGTTTGGCGGCATATATTCAAATCTTGCGGCACTAAAAGCCCTGCTTCTGGTTGCCAAACAGAAAAATATCCCCGCTGAAAACTGCATATGCACAGGCGATATTGTGGCGTATTGCGCGGATGCTGAAGGTAGTGTGAATGCGGTGCGTGCATTTTCGTGCCCGGTATTGGCAGGTAATTGCGAGGTGCAATTGTCCGAAGATGCGCAGGATTGTGGTTGCGGGTTTGAAGAAGGCACAGAGTGTTCAATACTTTCACGTGGCTGGTACGCACATGCGGTAAGGCAGGTTAGTGATAAGAACAAGCTGTGGATGGGTGGCCTTCCGGACCGTATCGTGTTTACCCATAACGCCCGGCGTTATGCTGTCATACACGGTGGTGCGACTGATATTGCGCGCTTTATATGGCCGGTCACGGATGATGCTACAATTGCTGCTGAAATCAGTACACTTATCGGACAAGTGGGCCATATCGACCACATTATAGCAAGCCATTCAGGTATCCCGATGCAACGCGTGATTGGCGATACAACATGGACAAATATCGGGGCGATAGGAATGCCATGCAATAATGGCAGCAGCCTGACGAGTTATGGATATTTAAAGGAAAAAGAAATAATAATCAAAGAGCTAGAATATGATGCTAATGTAACAATCAGTACCATGAAGTCCGCCGGATTAACCCAAGGATATCAAAATACTTTACAAAGCGGATATTGGCCAAGTCAGGATACATTACCGCCGGAAATGCGGCATCAGTCATTTGCCAAGGGGTGGTGATCAAGTACCAGCGATTTCAGCTTCTCATCCAAAACATGGGTATAAATCTCTGTTGTAGCCACGTCAGCATGGCCAAGCAGCATTTGGATAACCCGCAGGTCAGCACCGCCCGCTAACAAATGCGTGGCAAAGGCGTGGCGCAATGTGTGCGGGGTGACTGTATTGGGGTCAACGCCTGCATTGCCGGCGATTTCCTTGACCAAAGTGTAAAATCGAATACGTGTAAGATGCCCAAGCTTGCCATTTGACGGAAATAAAAATCTTGAGGCCGGTTTGCCCTTTTTCCGTTCCAATTCCTGCATTTGATCAAGATCTGCCAGATAGGCAGCCGTTGCCATTTTAGCAGATGGGGATAGTGGCACCATACGTTCTTTGCCGCCCTTGCCCTTGATGAAAAGCATTTCGGGATTACCGCGCATAGCGGCAACAGGTAAAGAGACCAATTCAGATACCCGCATACCAGTGGCGTATAAAAGCTGCATCAAACATGTGTTGCGCAATCTGTCGGGTTTGCTTCGACCGGTTTTCAAAGCTGCATCCAGCATGCGGTCAACCTGATCTTCACTTAGTGTATCAGGTAGGTGCTTGATTTTGCGCGGGCCTTTGATTTGGGATGAAGGATCATCGTTGCGCCAACCTTCCTCAAATGCAAATCGAAACAGCTGACGTACGGATGATAAACGTCTCGCACGGGTGGATGCAGCCATGCCGCGGGTTTCCAGTGAAACAATGTAATTTTCCACATCACTACGGGTAGCGGACTTAAAATCTTGCCGTGATTTCTTTAAAAATACTTCAAATTCCTGCAAGTCACGGGCGTATGCCATAACCGTATTGTCGGATGCATCTTGTTCCGCTTGTATTGCTTCTAAAAACGTTTCAATCCAATGGGTTGTCATGAATTACCCTTCAGTAATAATAGCTGCGTCGCAATGCGTTTTGCCTCTGATCTAAAGCCCCCATAAGATAGAACCGACAAAGCAACCTCAATATCGCCAACATCCGATTGGGGGCCATCATGCAGCAAAGTCAGCGCAGATAAAACCGCTTCACCCGAACGTCCGTCGTCAACTGTCTGGTGCAATACGGTTTTCGGTGAATAACCGGCTAGCGCGTTATAAATGGCTTGTTGTAGATTGCCATAGGGCGGTGCATTGAAGCGATCAGATAGGATCGATAGCACAAACTGTTCAATTTGGCTGGTTGATGCCAGTTCAAATACAAGATCATATGCATTGGTATTCAGTACTGCTAATTCGAACCCAATACTTTTGGCTTGGGGAGTAAGCATACGCCCCTCAAGCGCAGGTGCAAACCATTCCGACAACGCCGCCTGTAAATCCAGTGGAGCCAATACATTATGGGCATTAGTCAAAGCCTTTGACAGGGCCACGTTGTCGCTACTATCCAATGCTGTTACGAGTTCCTGCACAGCTTTAACCCGTTCCCAGATGCCACCTGACGCAGAGGGTGTACCTTCCAGATACAAATCCAGCAGGGCTATCGACGGGATTGCGTTTTCACGCGCTAGCCTTTCACCGGATGTAATACGCAACTTCCACCCGGCTTTGTTTTGCAAGTCCATATGTAAAAACGCCAAAGGCAGGCTTTGGGCAGGGCGCGGCAGTGCCAATGATTCGCGCATAAGAAAGTTCAAAGGGGTCAATATGGCTGGAATAGGCGGGTCGTGCTCTCCATCATATAGTTCCGGGTCAAGAAACATCTCTAGCAACGTGGCCTCGTCTTTTGAAATCTCGCCCAAGACTTTGGCTGTGTTCAGGGTGATTGCGGCTGCATTCCAGTCGCCGGAGCGAGCCAGACAAAACACTCTTGCCTGTAATGTTGGTGCAAAACGGGGGGTGGACACCATGCGTGAACAGGCTTCAGATGCACGTTGGGTCAGAATGCTGACGTCAAACCAACGTCGAAACAGTTGCGGATTATTGGGGTCCGCCGCTTTTAACAGAGCTTCTGCGGGATCAAGATCCCCTGCGGTTAGCAGCGCATCGAGACGTGCCAAAAGCAATGTACTCTCTTCGGTCATACCAACAGGAGGGTCTAATTCGGCCAACATTATACGGCGCCATAGAGCGGTAATCTCTGGTAATTGGCCGGTTGGCGCATTGCGGATGAACGCAGCCAACCTATCTACAGAACTGTCACCCCAAAAATCCGATGGAATACCGGAAACCTGACTTGGCAGTATCCCGACAGTATCTTTTTGAACATCCGACAGTTTCGTAGTTTCAATTGTCTCTATTGAAGTGCCGTTAGATGGTGTTTCAGGAACTGCTTCTTGGGGTGCTTCCAGAATTTCTGAAAGCCAATCAACCGCTGATAAGGGATCAGCCTGTGCTGTTGAAATACCCATCGCAAAAAGCAGCGATAGTAAAGCTTTAGCTTTCATCTTGTTTCACTGGTTGGATAATCTCCACATTGGGAGATGATAAATCCCCGAAATAAGAATATACAACCAACCCGATCATGCCAAATATGATCAGAAAGAACAAAATTTTAATCAAACGGAACATCATTTTACCCTATCTGCTCTTTTGGTGGTGTGTTCCACCTTGTCTTGTTTGAAGAGGATGTTATCACGAATAATATAAAAGTCATCAACTCGGGTTGGGTTCAAGCAAAACTTTGCCCATTTATGATGTTGGAACGCAAAAAGGGGGCAAGGTGAGTTACCAAATAAGCAAAACCATTGTCCTGGTCGGGCTAATGGGGGCTGGAAAAACCGCTGTTGGGCGTTTGCTGGCACAAGAATTGGGCTGTGCGTTCATTGATTCTGATGATGAAATCGTAAAAGCCGCGAATATGACGATCACCGAAATTTTTGAACGTGATGGCGAGTCGTTTTTCCGCCAAAAGGAAACCCAGATACTGGATCGCCTTCTGGATGGGCCGCCTTGTGTGCTGTCAACGGGTGGCGGGGCGTATATGTCGGCGCAAAACAGGGCACTAATTGCACAAAAAGGTGTCGCACTATGGTTGCGTGCCGATCTGGATTTGCTTTGGGAACGGGTAAAGCACAAAGATACCCGGCCACTGTTGCGTGTCGCTGATCCAAAAGCAAAACTTGCGGAACTGTTAGCTGAACGCACACCGAATTATGCGAATGCGGAACTTGTAGTGGATGCCGAAGCACATCTGTCTTTGGATCAAATGGCTACAAAAACCGTTCAGGTCTTATGCGATAACCCTGTCAGTGGTGTCATAAAGGAATAAATCATGGCGAAAGAAACAGTACATGTTGATCTGGGAGATCGGTCTTATGATATTCATATCGGCCCTGAACTGCTGCCCAAAGCCGGGAGTTATATCAAGCCACATTTAAAGCGAAACCATGTGGCGATTATAACCGACGAGACGGTTGCAGGTTTGCACTTAGCGACACTAGAAGCGGGGCTTGCAGCCGAAAATATTACATCTGTTGCGTTGAAACTGCCTGCGGGTGAGTCGACTAAGTCGTGGGAAAAGCTGCAAAAAACAGTCGAATGGCTTTTGTCAGAACAAATTGAGCGCGATGATATTGTTATTGCGTTTGGCGGCGGTGTTATCGGTGATTTGGCGGGGTTTTCCGCATCCATCTTGCGACGTGGCGTGCGTTTCATTCAAATACCGACCTCGCTTCTGGCGCAAGTGGACAGTTCTGTCGGGGGCAAAACCGGGATCAATTCACCGCATGGCAAAAATCTGGTCGGCGCGTTTTACCAGCCACAACTGGTGCTGGCGGATGTCGAGGCTTTGGGTACGCTAGAGCCACGCGATTTTCTGGCAGGCTACGGTGAGGTTGTAAAATACGGTATGCTGGGCGACGCGACTTTCTTTGAGTGGCTCGAGGTTAATGGCCCTGCCATGGCAGCGGGCGATATGGATAAACGTATCATGGCGGTGAAGCGGTCATGCCAGATGAAAGCGGATATTGTGGCGCGGGATGAGAAGGAGCGTGGGGATCGGGCTTTGTTGAATTTGGGGCATACGTTTTGTCATGCGCTGGAGGCGGCAACGGGCTATTCGAACCGTTTGCTGCACGGTGAGGGCGTGGCGATCGGGTGTGCATTGGCGTTCGAGACATCGATGCGTCTGGGGCTATGCAGCCAAGAGGCGCCAAGCCGGGTGCGAGCACATCTGAAAGCGATGGGGATGAAGGTCGATCTATCTGATATTGCAGGGGATTTACCCGATGCAGATGGGCTGCTGGCATTGATGGCACAAGATAAAAAAGTGCAAAGCGGTAAGCTTGCATTCATCATGGCGCGCAGTATCGGCGACAGCTTTGTGGATCGTGACGTGGACTTGAACGTGGTGAAATCGGTGCTGCAAGATGCGTTAAAGGCGCGCTGAAATGGGCATATGATCGGCGCACACAAGCTGTGCACTATGCGTATGACAAATGTCGGGCATGGATATTTGGGCCAATTGGAAGGTTTGGACGCTGGTATGTCAAAAAGTTTTGCCCTTTGTGTGGCCGTCGCTCGATAAAAATGGGTAGCGGTGGCGATGCGGACTTTGCCGCCGTTCGCAACCATGGGGTCAATGTCCGCTTTCCAGAAAATACCAGTCTTGCATGGCCATTTTTATGGTCTCGGGCTAGAGCTAACTGAAAAGCCTTGGTGAGATTCAATGAGAAACCCAATATGGGAACCCATATCGATAAAAGCGCTGGCGCTGCCAGATGCTAAGGCATCCGTGGTTGCGACTTCGGTCGATGCAAATGGAAACGCATTATTATTGACTGCCAACAGGGACGACCAAGCTAAGGCATCTGCAAAAGAGACCCGAGGAATTGGCATTTTTCCGAAGTCGCGTGCTCCGTCTGACTTAACCTTTTCGCTTGTAGTTCAGAGCGGCGCAGGAGCAGAAACGATTAGCCTTCCGGCAATGAACATTACGTTCCCATACGTTGATCTGTTCTCTGATGGCGGGTGCGTATTGGTGGGCGCAAGAAGCTCTTGGCGTTCCAAAAATGACTTCGACTTGAATGGCGCTTTGATTGAACGGGGAGCCAAGACTGCAAAGCGCGTTTGCTTTGGAGGCGGAATTAAAGATGTTGGAATCGACGGGACTGACCGAATTTGGATTTCCTATTTCGATGAAGGGGTGTTCGGCAACTTTGGCTGGTCGCATCCGGGACCAACTGGCCTAGGTGCGGGCGGAATCAACTGCTTCGACCGCACAGGGGACCTGCTCTGGCAACACAATCGAGAAGACACGACCGAACATATAGACGACTGCTATGCGATGAATGTGAGTCTGCTCGGGGTATGGTTTTACTTCTATACGGCTTTTAAGGTCGCAAGGGTTGCAGAGGATTTTTCAGTTGAATACTATGACACCCCAATAAGTGGCTCAGAAAGCTTCGTCACGGATGGGCATCGGTTCGTGTTTTCAAGCCAGTATGGCGAACCTGTCACCACTTTCCATGCAACGAATTTATACAAGGGAAAGCTGGTTCATAGGCGCAAGCTTTCACTTAGCCTGCCTGCCGGGATCAATGCGGGTCAGATCAAAATGACGGCGCATGGCGACAAACTGCACGTATTCACTGACAAACATTGGATAGTCTATGACTTGGGGTCATTGGACTACGAATAGATAAAAGCACCCCCGAGCTTTGCCATCAGAATCGCTGGAGTTCTATCAAAGCGACAGCATGAGCGGACATTCATGCTCAACGCAGCATTTGGGAGGTATGGGCTCTATCCAATCATTCAACTATTTTGCCTAGATGACCGCTTTCCAACCACCTAGCCTAATAAGTATATCCTAGCGCCAAAACTTCACCCCGAACAACTCGCCCCGCCCAAAACACAGAACTTAGCGCAATGCGGGTGGTTCAGTTTCACATCACCCTCTGCTTGTTCCAAGGTTTCACCCAACTCAAATTCCGGGCTGTAGGCCAGTAATGTGCAAGCCAGAACGGTGGGTTTGTCCGCACCTTTGCGTTTGACGACCATGCGGGACGATGAACACATCACATCGGTTTGGGGTTTGTCCAATATATCCCAGCAAGCGGTGGTGATTTCCGGCACTTCCACAGCTTCGTCCATTTCGGGGAACAAGACTGTCATGGCAGGGTTGTGAGCGTCGATGTCGAAACCATGTTCCGCGAACAGGGCCTGATAACCGGCACGGCTTTGCGCGTCGCTATCACCCCATACAGTACGTCCGGCTACTGCCATTTTAAAGCCGTTGTCGCGCAGCCATTGCATGCCTTTGATGGTCACGTTGTATGATCCGCGCCCACGTTCTTCATCGTGATATTCGGGTTTGAAATGATCCAAGGACACACGTAGGGTCAGTTTATCGCCGAACTCCGCCTGTAATTCCAGCAATCCAGCCTTTACAGATTTGCGCATCATCGGCAGCATGGCATTGGTCAGGATCAACACCTGATAACCGCGTGTAAGGCAAGCTTGCGCCATTGCGATCATATCAGGGTTCATAAAAGGCTCGCCACCGGTAAAGCCGATTTCGGTTGTTGGCCAATTTTGCTGCTTGATCTGATCAAGATAATCTTCGACTTCAGCGGTTGAAATATAAACCAAAGCATCGTTTTGCGGCGAGCTTTCGATATAACAGTTCAAACACTCGATATTGCACAGGGTTCCTGTGTTAAACCACAGTGTGGTTGCACCAATTAATGGCACAGAGGCACGGGTCTCACCCTTGGCTGTTATTTCGGGGTGTTCAAACTTCCCAAGTGGTTCGGCTTTGCCGGTGTCAAAAGATTGGTCGTTCATACATATATGCCTGTTCATATTTTATATCTGGCTACACTTTTCACGCCTATTTGGAAAGGAGTTTGCTAATACCCCACATTCTTGTGATTGTTTGCAACGAGATGTGTGTTTTCCTTGCAGCAAGGGCAGGGCTTTGCGATAGTCATGGAAATTTAAGAAGGTTTGGCCTGATGGCAGCGCAAGTTATTCCCGTAGAAAATTTTGATCTGGTCATTATCGGTGGTACGGGAGATTTGGCAAAACGGAAAATTCTGCCGGGGCTTTACAGACGTATGTGTGCGGGGCAAATGCCTGAAGATGCGCGAATTATAGCAGCGGCACGGACTGATATCAGCCAATCTGAATACATAGCTATGGTGAAGAAATCTTTAGAGGATTTCGTCAAATCCAAGAAACGCAACGAAAAGAAAATTGCGGAATTTCTGAAACGGATCTCATATATCAAACTTGATGCATTGGGAACCGAGGGTTGGAAAGAACTGGCCGGAAGTCTGCGCAAAGATGTCATTCATGCGTTTTATTTTTCTGTCGGGCCTTCATTGTTCGCGCCTTTGGCTGAACGCTTGCTGAAGTATAAAATCACTGACGACAAAACCCGCATTGTCGTTGAAAAACCATTCGGGCGCGATCTGGAATCGGCAAAGGCATTAAACGAAGAGCTGGCGCATAGTTTTCATGAAGATCAGATTTTCCGCATTGATCATTATCTGGGTAAAGAAACCGTGCAAAACCTTATGGCTTTACGCTTTGCCAATGCATTGTTCGAACCTTTGTGGAATTCAATGCACATAGACCATGTTCAGATAACCGTAGCCGAAAGTCTTGGGGTAGAAGGGCGCGGGGCTTATTATGACAAGTCGGGTGCAATTCGGGATATGGTGCAAAATCACCTTATGCAATTGTTATGCCTGACTGCCATGGAACCCCCAGCCGTTTTTGATGCAGCTTCCGTGCGTGATGAAAAACTGAAAGTAATCAAAGCATTGGAACCCATTCAGGACGATGACGTTATAAGGGGGCAATACCGTGCGGATGGAAAAGGCACCAGCTACCCAGACGAGAGCGGTAATCCCGACACTACCACGGAAAGCTATATCGCCATGAAAGTGATCCTGTCCAACTGGCGTTGGGTGGGTACGCCGTTCTATTTACGAACGGGTAAGAAACTGCGCAACCGGATGTCTGAAATTGCTATTATATTCAAAGACCCTCCGCATTCTATTTTTAAAGACAGCAACGATCTAAAGGGCAATGTGTTGACAATCCGTCTGCAACCCGACGAAGGCGTCAATTTAAGCATGACGATCAAGGAACCGGGGCCGGGTGGTATGCGTTTGACCGAAGTGCCGCTTGATATGACTTTTGCCGAAGCCCTGGGCGATGATGAAACGGGTATACCAGATGCTTATGAACGTCTGATTATGGATGTGATCCGTGGCGATCAGACTTTGTTTATGCGCGGTGACGAGGTTGAAGCTGCCTGGGCTTGGGTCGATCCCATCATTAAGCAGTGGGCGGAAAACCCCACACAGCCAGCCGGATATGATGCAGGCAGTAATGGGCCGGACGACAGTCTGATGCTGTTACACAAAGATGGCCGTCGCTGGCGTGAGATTACATTATGAGCGTTTTGCTGGATTACCCTGACTATGAGACCCTGATGATGGGTATGGCGCGCATTGTGGCAAAGCAATTGACGGTGGCTTTGGCCGATAATGGCAAGGCGACTTTGGCGGTGCCCGGCGGCACAACGCCTGCGCCATTTCTGGAGCGCCTCAGCCTGATGGAGCTGGATTGGAAAAATGTCACCATATTGCTGACTGATGAGCGTTTACAGCCAAGTGACCCATTCCGGTTAAATTACCGTATGGTTGACCACTATCTTAGCCAAAATGCATCAAGTGTGGCGCAAATATTGCCGATGGCTGCGGCTGATCAACCCCCTGATGAAGCGTTAAAAGCTGCGACCACACTTTATAAACCCTATTTACCCATAGATGTGCTGGTGGTCGGCATGGGGATCGATATGCATACAGCCAGCCTGTTTCCGGATGCGGCCGAGCTAAAGGCCGCCCTGTCTGCAGATGCACCACCCCTGATGGTGATCAACAGCCCATCTCAACCAGAGCAACGTATAACACTGACCGCACCTGTATTATCGGCAGCAAAAAACAGCCATGTCCTGATCGCTGGGCCGGAAAAACTGGCGTCATTTATCGACGCGGAAGAGGGTGGCGGGCCAGTTGCAGAAGCACCCATCCGGTGTGTTTTGCAGGCGACTAATTTGGCGTTGGTGCATCATACGTTGGGTATATAAACAACTATTGATTGGCGAAGTGTCTGTCGAATTTGTACAGAATTCCGATTTATGCCATAATGACCCGATGTATTTTACAGGGGGATTTTATGAAACCTATTACAAATCTTATTCAACTATTTGTCACTGTGGGCATTGCTTTATTTGCAAGTGAAACAGCAGTGTTTGCCGCCAGTGATGTTCATAAGGAAATAGGTTATGTTGTCAGTAGCTGGGAAGATACACCATCCAAGCAGGGCCTGTTGCCCATAGCATTTAAAGAGTCGTTAGTGGCAGCTGCTCATGCAAGTTATTCAGAGAACTCTGCCGGCAATCATCGCGCAATGAAAACGCATGTAGGCCATGTGCGCCATGCCATTGACCCAACACTTGAGGCAGGTGGCCCCGGTATGGGCTATGGACTGCTAAAAGCGATCCGCGGTGCGATTGAACATATGACGCTTGCCAGTGAATTATCGAGCGCATCTGAAGCGGTTAAAACCCATTCCGTGCATGTGCTGAGCGCACTAAACAATGCTTTGGAACGCACTAATCTGGCATTGATAGAAGCCGATGCGATTATGGCCGCATCCAACGCCGACGATGCTCTGCCCCATGCGGTAGAAATGGCGAAGCTGACAAAAGCCGCTTTTGCGGGTGTTGATGCAAACGGTGACGGAAAAATCAGCTGGGAAAAGGGCGAAGGCGGCCTGCAAGTGGCGGACAAACACATGGGTTATATACTGGATGCAGAAGGCCTGAAGCGGTAGTTCACTGGAGCGGGTAACGGGAATTGAACCCGTAACTTAAGCTTGGGGAATGTTTTAAAGGCGATACAAACAATATCAATAAAGGAATAAACTAAATCCCTCCAAATAATTAACAGGTTGAAACGGATGTTGCGTCACATATGGCCTTCTAATCTGGTGACTATGCCGAGCCCATCAGCATTGTATATGTTAACATTGCATTTGATGCTCAATTGATCACAATGGCAGCTTTGAGTGATGATCTAGACAATAGATGGATATAACAGGTGACCTGCAGCCCAAGCACTCCAGAGTTTATGGTGTTTGTACGAAGCCATGAAACTTAATGAATTCAAAGTATTTTTTGCATAGGGCAATATACCTATCCTTTGGGAATTGATCCAAATTCATACCAAGTCGGCCTAGTGAAGCGAAGATGTATAATCCAAAATGCACTTCACTAATCTCTAACATTGAGTTGTATTTTCGAATTGCGCTTCCAGCGCTCTTGGAACCGGGTCTATAAAAACTTAGGCAATAGCGTACAAGATCACAACAAGGATAACCGTGCGTATTCGATCTTCTCCAGTCAATTACACGAAAATCCCCCATAAATGGGCTAATGATCGGTGCCAACTGCCTTCTAAAAAGAACATTCCCAGTCCAAAAGTCGCCATGTTCAGCCACTGTGAACAGACCAAGGCCTTCTCTTAATGCCTCCGATAAATCTTTTTCCACATACCGTTTTATTTCGGAGGGCATGTCGGAATCACAGAGAATGAATTGTATCGGCTCTGCAAATCTTCGCTGCAACTCGCACTCATCGACGCAATTACGCTGAGTCTGAATTGCCAAATCAAGCAACCAGTCCGCAACCGGTGTAAATGTAAACTTCTTCTGAAAGTATCTTACCAACCTATTATCTGATAAGGGTAGTAACCTATTGAACACGGCGTAACTCTGTATGCCGTAACTACCTGTAAAGATTGGTTTAGCAACATTTCTCTGCGTACCTGATTGCAGTAATCTAGAGATTGCCTGAGCTTTCCCAATATCCTCATCAACAACATGTGGAAATTGATAGTTAGAAACTAAAAGTACTATGTTATCTTGATATCTCTTACCATCAATATAGAAAGCAAGCGTTGCGTCCGAAATTTCGCTTTTCCCTTCTGGCCGAGAAACCCACCTTACTGTCGAAATATCAAGAGTATTCCGAAGTTCAGACGAGACATGCTCAGCAATTTCATATACATACTCTTCTAAATCTGACTTAATTTCCATATTCATTTGATTGCCAAGAAGACAAGCGAGTTAGAGGTTTTTTCAAAAAGTCCTTTACTCAAATGCAACGCAACCCTGTTCTTTATCCCAATTCGTGAAAGTTCGCTCTCGGAAAGAGTATCCCTAGAAAATTCATCAAATGGTCCAACAAAATCTGCATATCGGTTATCAGGATAAGCAAGGTACCTAATCACAGAGTTGAATCCGGTGTCTTCTAATATCTTCTGTAGTGCATTCCATGAGTGAAGATATCCAGTGGGATGTCCCAAATTGGCTCTTTTGCGGAATCTGTTCTGGATTACCCTTGGAAGTGCGCTTCCGAACCGAATGCCGAGGTGTTCATCTTCGCTACCCAAAATATATCTGATCGAGAAACGGTTCTTAGTTGCTAAGAGGAGGCGGCCATTCGGTTTCAAGACGCGAAACATCTCTTGAATATATTGGCGATGAAAGCTCTCGGGATCCATTTGACTTCGACCCGCACACCATTCAAGTACATAATTGCATACAACTAGATCGAAGGAGTTACTAGCGTATGGAAGCTTTCCACTGCTTCCACCAGCAGAAATTTCAACATTTGTGAGTTCACACTCATCACACCACACACGCGCAAATTCAGCTTGTTGTGGGACAACTTCAATCGTGGCAAGACTATTGCACTGCTGAGCGATAATTATAGAGTGCTGGCCCATACTACTGCCAATTTCCAGAACGTCGTCACTCTTCTGAATATTTGCCAACGACAAGTAGGCGCTTCTTTTTGGTGAAAGTATATATTCTAAGTTGTGGTTATTTTTTTTCAGTGCCTCTTTGCACCCAAGTCCTTTTGCGTCATCGATTATCGATTTAAGATTATCTTTAATATCTACTTCTTCATCTTCGCTCACATCATGCAAGTAAATGACTGAATTATTGTTATTCGAATTGGATGTCATCTTTATTATCCTCGGTCGGAACTCATTTTTGAAATACCCACATGGCTACTTTCCTATCGCTTGCATAAAGCTGGGTCAATCGGGTTGCGACATGGCGCGTCGCAATAGGGCAAGTTTCCCCGTTCGGATTATTCATAGTGGTTTATAAAGGGGATTCGTCCCAGCTGCACAACTAAAGAGGATCGCTATGACCGACGCTATGTTTTCCGCCAAGGGCCGTTTTTATCGCGGCAATCTGCACACCCATTCAAACCTGTCTGACGGTGTGCTTGATCCAAAGGAAGTTTGCCGCAGGTATAAAGCGGAAGGCTATGATTTTATTGCCTTAACTGACCACTTTGTTGGCCTATATGATTACCCGATTGCCGATACAACCGGCTTTCGTGATGACCAGTTCACCACCATTCTGGGTGCTGAATTGCACTCAGGTGCGATGGAAAGCGGTAACCTTTGGCATATTCTGGCGGTGGGATTACCCAGTGATTTTGCACAAGCGAATGCACCGGATTTCCACCCAGTCAATGATCAGGAAACCGGACCGGAAATTGCCCGCCGCGCGCGTGATGCAGGGGCATTTGTCGCTATTGCGCATCCTGAATGGTCCGGCATGACGATGGACGATGCCCGCAGCATTGACGCGGCCCACGCGGTCGAGGTTTACAATCACGGATGTTACGCAGGCTGTGATCGCGGCTTTGGCCTGCACACGCTGGATTTACTGTTGAACGAAGGTCGTAAACTAACGCTTTGCGCCACAGACGACGCGCATTTCTATGAACCCGACCACTTTGGCGGCTGGGTGATGGTTAAAGCGGCAGAAAACACACCTGAAGCGCTGCTTGAGGGATTGAAGGCTGGACATCACTATGCGTCCCAAGGGCCGGAATTCCGCGATATTCGCTGGTTTGACGATGCGGTTGAGGTCGATTGCAGTTCCGTGGCGGCCATCATTGTATCGGGTAAAGCCACACCGGTCGTAAATGTGCACGGCACATCCATGACGGCAGCGCGGTTGCCATTGGGTAAACTGGCCGGCTCGGATTGGCTGCGTGTGACGCTGGTGGATCATGCAGGAAAACGGGCGTGGTCCAATCCTGTTTGGCGGGATTAGAGCGGGAAGCCTGGGGTTGGCTTGGCTAAGGGCCTTCCACAAAGCGGACATCCACACCATCTGTACAACGGCCTTTGGTTCACCCCGTAGTGAGAAGGGTTTATAACCCCCAACTGCCGCATAGACCCTGTGGATAAATACAAGGGATTCTGTGGATAAGATTGTATGAAGCCAAGATAAACATTTGGAGCCAAGTCAGGCAGAGCCGGGTGAGATTGAATACGCAAAATTGTATCGTTTTATTATAATCTGTTAGCTGATATGCGTCGCCTAATCACAGATTTGAATTAGACTCGTTTAGCCTCAAATGATATATTGGATTTAATCCGCCGGGGAACCTAGTTCCCGAACGTGAAGTGAAAACGGCGGAGTGACTTTCGAGTCTGTTGTTCAATGAAAAAACATTGAGCCAAGGCCAAAGGATCACGCAGACCACGTAAATAATGGTATCTGTACCCAAGGTCGAAAACGAGCCCCTAAGTGTGCATAGGGGAACTCAAACCGCCTCGTAAGGGCGGGATACAAATACTGAGTTGGTTTTATAACCGCTTGATGCGTTGAGCCGCTGTTCAAAGGGTAACCGATGAATGGGCACTCAATAGAGATAGAACAGATCGCTTATATTTACTTCACGTGAATAGGTCTAGTTCTGGTGCTGCTATGGGTCGGGTATCTGCTCGTCTAGATCGGTACGGAGGGCGGCTTGCCGCCCTTTTCTTATGGAAAAACTAGGTGCTTATCGCAGCATGTTGTTACACAGAAGTGATATCCCAAATTACACAAGTGCCGCTTCGACCAGTTGAAACCACCGCATAGCTACCGTTGATCTGTTGATACCAACAGCCGCTCACCCCCGTCTGCGCCGCCTTCTACCACCACCTTCTGTGTCACCATTCGTATTAAAGTTTAGATCGGGCAGGGTGACGACTGTTTCCAGAATGGGGAATTTTTCAACGCTGTTGGGGATGGCCGAGGCGTTGACGAAGTGTTCCTGAAAGCGCGGTTCGATGGCTGTTTCAATCTTGTGGATTTTGCGTACGGTTTCTTCGATCTCAGCCCGTGCCTCGGTATTCAGCAGTGCTATGCGTGCCCCTGTACCCGCGGCATTACCCGCTGAGGTCACTTTTTCCAGCGGGCAGTCGGGGATCATACCCAGCACCATTGCGTGTTTCGGGCTGATGTGCGCGCCGAACGCGCCTGCAAGTACAATACGATCAACCGTGTCGACTTCGAATTTATCCATCAACAGACGTGCGCCTGAATAAAGTGCCGCTTTGGCCATCTGGATTTCGCGGATGTCGCGGTTGGTCACGGTGATTTTGGGGCCACCGTCGGCTGTACCGTCATAGACCAGATATGAATGGGTGCGGCCATCCAGAAAGCAGCGTGTCGTGCCGGTTTGTTCAGGGCTGCCGATCAGACCGGGGCCGTCGACGATGCCTGCAATGCGCATCTCGGCGACTATTTCGATGATGCCGGAACCACAGATGCCGGTGATGCCCGAGGATAGGATGCTGTCGGTGAAACCGTCCTCATCCGACCATAAATCCGATCCGATCACGCGAAAGCGCGGTTCTTTGGTAACAGGGTCGATTTCGGCCCGCTCTATGGCGCCGGGCGCGGCACGTTGGCCGCTTGAAATTTGTGCCCCTTCAAAAGCAGGGCCGGTGGGGGATGAACAGGCCAGTACCTTATCCTTATTGCCCAACTGAATTTCGGCATTGGTACCAACATCAACCAATAGAACAAGGTCTTCGGATTTATCCGGGGCTTCCGACAGGGTGACAGCAGCAGCATCGGCACCCACGTGGCCTGCAATGCAGGGCAGCAGATAGACCCGAGCGGCGGGGTGGATTTTCAAGTTCAGGCTTTGCGACCGCGTGGTGATCGCGTCTGACGTGGCCAGCGCGAACGGGGCTTGACCCAATTCAAAAGGATCAATGCCCAAAAACAGATGGTGCATCACGGGATTGCAGACAAACACCGCATCCATGATCATGGTAGGGTCAATTTCGGCCTCGGATGCGATTTGTACGAATAATGCGTTCATCCCGTCACGCACCGAATTTGTCATTTCCAAAGCACCGCCTTCATTCATCATCGAATAGCTGACACGTGACATCAGGTCTTCGCCATAACGTATTTGCGGGTTCATGATACCGTTGCTGGCAATGACTTCACCGGAGCGCAAATCGCACAGGTGGGCGGCAATCGTGGTGGACCCCAGATCAACCGCCATGCCGTAAATAGACCCTTCGAAATAGCCGGGCCAGACATGCACGATGCGCGGGCTGACCGTGTGGTCACCCAGATGCACGGCACATGTAACTTTCCATGCGCCTTTGCGCAGGGCAGGTTGCAGGATCGGCAGAACAGAAAAATCCACTTCCAGATCCGGTAATTCCCAGTCGTGGCGCAGGGCGGCTACCAATCTTTCCAAGTCACCCGAAGGGATGTGCATGTCAGGTTCTTCCACCTCGACATAAAACAGCTTCGTTGACGGGTTCATGGTGATGTCGCGGGCCTCGGCACGTTTGCGCACCACTTGTTTGTGTACCTGGCTTTCGGGCGGCACATCAATGACCACATCGCCCTGAATTTTTGCCTGACAGCCCAAGCGGCGGCCATCAAGCATGCTGCGTTTGGATTTATAGCGTTCTTCAACCGCGTTCCATTCTGTTAGGGCATCATCGGCCACATTTACCCCGTGTTTGGCAAACTCGCCATAAGAGGGTTGCACCTGACATTTTGAGCAAATACCGCGACCGCCACAAACGCTATCAAGGTCAACGCCCAGCTTACGGGCGGCACTGAGTACCGGGGTACCAATGGGAAAATGACCGCGTTTGCCTGATGGGGTAAATATTACTAACGGGTCGGAGGATTTGGTCATGCTATTGGCCTTGTTGTTTGCCTTGTTCTAGGCAGCACTATGGCGCAATGCAACAGATTGAAAAGTCCAATCTGCGCCTTATTATGGTCGGTTATCGTCAATTAAGGTGGTGTGGATGGGTGACGCAGGCAAAGTGTCTGCGCCAATCTGTATGATTTGATCGTTTAATCTGTTGAAGAAAAACTTGCCACATATGCGGACACGTCTTTGGCTTTTTGTTCGTCTTTCAGTTTGAACGTCATCTTTGGCTTGGCTTTGGGATCATCCAGTGCCTTAATCATATATGCTTTGGGGTCGGCTATATATTCTGCAATACTTGCTTCATCCCAAACCAGACCGGCTTCATTGGCAGCTTTCATGGCTTTGGAATATTTGTAACCTTCAACGCTGCCGATAGGTTGGCCAACAATATTGTTCAGGGCCGGGCCAACGGTGTTTTTAGCACCTTCGCCTATTTTGTGGCAGGCTTTACATTTCTTGAAAACTTTTTCCCCGGCAGCGGCATCTTGTGCAGCTGCAATATTGCCGGAAAAAAGCATTGTAACCGCTAGGGCTGACATGAGTATTTTCATTATGTTCTCCAAATTGATCAGACTCGATCCGGGCGGAGTTTCACAATTAGCGAAAGGTTTGTCCACACAGTGCCTAGATGAAATCACAGATAATTTATCAAAATATGTCAAATTAGGTATCAATGGCCGCGCTTTATGTCGCAGTCTCTGCCAACAGACCATCCAGATCAGTCTATGTAATTCAGTTTTGCGAAAATCGGGACAGTTTCATATGTGTCGCAAAAGCGCCAGCGGGTCGATGCCAAACACAAGAATTGCAATGGGAATTGGGGCAACTGCGCATAATAATGTGACTAACAACCAGCAGGTGGAAAATACACGGCTAAGCCCCGCTACCAACATAATACCGCCGCCGCCGCCGACAAGCGCATTACCCGGAATGTTCAGCACAATCCCGATAATCGCATAACGCCCCTCGATCAGGAAGGGACGCAAAGGGCTCGGAATTTTGCTTTTTAGAAGGCTTAATCGTTCGTCGCGCGATAATGGCTGAATGGTATCCAGCAGATCACATGCCCGTTTCATACGCATATCGCGAAAAATACTGTGCAAGTAGCCGTATGACAAGTATTGGCCCGCTAAAAATGCCAGAAACAAGCCCAAAACGGTAGCAACGTAAACCCAAATGACAACTTCAGGGCCGCGTATGATCATTAGAGACAGTGCGATTTCAATCCCCGGTACAAAGGGGATCGAAATAAGCACGATATAGGCACAAAGTACGACCAGCACCAAACCAATCATCAATGGGCCGCTTTTGGCAGCTTCTGCCTCTGACATCACCCATGACATCAATTGATGTGTAATAAAAACAGCGACTACAATAAACCCTAAACGGGCTACTGTCCGTAATAGGGCTGCAGAATCAAATGGGATGGGCTTTGTGTCCTTCATTTACATAAAAGGACACAAAAATGCTTATAAAGAAAGCGTTATAAATACCAAACAACTGATCGTGAGCTATCCTAAGCGCGACGACGTCCACCTGCACGGCGGCTGCGACCGCTGGCTTCTGAACCGGCAGGTGCGGGCTCGCGGTTGGCCTTTATCCAAGCTGCTCCATGCGGGTCGTTATCGGTCAGAAAGTTGGCAGCGCGGATCGCAGTCATCTCTGATCCGGCTTTGGAGCTGAACGATCCCATGCCAGTCAGATTCGCCAGAAGTTCCGGGTCGATATCGGCCGGCACGATGATGCCTGCGGCTGCCAATGCTTCAAGTTTTTCCAGCATTTTCTTTTGTGTAACGGGCAGTTGGATAGGATTCATGATCGCGGATGTCATGCCGGCGGCCATAGCCATTGGTAAAAACGCGTTATTGATACCGTGACGGTTAGGCAAGCCGAATGATATATTTGAAGCACCGCAAGTGGTGTTAACACCAAGTTCCATCCGTAATTTACGCACCAATTCGAAGACTTGCAAACCAGCCGTACGCATCGCACCAATAGGCATAACCAACGGATCAACAACAATGTCATGGGCAGGTATACCGAAATCCGCTGCGCGTTCCACAATTTTCTTTGCAACGGCAAACCGTACTTCTGGGTCTTCTGAAATACCGCTGTCGTCATTGGAAATCGCCACAACCGGTACGTTATATTTCTTAACAAGCGGTAAAATTGCCTCAAGGCGATCTTCTTCGCCTGTTACAGAGTTCAATAGCGGACGGCCTTCACAGGCTGCAAGTCCGGCTTCCAGTGCAGCGGGAACTGAACTGTCGATACATAAGGGGATATCCACCAGAGCTTGAACCATTGTCAGCACTTTGGTCATCAAAGGCGGCTCGGTTTCATTCGGATTGGGGTTCGAGTTGTAAACCACACCTGCGTTGATATCGAGCATGGTGGCACCGGCCGCCACTTGTGCAATAGCGTCTTTTTCAACGGTTGAAAAATCGCCAGCTTCCAATTCGGCGGCCAGTTTTTTACGCCCCGTTGGGTTGATGCGTTCCCCGATCACGCAGAACGGTTGATCAAAACCGATAATGGCGGTTCTGGTTTTACTTTCGACAATCGTGCGTGTCATTGATTATTTCCTTTAGGAGTGTGAGGCAGGAACGCCGGAACGTCCGCCGTGTGTCATAGCCCAAGTGGCGTTTGTTTTGATGCCACCAAGCGGGAAGAAGTGTACTTTTGCAATGTTAAAGTCGGGATGTGCGGCTTTATGGTTGGCCAGTTCAGACAATATTGAATTTGGTTCAAATGGCAAAAGCAGTTTTGAGACGTCTTTGGCGCGTTTTTGCAAGACACGCAAAGACGGGCCAACACCGCAGGCAATGGCGAATTTGATCATAGTTTGCAATTTTGCAGGCCCCGCAATGCCAATATGAACAGGAATATCAATGCCTTGCGCTATAAGGTTGTCAGCCCATTGAACTACCGGGCCGCTTTCAAAACAGAATTGCGTGGTCAGTGCCATATTCGCATCTGTGCGTTTTGAAAATTCTTGTTTCCAGGACAGAGCCGCATTTACATTGGTGCGGCTGCCGTCAGGATCAATGTCTTTGTTAACTTCGGGGTGGCCGGCAACATGCAAATGGGTGAAACCCGCCTTGTCGAATAGGCCTGTATCAAGAAGCTGCATGGAGCAATGATAGTCCCCGTGTGGTTTTTCAACGCCACCTGCAAGCAGCAGGGCTTGTTTTACATCAGCTTCGCCTTGGTAACGCGCGATCCAATCAGCCAGTGTGGCTTCATCTTTGATGATGCGGGCAGGGAAGTGCGGCATCACATCATAGCCTTCGTCTTTGATGCGTTTGGCCGTGGCAACCATATCGTCGATTGGGGTGCCTTCGATATGCGCCACATAAACCCGGGTGCCTTTGGGCAGAAGATCGCGAAAATCCTCTACTTTTTCAGCGGTGCGCGGCATCACTTCGATGGAATAACCATCCAGAAAAGCCTCTAGATGAGGACTGACCGTATCAACATCTTTTTTGCGTGCGAAATTCAACAGAGCCATCTGCCGTAACCTTTCATAAAAGGGAATAACCCTTGTCACTTTTCCCAGCCATCATTTGCGATCAGCTGTTTAATTCTGTCTTTGTCGTAAACCGTATCCAGTTTTTCGGCTTCGCTGCTTGCGATAGCGTCTTGCTCACCGTCTACGGCATATGCCGGTGCTTTGCGCCATTCGGCCAGATAAGCGTCCGAGTCTTTGGCGTCGATTTTCATCGCGCAACGGTCAATTGCCTGCTCAAAACGCTCAGGCAGTTGAACTTTGGCTCCACGACGCCCTTTACCCACAATTACCTGGGCTGGGATGTCGCGCCAATATACAATAGTTACGTCCGGCATGCTGAATTCCTTATTACATGTCACGACTATAGCGGTCTTGTTTGATTCCAGCGTCGTTTTTCGACTTCAATACCCGTAATAGCGACAGATTTAAGTTTTATGATTAATGCAAACTAGCTTGTAATAAAACCTGACCACGCGTAACGTCAAAATATTGTTACTTAGGAGCCTCAGATGCCTGCGGAAAGGTCGAAAAAGTCGAATTTTTGTGCACAGCAGCATCAAAGTACAAATTCCAAACCCAATTCTGATGAATTATTTGCGGCTTTGGACTTGGGCACGAACTCTTGTCGTATGTTAATTGCACGACCCGAAGGCAAAGAATTTGTTGTCGTGGACGCATTTTCCAAGCCGGTGCATTTAGGCAAAGGGTTGGAAGAACATGGAACATTGTCGCGCGCAGCGATTAACCGTACTATTCAGGCGCTGCACATTTGCCAAAAGAAGTTGAAAAATCACGGGGTTAAAAATGCGCGCCTTGTGGCAACAGAGGCATGTCGGCGGGCACGTAACGGCAAGATGTTTATTCAACTGGTCAAGGCCAGAACAGGGTTACAGCTGGAAATTATCCGCCCCGCAGAAGAGGTGCGATTAGCCGTGGTTAGCTGCGCACCACATGCGGCAGCGGAAACCGAGCAATTATTGGTCATTGATATCGGGGGCGGCTCAACAGAACTTGCCTGGATTGATTTGACGGATGTAGCACCGCATGAACGATCAGATGCGATGCGCAATCTTAAAGTGGCTTGCCAAAAAACCAATAGATCACTTCCGGGTGGCGCACAGATTATCGACTGGATTTCAGTGCCGTTAGGTGTGGCGACACTGAACGATCAGTTTGGTGATGTGGATTGCGATACTGCACGGTTCGCATTGATGTCATGTGCATTTGAAGATGCGGTGTCCCAATTCGGTCGCTCGGTTGATTTTTCAAATGCGCTTGCACGCGGTGCTTTTCAGATCATCAGTACATCGGGGACGGTTACAACCGTGGCTGCTTCATTCAAAGGTTTGAAACGTTACGAGCGGGATTTGATCGACGGTGTGTCTATGTCTGCCGATGAGGTTGAACAGGTCACGCAGGAATATCTGCGCCTTGGCATGTCGGGGCGGCGTAAGGCGGCCTGTATCGGCAATGACCGCTGCGAGTTGATTATGTCTGGCGCTGCCATTCTACAAGGTGTACTGCGGGTTTGGCCGACGGATAAACTGACAGTGGCGGATCGCGGCTTGCGCGAGGGTCTGCTGTATTCGCAAATGGCCGAGAAACGCTTAAGCTAGATTGTAGAACGGTTTTATCATGGCAAAAGAAAAAGGCTCATCAGGGCGCGGTTTGCGCGATTTACGCACGCGGGTGAAATCCGCAAAAGGACGGCGCTTGTCGTCTACCCTGTGGCTGGACCGGCAATTGAACGATCCTTATGTCGTGCGGGCTAAAAAGGACGGCTACCGTGGCCGCGCCGCCTATAAGATACTGGAACTGGACGATAAATACCGCTTTTTGATGCCGGGGGCACGTGTCGTCGATCTGGGGTGTGCACCGGGGGGCTGGATACAGGTGGCTGTACCGCGCATCAACGCGCTGGGAACCCGCAAAAGCAAAGAGGTCGGCACAATTCTGGGTATAGATCTGCAAGAGGTTGATCCGATCCCGGGGTCGGACATACGTGTGCTGGATTTTCTGGATGAAGGTGCCGATGATCTGGTCAAGGAATGGCTGGGTGGCAAGGCCGATGTGGTGATGTCCGACATGGCAGCATCCAGTTCAGGCCATAAGCAAACCGACCATTTGCGCATCATCAACCTATGTGAAGCCGCTGCCTATTTCGCCTTTGACGTACTGGAAGAGGGCGGCACGTTTGTCGCTAAAGTTCTGGCAGGCGGGGCCGAGGGTGATTTGCAGAAACTGCTGAAAGAAAAGTTCACCAAGGTCGCCAACGTAAAACCCCCCAGCAGCCGCGCGGACAGTTCCGAAAAATTTGTCGTTGCGACGGGGTTTCGGGGGTAGGGCGGGCGATCGCCCACGCGTGCCAACGCGTAAAACCAAATCCGCCGTTCCGATTTTCGCCCAAAACCAACCTTGCATTTGAAATAACCGTGGCAACGCGTGGGCTGAAGCCCACCCTACCGATCATGCACACCGTTAAAATCCCGTAAGCCTACATATTTTTCGTATATACCTTTTAATATCAAAATGTTAAATGCATGTCCTAGTTGGGACATTTGACTTTTTGCCCAAAAATGATGACGGATAAAAGCCGCGGATACATGATTTTCCCTCTAGCTTTATTTTTCAATTATCCTACGGTTTTTAACAGAGTTGGCATCAAAGGGAGAATGGGATGGCACCGAAGCGGGATATATTGCTGGAACCTTTTCAGCTGAAACATTTGACGTTGAAAAACCGTATCTTGTCCACCCCGCACGAGCCTGCCTATTCCGAGGGCGGTATGCCCAAAGAGCGTTATCAGCTGTATCACGAGGCCAAGGCCAAGGGTGGGCTTGCGATGACCATGTTCGGCGGTTCTGCCAGCATAGCACCCGACAGCCCGTCGGTGTTCGGGCAGTTGAATTTGGCAACGGACGACATCATCCCGTATTTTCGTGAATTCTCGGATCGCATCCACAAATATGACTGCGGACTGATTTGCCAACTGTCGCATATGGGTCGGCGCACGGTTTGGGATATGGCGGACTGGTTGCCGGTCATAGCCCCCAGCCGCGTGCGCGAACCTGCGCATCGGGCTTTCCCCAAGGAAATGGATCACTTTGATATTGCGCGGGTGCGTGACGCCTATGCAGCGGCAGCGGTACGGTGCAAAGAGGGCGGCCTGGATGGCTGCGAGGTGTTGCAGCATGGGCATCTGCCAGAACAATTCCTGTCGCCCCTGACCAATTTTCGCACCGATGAATACGGCGGATCATTGCAAAACCGTCTGCGCTTTACGCTAGAGATACTGGGTGCGATGCGTGAAGCGGTCGGGCCGGATTTTATCATCGGTATCCGTCAGGGTTTAAACGAGGTTGATCCAAACGGGATAGGTTTAGCGGAAGGGGTTGAGGCGGCAAAGATTATCTCACAGTCAGGCTTGATTGATTATATGACCGCGAATTTCGGCAAAATCGACACTGATCACGCGCTGAGTTATCACATTCCGGGCATGCGGTTCCCGCTTGCACCCTGGGTTTCGCAAATCGCGCAAGTGCGTGACCAAATCGAAGTGCCGGTATTTCACGCCTGTAAAATCGCTGACTTGTCTTCAGCGCGCTTTGCTATTGAAAGCGGTGCTTTGGATATGGTCGGGATGGTGCGCGCCCATATTGCCGACCCCAATATCGTGAATAAACTAGCAGCAGGTAAAGAAGACAGCATTCGCCCATGTGTGGGGGCGGGCTATTGTCTGGACCGGATTTATGGCGGCGGCGGTACTTTATGTGTGCATAATGCAGCCACAGGGCGCGAAGCGACTATGCCGCATATTATAGAGCCGACAAAGGGAAAGCATAAAAAGATTGTTATCGTTGGCGGTGGCCCTGCGGGGTTGGAAGCGGCAAGGGTAAGTGCCGAGCGCGGTCATAAAGTTGTTTTGTTTGAGGCGTCGGGGGCTTTGGGTGGACAGATTAACCTGGCAGCGCGTGCCGCATGGCGTAAAGATCTGATCGGTATTGTTGATTGGTTAGTGGCAGAAGTTGAACGGCTCGGGGTCGATATTCGGTGGAATTGCTTTGCCGATGAGGACACGGTTCAAGCAGAAAATCCCGATGTTGTGTTCAGCGCAACAGGCGGTTTGCCGGATACGGATTATGTGGCGGGCGGTGAGCATGCGATTAGCACCTGGGATGTGCTGGCAGGACAGGACATCAGCGGGTCTGTTCTGGTTTACGATGATAACGGTCAATTTCAGGGGCCAAGCTGCGCCGACTTCTTAAGCCGCAAAGATGATGTGAAAGTTGAATTGATCACGCCTGACCGCGCAGCGGCAATTGAAATGGGAACGCTTAATTTTCCGATATTTATGGAACATTTTTACAAAAACGGCGTCACTGTTACGCCTGATCACCGTCTTATGTCTGTTGCTAAAGACGGAAACCTGCTGCGTGTGACCTTTAGTAATGAATTCAATGGGCCGGATATAGAACGCTTGGTCGATCACTTGGTTGTAGAGCATGGAACACTGCCGATGAATGAGTTGTTTGAAGAATTACGTACAGGCTCTGCAAACAATGGTGTAATTAATTATGATTGTTTACAGACAGATAAGCCACAACCTGACAGCGGGGATGGATATCAGTTATATGCAATCGGCGATGCCGTTTCCTGTCGGAATATCCACGCTGCAATCTATGATGCATTAAGGCTTTGCAAAGATTTATAAACGGCGTCTTCGTGCGCCTTCGGCACCTATGATCGTACAAATGGATTTGCAAAGCGTTATTTAGCGTTCAAACAGACATTTTGGGCTGTTTGACGCTATTTTGACATCATTTTGCCGAAAATAACCCTGATATAGAATTCTAAAGAAGCTTGGGTGGATATCCAATAGTGTAACTAGACGTGAGTATTGTGGAGCTGTAACTAGAGATGAATACTGATAATTGGTATCGAAACGTTGTGTGGAATAAGGATATTGAAAGCCATTTCAACGAAAAATTAAAACGTGTACGTCTCAAACAAGACTTTTTGCGTATTCAGGCATCATATCTGACCGAGAATGATCCTGATGCAGCATTGTCGTTGCTTGAGCAGTATTTTTCATATGGCGTGCATTTTGATGTGGCGCGTGCATGGTATGATCGCGCAATCGCATATTCCGCTATCGGGAAAACCAGCCTCGCACTCGAGGCATTTACCATGGCACTTCAAGAAGAAGAAAATAACCCGGCCCTGTTGACGCAAGCATATTTAAGGTTGCCGACGTTGGTTGCCGACAGTGAGCTTACGGCATCATACCCATTAGCGCTTAATGTTCTTAAACGCTATGCGCCCAGACTGGCTTCTCACCGTGATTTTTTTGAATGGAATGCAGCATATGCATTGATTTTGTCTGCTAAAGGATTTGAACCTGACGCGACTAAATACGCATTGGAGGCAATTCAGGCCAAGCAAGATCATGCCAATGGTCTGAAACATCATATTAATGTGGGGACAATGCGCGAAGACGACAGGCACATTAATATTTACAACAAGGTCTCGCTTATTGCAGCATCGGGTAAACCCAGCCTGAAGCACAGGCTTAGTCGCATGTTCAGCAACTGAGTGGAAGCTATAGTACCTTTGGTTTGAGATGTCGTTTACACATTTTGGGCGGTTTTCTGTCGTTCGAATAGGCCTCTAATTTACATGTTTGGCATATCCAGGGAGAACGACCAGACAAGAGCGTACCTTTTGATTTTTTCCATTTGCATGGGGTTCTACGCCTTACAAGTGTTATCAAAATGATAAAGATTACAATTAACGCCAATACAAATAAAAACACAAACAGGTTTATACCGTCTGGTATGTAGGATTGAAGAAAATATTCATTATTATCTATCTTGATACGTTTCATGGGTTATCCATAGCTTCCAGATACTCTTTGTGAAACTCAATGTAGCCGTCAGACGTACTTTTCAGGCTATCTGATATAATCTCGTGCAGTGCCGGAAGTTTGTGAAACGGCACCATCGGATAGACGTGGTGTTCAATATGGTAGGGCATGTTCCACGCTAAAAACCGTATAAGACGGGTTGTAAACGTGGTGCGGGTGTTTTCGAACATGTTGGCGACGATCGGGCAACGGCCATGTTCAGCCAGTAGATAAAGCCGTAAAAAGGGTTGGCCCAGCAGCAGCGGTAAAAGCCAGCACCAAATGATCCAGCCGGAATAGGGGCTGAACAGGCCGGCAATTATTAATGCATAGACTGCCAACATCCGGATGGCCTCGGATTTTACGTTTCCTTTACCGCCTTTCGGGACATAGGGATCATTGTTTTCAGAAAATGCGTTTTTGGTGATTTTACGAAAATTGCCAAGCAAAACCGGCAAGCCCGTGGCATAGCGCAGGTATTGATAAAGCGTTTCGGGTTTAGGTGTGTTCAATTCGGGGTCTTTGCCGGGCATTTGGGTGTATTTATGGTGTGCTAGGTGAAAATAGCGAAACCAGTTTTTCGGTAAAATGATCAAATGGGCGCATACCGACCCAATGAGCGTGTTCATCCTTTTCGATTTGAAAGGGGTTTCATGGACAGTTTCATGCAGAATGCAAAAACAAAATGAAATCAGAATGCCTTGTGGTATCAGCAGTAAGCCCCAGAATGGCAATTGAAATCCGATATAGAGGCCAATGACAATAATCAGGCCCCAATGAAGTGTCAGATGGAGCAGTGCCGGCGTATTATAGCGCGTTGTAAGCGTTGCACGTTGATTGGGGGACAGTGTCTTTAGAAACGCTTTGTGATCCATTTAAATACCCGGTTTTTGATATTAAAACGCATACACTAAACCAGTAAACTAGTTTAGTATTTTTATTTTTAATCCGAATACTGGCATCTGCGCGTAAAATGCTTTTACATAAGTATTAAGATATATCTCATTGCGTTATCTTATAAAATTATCCACAAAATCAGCACCATGTGGTGTGTCCTTATAGTAATTTCGACAAAGTTCAATTTTAGTGAAAGCATCCTCATGTCCCGTTACTTTGCCCCAAGGGTCAACATAGATCAGTGCACCCGTGACGTGAAACAACGTAATCATTTCGTCGACATCATCAGGTACCATAAGCGTATGGGTTTCACCGGGGGGTTCGAACACATAAGCCCCCGTTGTGGCTGTCCAATCATGTTCGAGATAGTGCCACGATCCGCGCAAAACATGGGCATGCACCGGGCCTGCGTGTTTGTGACGAGACAGCACGCCTGATTTGCGCACCCGTAACAGGTTGACGTAATAGCCCTGACTGGCATTGAGACAAAGCGGTCGGAACCAAACGTCGGGAGCTTGTGGCACCCAAAGACTTTCATCGCCCGGGATCATATCGGGGATCACCAGATCGGGGGACATGTTTGCAGGCTGTGCGCCCTTAAAGGGCATACGGGTTTCATCGGTCATGAGGCTTTTCCGTAGTTTATCGGGTTGATCAAATCAGGGCGTTTGTGCCAGTCCCAATAGGTTTGAATGACACTTGCGGCTATGGGGCCGGGGGCGTCATTGCCCAAAATACGACCGTTGACGCGGGTTACAGGTACGGGGCCGCCTGCGGTGGTTGCCGTGAAAACTTCGTCGGCCTGCAAGAATTCATCGGCACTCACGTCGCGGGCTTCATGGGGCAAATCCAGTTCGGCGCAAATCTCAAGTACGGTCTGGCGGGTGATGCCCATCAACATGCCCGATTTCGGGGTCACAACGGTACCGTCGATAACTGCAAAGACATTAAATCCCGGCCCTTCGGTGACATGCCCGTGATCATCCAGTAAAACGGTGGTGTCATAGCCTGCATCAAGTGCCTCGAACAAGGCATTGGTCATGTCACCCCAATGGTAGTTTTTAACAGTGGGATCAATGGATTGCGGTGATATTCTGGTATTCCCACCGGCAAGCAGAATATGTGCGCCGCGCATAGCAACCTCACTCGGTATCACCCAAACGAACGGCACGACCCAAGCATAGAAGTGATTGTTGCAGGCGCGTGGGTCACGGGTGCCGGGGATGATTGGTGTGCCGCGAGAGGCCACCATGGAAACATAGGCGGATGTTAGGTCCGAGGCAGCTACCATATCATGCAGAATTTGCCTGATGTCAGCGCGACTTTGCGGGATTTTAAGGCGCAGTTTGGCGATAGAGGTCATGAAACGGTCAAGATAATCATCAATTCGGAAAAATGCACCATCCCAGACATGCACCACGTCATAAGTGATATCCGATCGTGTCAGCCCCCAATCGGTGACGCTGATTTTCGCGTCTTTGATCGGGATGATCAGCCCCTCCATCCACGCGGCACCTTTTGATAGGTCAGGTTTTGGCATGAAAGATAAATCCAAGGAAATTCAGCAGAATTTGCGCGGCCAGAATAGAGGTTGAACCGGTTTGATCGTAATCGGGGGCTACCTCGACCAGATCGATGCCGACAACCTCGTGGTTTTGGGCTACAGATTGCAGCAATTCCAACACCTCGTAATACATGAACCCGCCGTGGCTGGGTGTGCCTGTGCCGGGTGCTATAGAGGGACAAAAGGCGTCTATGTCCAATGTCACATAGATCCGTGCGCCTTTGGGGATGCGTTTGGCAGCGGCCTCTATGCCCATTTTACGGATTTGGCGCACTGACTGGATATCCGAGCCCATGTTGCGGGCCGCGTCATAACCATCTTTGGCGGTCGAGCTGACATTGCGGATGCCATATTGCGATAACCCCGTGACATATGGCTTTTCTGCCGCACGGCGCATCGGGTTGCCGTGGCCGTAGCGCACGCCGTGACGTTCATCGACGAAATCCAGATGGGCGTCGATTTGCAGTACATGAATATCGCCTTGGTCGTCAAAAGCGTTAATGCATGGGATATTTACCGAATGATCTCCACCGATTGTCACAGGGATTGCGCCTGCGGCCAATGCTTTGCGTACACCAAACTCGATATTGGCATGTGATGTTACGGTATCGGTGTGGACAATATCCGCGTCACCCATATCAACGATTGTAACGTCTTCGCCCAGATATGTTGCGTCATCCTCGTGATCATACGCCCCTGCATGGCCAAACGCGAACAGGGTCGATGCTTCGCGCACGCCGCGCGGCCCAAAGCGGGCGCCTGATCTAAACTGGGTGCCGAAATCAAACGGCGCACCTAGAACTGCCACATCAGCCGAGAAATCATCCCAGTTTTCAACATAAGGTTTCTTGGCAAAAGTTGCGATGCCGACAAAAGGCAGGTTCAGCCGGCCGCTTTCATATCCGTGTTTGGTCATTAATGTCTCCATTCCTGATTTTAGGTTGCGGTATAGCGGCAAAACATTCAATAAAAACATATGAAAATCTTACCAGAATTTTGGTTGCGCACCCCACCGGCACTATTCCCGTGTCTGTTGGGCTTTATTGGCCTTGGCCTTGCATGGCGTAGAGCAGCCGAAATCTGGTTTGTTACACCATGGATTGGTGAGGGTATTTTGCTGGTGTCGTGTGTTTTGTTTATGGCAACGGGAACCTTTTACCATATGAAGCTCAGCTTGCGACCGTCGATTATTTTTGATGATTTAAAGGTAGGGCCTGCAAGAGGGGCTGTTTCAGCAGGGTCTATGTGTTTGATGTTATATGCCACAGCTCTAACGCCATATATGTATGAATTGGCCCAGCTTTGTTGGTGGGCTGCTGTTTTGCAACACGCCGCTTATATGGTTTGTGTCACGCTTTCCCTGGCAAAATCGCATACGAAATTATCTGAAGTGAACCCAACTCTTATTCTACCTTTTGTTGGTTATATAGTTGCGTCCATTGGTGGGCCCGGATTGGGTCACACGACCCTTTCCGGTTTTTTTCTTATGATCACAATACCCGGGTGCTTATTCATAATAACAATTTCACTGATAAATTTAAGAAAATACAGCATAAATAAAACACTTCGCGCAAGCTATTTTATAATTTTAGCGCCACTATCGATATACGGCATTGGCGCTTTTAATATTTGGCCTACAGAGGTTTATACGGTTTTTTGGTATATTGCACTGATCTGCGGTCTATGCATGTTACCGTTTCTGGGTTGGTTCAGCACTGGGGGATGGACGCCCGCATGGGGTGCGTTTACCTTTCCATTATCCGTATTCGCAGGCGTTATGCTAACCGGGGCCCAGTCACATTTTGGACTGATCGCCGATATTGGCTCTGTCGTGTCGCTTGGTATTGCAACACTGGTTGTGCCATATGTAGTCTGGAAAACCTATCGTCATTGGTTAGAAGGTAAATTGGCACATTCCACCGGGGCAGTAGTTTTGAAATGATTAAATGCAAGGCTCGTTTATAGAATGAAAATTATACACTTTTTCCTCATCACATTTGTTTTTTTACTGATATTGATATTCGGCGTATGGGGCGGGCTTGCGTTTTATTTCCAAGCCGATGCTGCATTTAAATGGTTGATAATCAGTCTATGGGGTGTTTTTGTTGCCCTGACACTTTGGGGTATATGTCGCCCACTTGGGCGCAAACGCGCGTTGTCGGTTTTTGCCATTGGTGCGATTGCTTTGCTGACATGGTGGTCATTTATAAAACCAAGTCTTGAGCGTGATTGGGCGCCAGAGTTGGCCCGCTCGATGACGGGTGAAATTGATGGTAATCTGGTAACCCTGCACAACGTGCGTAATTTTAATTGGGTCAGCACATCAGATTATACGGAACGTTGGGAAACCCGCACCTATGATCTGGATCAGTTGGATAGTATTGACATGATCCTTTCATACTGGGGCGACGAGGCAATTGCACATACGTTGCTTTCATTTGGTTTTACCAATGGAGATCACGCTGTGTTTTCAGTTGAAATCCGCAAAGAAAAGGGTGAGGATTTTTCCACCATCGGCGGTTTTTTCAAACAATATGAACTGGCAATTCTGGCAGCTGATGAAAACGACATCGTGCGCTTGCGTACCAACGCGCGCGACCCGCTAGAGGATGTCTATCTTTATCCAATCACCACGACAAAAGAACACCGTATTACCCTGTTCAAAGGTCTGGTCGAAAAAGCCAGTGCACTTGCAACAAAAGCACAGTTTTACAATACACTTACAGCCAATTGTACAACAGTGATCTTCGGTTTGATAAAACAGTACCGTGATGACATCAGCCTGGATATGCGCATCATACAATCAGGCTATTTGCCTGATTATATGGCAGAGCGCGATGCTTTGAATTGGCCTAAGCCCTATGGTGATATTCGTGCGCGTGCAGCAATCTCGGCCAAGGGGCTGGGACTAAAAGCGGGTGAGGATTATTCTGTGGTTATACGCCAGTAAGCATAAGAAAAAACATTGCCATCACACACGAACCAAATACTATCCCCCTAGATATTTGATAATCTGAAAATCACCGGCCAACACTTCAGGTGCAATTCTGGGTAGGGAATGTTTATGAAACAGCAAAGTCCATTTGGCGCGGTAAAACGCAACCTTGTTGGTGACAATAATCCATCTATTTACCCCGGCTCAGACCCAACAATCTATGGAACGGCAACGCTTACCCCATTAGATCCGGTGGAAGTTCGCAGTTTTCAATCGTACCGGTTGATCTATACCGTTGGTAAGCTTGGCATTGATGATACAGGCGGCATCCGCATTGCATGGCGCTCGATCAGTGATGCGGGGCGCCCGCAAATGACAGACCCGATGGGTGATAACTATGTAACAGCTTCCAGTAACGGGGCCGGGCGGTTGTCTTTGCGGTATGATCATAATGGTGGAATTCGCCCGTGGAACGAGGTTCTGACGGTTGAACAGGTTGGTGGGTATTTGCGCGAGGGCGATAAGATCACCATTCTGTTTGGTGACACGTCACAGGGTTCCGCCGGTATGTTGACGCAAACTTTTGTTGAAGGGGGGCGCGATTTTCGGGTGATGGTCGATGTGCAGGCCACGGGCATATTTATTGAACTGCCGGACACGCAGCTTGCAATACCGATTGTTGCGGGGCCTGCAGTTAGCTGGCATGCCGTGATCCCTACCTTGCGCCGCCCGATGGAAGCATTTCATCTGGGACTGAAAGCTGAGGATAAATGGGGTAATCCGACAGCGCAGGCAAACGCGGTTTTGCGGTTTGAAACGTCAATGCCTGTGATGGGGCTGCCTGAGATGTTGGATTATGCGCCCGAAGACCGTGCGATGACGCTGGAGAATCTGACAGTTGCGCAGGAAGGCACAGTTTGGATCAAAGCTTTTATTGGAGAAAATGAAGTCGCCCAAGCAGGGCCTCTGGTGATCAAAAATGGTGATGTTGCAGGTTTCTGGGGCGACTTGCATGGGCAGACCGGAGAAACGGTTGGAACCAATACAATTGAGAGCTACTTTGATTTCGCCCGCAACAAAGCGTTTCTGGATGTCACTAGCCATCAGGGAAATGATTTCCAATTAACGGGTGTATTTTGGCAGCATTTGAATGATCAAACTGCCACATGGGATGAACCGGGAAGATTTACGGTGTTTCCGGGTTATGAATGGTCAGGCAACACGGCTGTGGGCGGTGATCATAATGTGTTTTTTCGCAATGAAGGTTGCACCATTCGCAGGTGCTCGCATGTATTGCTGGATGACCAATCAGACATGGATACTGATGCAAATACGCTGACTGATCTTTATCAGGCATTCGTTGCATCTGGTGATGATGTGGTGCTTTATGCCCATGTCGGTGGGCGCTATGCGGATATATTTTATGATCACGACCCGACACTGGAAACTGCCGTTGAAGTGCATTCCGCATGGGGTACGTTCGAGTGGATATTAACAGATGGTTTCGCGCTTGGGCGGCGTGTCGGTGTTGTTTGCAACAGTGACGGTCACAAAGGGCGGCCAGGGGCGAGTTACCCCGGTGACAGCATCTTCGGCTCCCTTGGTGGGTTGACCTGCTTTCTGGCCGATAAAAATGACCGCGACAGTATTTTTGAAGCACAACGCCGCCGTCATCATTACGGCACCACAGGGTGCAGAATGTTCATGGATGTTAGGATAAATTTTCCGGAAACCGGCACAGTTTACGAACGCAATCCCGATGCAATGCCCGATACGGTTACGCATCAGGTGAACAATGTCATGATGGGCGATATCGTGCAAACAAGTGCAGATGAAGTTGAATTGGCGGTCTCGATAAAAGCACATGCGGGGATTGAGCGGATCGAGATCAGAAACGGATCGGACGTTCTGGAAACCCTGCGGCCCTATGGCGAAAGTGATCTGGGTCGCCGCATTCGGGTGCTATGGAGCGGGGCGGAATACCGTGGACGCGACAGGATCACCACATGGAATGGGCGTGCACAATTCAATGGCACGGTGATTGAGCGTTTTGAAACAATCAATCAATGGAACCCTGATCAATTGTTTGAACAGCGTGGCTCGGATACGGTAATCTGGAATACGGTGACCACGGGTAATTTCATGGGGTTTGATGTGTGGTTGTCAGATGACAGCGGGGATATTGCCGTGACTACAAATCACGGCGCCTTGTCGTTTGATCTGGGGGACATCGGATTACGGGAAATCGTGCTTGATGCAGGCGGGCTGGAACGCAAGTTGAAAATCTCACGCCTGCCGGAAAATAAGCTGAAAAATGAAATGACGTTTACGCGTAACATCAAACTGAATGCCAAAGGCGATAATCCGATTTGGATTTGCGTGTTCACAGAAGACGGTTTTCAGGCATGGCCCAGCCCGGTCTATGTTTTTCAGTGATAAAGACATATAAGACGGCAATCCATTTTATATAACACTACATTTACCCCTTTCCATTTCCTGCCATCCATGAGATAGGGCAGCGTCAATACCGATAACTTTTGGAGATACCAAATGGAAATTCGTGAGGCTCTTACCTTCGATGATGTACTACTTGTTCCAGGCGCGTCCAGTGTGTTGCCGTCTGATGCAAACACTGCCACTCATGTGACAAAATCCATAGCGATGAACATTCCGCTTCTGAGTTCCGCGATGGACACCGTTACAGAGGCGCGCATGGCGATTGCCATGGCACAGGCGGGCGGCATTGGGGTTTTACACCGCAATCTAACGGATCAGGAACAGGCAGACCAGGTGCGCCGGGTTAAGCGGTTTGTCAGCGGCACTGTCTATGCGCCGATAACTTTGAATGCCAATCAGACACTTGCGGATGCGAAAGCATTGCAGGAACGTTACCGGATCACAGGCTTTCCTGTTGTGAATGAGGCAGGGATTGTGGTCGGGATCGTAACCAACCGCGATATGCGGTTTGCCACGGATGACAGCACACCTGTTTCTGTAATGATGACATCAAACGATTTGGCAATTGTCCATGAACCTGCAGATCTGGATGAAGCAAAAAGCCTGATGCAGGCCCGGCGTATTGAAAAGCTTTTGGTGGTTGATGGCGAAAATAAACTGACCGGCCTATTGACCCTGAAGGATCTGGAACAGGCAGTTTTGAATCCACAAGCCTGTAAGGATGAACTGGGGCGTTTACGAGTGGCTGCGGCCTCTACCGTTGGGGACGCGGGTTTTGCGCGGGCCGAGCAACTGATTGATGCAGGTGTTGATCTGGTTGTCATCGACACAGCACACGGGCATTCGATTTCCGTGGCTCAAACCGTTGAACGCATTAAGAAATTAAACAGCGACGTGCAGGTTATAGCCGGCAATGTTGCCACCGGCGAAGCGACCAAAGCTTTGATCGGTGCGGGTGCGGATGCGGTCAAGGTCGGCATCGGGCCGGGCTCGATCTGTACCACACGCATTGTGGCCGGTGTGGGCGTGCCGCAACTGACTGCAATCGATGATTGCGCAACGGCGGCAAGTGCGACAGGCACGCCCGTAATCGCGGATGGCGGCATCAAGTTTTCGGGCGATTTTTCCAAAGCAATAGCCGCAGGTGCACATTGTGCCATGGTCGGCTCTATGTTGGCGGGCACAGATGAGGCCCCGGGCGAGATTATCCTTTATCAAGGTCGCAGCTTTAAGTCATTTCGCGGTATGGGCAGTGTCGGCGCCATGGCGCGCGGCTCGGCTGATCGTTATTTCCAGAAAGAAGCCAGCACAGATAAATTGGTACCAGAGGGCATCGAGGGGCAAGTTCCTTACAAAGGCAGCGTTACGTCAGTTGTTCACCAGATGATCGGTGGATTGCGTGCCTCTATGGGCTACACAGGTTGTGCGACTGTTGAAGAGATGCGCAAGGATTGCAAGTTTGTTAAGATCACGGGTGCGGGTCTGAAAGAAAGCCATGTGCATGACGTGCAGATCACCCGCGAAAGCCCGAATTACCGGATTGGCTAGGTGACACCCAACGCACGATATGCGGCTGCGATAGATATTCTGGGCAGTGTTCTGGATGGCGAGCCCGCTGAAAAGACACTGACCAACTGGGCGCGGTCCAACCGTTATGCGGGATCGAAAGATCGTGCGGCGGTGCGTGACATCGTGTTTGATTGTCTGCGACGGAAACGCTCATTGATTCACTTGGCTGGGTTTGATTGTGCACGCGGACTTGTGGCTGGGCATATTATGGTTGCGGGTCATGCGGTTGAAGATGTGTTTACAGGTGAACGGTTTGCGGCAGACGTTTTAAGCGAGAATGAGCGCGCAAATCTAAAACGAGCCAAAGACACCCCATCCTACGCAGTACGTTTGGATGTTCCTGACTGGATGGAACCCGAATTGTGTGCAAGCCTGGGGGGTGGTTTTGAAGCAAGTTTAATTGCATTGCAATCCCGTGCGCCGCTGGATTTACGCGTGAACCGGAAGAAGGCCGAACTGGCACAGGTACAAGCGGCACTTTTAAGCGACAATATTGAAACCGATGCGATTGAAAACGTGCCAAATGCTTTGCGCGTTACAAGTAATCCCAGACGTGTGGCGCTGTCTGCTGCTTATCAAAGCGGTTTGGTTGAAATTCAGGATGCCGGATCACAATGCATTGTAGATACACTGCCGCTGGAGGATGTTAAAAGCGTGCTGGATTATTGCGCAGGTGGCGGTGGTAAAACTCTGGCGATGGCAGTGCTTGCAGATGATAGCGTTCGGTTTGAGGCTTATGATCAAAACAAAACGCGGATGAATGATTTACCTGTTCGGTCAAAACGGGCGGGGGTATCGGTTAAGATATTGCAGACAGATCCGGTTTCGCTTGGGAAAACCTACGATCTGGTCTTGCTTGATGTGCCGTGTTCCGGAACCGGGGCTTGGCGGCGCAATCCTGATGGAAAATGGCGGTTTACCGAAGCGGATTTGCAAAACTTGCTAAGCGTGCAAGCGAAAATTTTAGAGAAGGCACATAAGCTTGTCGCAGAGGGTGGTGTGCTGGCTTATGTGACATGTTCATTGCTTCGACAGGAAAATGAAGATCAGGTTGCTGGCTTTTTGGCAACGCATACTGATTGGGTTACAATCAACACTAAGCGATTTCACCCCAGCGATGGAACGGATGGGTTTTTTGTAACTATTTTCAAAAATATGCAACTATAAGTTGCATATGATAGGTGTTTCCTTTTAATCTGAAGATTAAGAAGAGGATAGCTTATGCAACAAACCGTCACAAAAAATAAAACCCCGTTTAAATTAGACTGGTGGATACTATTATCTGTTATCTGTTTTTATGCAGGCATAAGTCTGACTTTATCGTACTTGCCGCCAGTTTTAAAACCGGTGGCAGTCATGATCCCACTTGTAATGTTTGCCTCTGCCGCTTGCGCGTATTGGATGTTAATACGCTCTGTGGAAGTAATGGATAAAACGAATGCAATCGTACCAAAGCCAGCTGCTTTATCCAAAGTAACACCTATAACCGTGCAAGAGCTGTTTGATGAATTGCCGATCGCTTTGGTGCGTATTTCCCCAAACGGTACAATCATGCAAACGAATGCATTTTCCCGTGAAATCC
>SWCD01004097.1_pt1 | contig 75763 bp, 59 predicted proteins | sample 4693011 | NCBI WGS metagenome assembly SWCD01 (sample SAMN10267278, study PRJNA491770) | bioreactor metagenome | isolation source: DHS bioreactor inoculated with marine | place: Japan: Omine Ridge, Nankai Trough
TTATACTTTATTTGTGTAATTGGATTAAAGGGGTTTGGATAATTTTGATTTAGAGAAAAACCTTCAATTGGGTTTTCTGTAAAATCGTTGACATCAGTAATTAGATTATTTGTCATAAGTATTTTGCCATTATCTGTTAATGCAAGTAAATACTCATCATCAGTCAGTTTTATACTGCTAAAATACCCCGGTAATTCTAAATGGGATTGAGCCCAAGTTGAACCGCCATTAGATGAAACCAATATTTTGCTATTCCAATTTTCAGTTGTTACAAGCATCCAAACCATTTCATCGTTAACATCAAGAAACTCAATATATTGGCATTTATAGTTTTGGGGTATTACTATCTCATTCCAGGTTAAACCTGTATCTGTACTTTTAATTATAATATCACTTGCTGTAATCCAAACGTTGCTACTGTTTTGCACGAATATCTTCGAAAAACGATTTGTATAAGAAGTTTGGATTGTCTGCCAATTATTTCCATAATCTGAAGATCTGAATATTTTTCCATCCGGTCCCTCACCGACTGCCCAAGCAAAATTAGAATACGCTGCACCATCTTTTATATAATGCGCGTACATGCCATTGAATGTTTTGGACAGCCATCCATCTGTTGTTTTAACAACTAATACGCCCATACCTCCCATAATTGGCTCAATATAGTCCATCCAAGCAATCCCATTTAACTCATTATAATGGTGAACTGATTTCAATGAAAGGTTCCAATTTGAATATTCAATTGGGTACTGATTCCAATTTTGTCCTCCATCCGCAGTAGTAGCAATTGAATTGAGAATTAATCCGTACCCAAAATTTTCATTAATAAATTTGAAATTAACTACTCCTGAAGTATTTGGAACTGAATTCCAACTGAATCCTCTATTGGTTGTATAATAAATTGTATTTGGATTAGCAGCCCATCCAATATTTGAGTTTAAGAAGAAAGGCGGAGCAGAACTTGAAAAACCTCTTGTTATCAATATCCAATTATTTCCGAAGTCAGTGGTTTTTCTAATTTCCCCCAAATAACCGACTAAATATCCACTGTTCGAATTAATATATTCAAAATCATTAAAAGCTGAGTAGTGCCCACTTCCCCATTCGACTTTAGTCTGCCAGTCTAAACCAGCATTTGTAGTAGAGTGAATTCGTGCACCCCATCCACCTCCGCCTCCTATGATCCAACCATTATTTTCGTTTGTAAAATAAACATCATTAATGTATCCTCCATCTTCAATAATCTGATTTAACTCCCAGTTATCACCACTATCTGTTGTCTTATAGTAATATCGCCACTCAGTTATAAGATATCCAATATTTTCGTTAACAAAATACAAAGATGTAAAATTGTTTATGTCAAAAGACTGAGAATTCCAACTTGAGCCGCCATCATTTGTCTTTAAGAATATTGCTGTATTTGTAAATCCATTGTTGCTAGGAATTCCACCGCACATAAAACCAACAGTGTCATTAATAAAGGATATTTTATTTATAGGATATGTAATATCTAATGCTATTTCTTCCCAATCATCTCCGCCATTAGTTGTACGAAGTAAAACATTACTTGAACTATTAGATCCATAATTACCGCCAGCACAAAAACCATTATCAGCATCAACAAAAAAGATTGAGTTTAAATTCAAATTTGTATTACTAATTTTACTTTGCCAATTTTTTCCGCCATCTGTACTTTTTAAGATCATACCGTTATTACCGCAGACCCACATATTATTTTGATCATAAATAAAAACAGAATTAAGATTGTTGTTTATGCCGGATTCTATTATATCCCAGTTATCGCCGCCATTAGAGGTTTTTAATATTGTGCCATAGTCGCCCACCGCAATAATATTATTTTCATCAATACTTTCTATTGAGTTTAAGTTATTGCCTTGAGGTTTAGGATTTAACCATTCCCATTGTGAAAAAATATTTGAATGGAGAATTAAAATGAATATAATTGATAGTAGTATTCCTTTCATAATTTGCCCTATATTATGTTTTATTTTCGAAAAACCTCATAAGTATTATTACAAAAACAATATCATAGAAAATATGCTTTCATTATAATTTTTAGAAACTCAGTTTTTCGAATCAATAAAATTTCTCTCTTAACATTAATTATCTAAATAAAAACTGTCAAAATCTAAAAGAATGATATTGTCTTTTTATAAGCTAAAATATATTATAATAAATTTCAAATGATTAATTAATGGGATTAGTTATTAACGAGCGTTACTGTGAATACTTAATCTTTTTTAAACTCAACTGACAGATAACTTATTAAAGAGTTCCAAATATTTTATGATACAAAAATAGGAATTCTCAAAGCTGTCAGCCAAAATCTACTCAAGAATCAATATCTTCAGTTTTCCACTTAAATAAATTTTTCTTTATAAAAATGAATTCTTTTGAATTTTGTAATTCTTTATTTTCTCTCATAATCACTATTAAGAAAAACATAAAAAACACACAGAAACCTGAAAGAATAGTTAGGAGCAGCCTTGGTGGATAACTTTTTTCCTCAGGCGGTTTGGCATAGTCAATTACTTGAAGAATCGGAAGTTCTTTTTGCTCTTCAATTTTCGCCTGTTCATATAATGGGATAACAAATTCAAGAATTGCACTATTAATTTCAATTTCTCTTAGATATCTATAATAATCTAATGCATTACTTGGTATGGATTGATACTTCATAAAAATAGAATTTTCCTTACCATTTTCTTTTAGTTCATCAAACCGCTTCTGGAATTGTTCCACTTCCAGTTGAATATTTTGTAATTGAGGTGAACCAGCAGGATATATTTTTTCAAGAATTTCCTTTTTAATTTGTTGAGTAAACAATTCCTGTTCTAATACTGAATAGGAACTGATCATACCTTTTATTTGTTCTTCAGGGTTTATAATTCCCGATTTTTTCTGAAAATACATCAGAGAATCCTCAGACTGTTTGAGTCTTTTACGTATCTCTGAAATTCTTGTTCCAAGAAATTCTCTATTCCCCCTTGATTTATCAACCTTTAGTCTAATAATTTCTTCATTTAATAAGCTAATTAGATAGTTTGTAATTTCAGCAGATAGGAGAGAATCCGGCATTCTAACTGTTAAAATATAAGCCCCGTCATCAGTTTCCTCGGTGTTAATGTCCCCCATTAATCTTTCCCTAGCTTTCTTTCTATCCTTTGGCTCACTTTTACTTAAATCGTAGATTTCCCATAAATTATATTTTTCAATTACTATTTCTGTTGTAGACCGACTAGTTAATATAGTGTTATATAACCCGATTTCAGGACTTGTTGAGCCACCAATATCAAAAGGTAATTCACCGAGATTTCCTAACATTCCAGATAGCCCAGCCAGGGAACTCTCTTGTTTAGGTATTATGGTGGCCGTTGCATCATATTGTTCTTCAACAAAGAAAAAAATCATTAGATAAGTTAAAACCATAGCAAAGAATGTTAACCCTATTAATTTCTTTTTATGCTTTATAAATAAAATGAAATAATGCAATGGTGATATTTTAGTTTCATTTTTATTAATCATTTAAAATTTAATCCTGCTCTCAGCGTTTATTTTTAATGTAATTTATTATCAATTACTTACCCACCTGTATTAAAAGTAAAACAACAGTTGCAATACCGCCAACAATACCGGCAATATTACCAACTCTACTTAAGTAGTAATCAAAATCTCTCGGTGGATCTTTTGGTATCCAAATAAAATCTCCCGGGGCAATGTTATACTCTTCATCTTCCTCAACTTCAATCCAGGATCTTGTAGTGCCTTCGATAAGATATATTTCATCTTTAGCGGTAGTCCCAATTCCGCCGGCTTTATCAATATAATAGTAAACGTCTTTACCATTAGAATATTCAATATATCCAGGATTTGCAACCTGCCCGTAGACATATATCAGATCAATTTTTTCCGGTACAAATATATAGTCGTTATCTTTTACAATGAAGTCCCCATCCGGAAAGTTATCATCAAATAACTTTTCAAAATCTATTGTTAAATTACCTCGAGAATATCTGAGTTTGTTATCAATTAAAAACGAAACAGAATCTTCCAAATCGATATTGGACATTCGCTGCATCATAATCGTTTCAAACTCTTGAGAAAATAGTGGAGAATTATAAACATTTGAACCGCGAATTAATTCTGCTCTGTTAAGACCGGCATTTTCTTTAAATCCGCCGGCTTTTTTAATAACTTCCCTTATTGAAGTGTTATCTTTTGTTATATATATGTAACCAGGTTTATTAACCTCACCTTCAATTTTTACTCTAAAATTTCTCTTTTGTGTTTCATCCGCAATAATTCGTATCCTATCTCCTACTTTCAATTCAAAATCATCGGCTATATTTACCTCAATAACTTCTTCAGTTAAACCATTATAACTAAGTCTAGAAATTTCTGCTCTTGTAACATTATCATATGCCGGATTAATCCCTTGGGCAAATAATAAAGCATCGGAAAGTTTATCCCCTTCAACATATTGAATTTGGAGAGGACGCTTTGAATATTGATTAACAAATAGTTCTTTATTAACGGCCCCGGTGATTTCAATAAAGTTTTTGTCCAAATCTAAGACGGGGAAAATGATAACATCTCCATTCTTCAAATACGGATTTAGAGAAAAATCACCGGTCAGCCGAAATCTTTCCAGATCTAATCTTATTTCCTCACCATCAAATCGCTTTAACAGAATATCTCTCTTTGCGAAAGATTCAATTTCAGACTTTAATCTATTGAACATATTTTGATCTTTTACCGCAGTGAGGGTAGCAACCTTTGATTCATTATAAATCCTTGTAATAAATTGATCAACTCTTTCAGTTTGGGAAGCAGGGAATGTTCCGTTCACAATAAAAGATCCCCCGATGGTAACACTAATAATATTTAGTGCCGCCATATTTGAGTAACTGCCGGAATTCAAATCCAGTGATTGCCCAAAACTGATTTGACACATGAGTAAAAGTAAAACTGCCAATTTAATTATTTTCATTTTCTCTCTAAAATTTTTGAACTAATAGCTGCTACTTCCGTATTGTTTCAAGTAATAATTTTGATATTCATTATTTAGTATTCTATTCCACCAGTCTGAGTTTTCCTGATACCAATCAATTGTTTCAGAAATTGCCTCCTCAAATTTAAATTGAGGTTTCCATCCTAACTCATTTTTTATTTTAGATGCATCAATTGCATAGCGCTTGTCATGTCCCGGTCTGTCTTTTACAAATTCAATCAAGTCTTCCGACTTTCCTAATTTTTCCAGGATCAATTTAACAATTTCTATATTCTTCATTTCTTGATCGGCGCCAATATTATAAACTTCTCCAATTTTTCCAAGTTCAAGTACTTTTTCAACTGCACTGTTGTGATCAATTACATAGATCCAATCTCGTACATTTAAGCCGTCACCATAGATTGGAAGTTTTTTATCATGCATGGCATTTATTATCATTAAAGGAATTAGTTTTTCCGGAAATTGCAGCTGACCGTAATTGTTTGAGCATCGCGTGATTAAAACCGGCAAGCCATAGGTATGATAAAAAGATAAAGCCATCATATCCGCTGAAGCCTTACTTGAAGAGTAAGGACTATTCGGCGCGATCGGTGTTTGTTCAGAAAATAACCCTGTTGGTCCAAGACTTCCGTAAACTTCATCTGTTGATACCTGCAAAAATTTTTCCACCTCAAATCTTCTTGATGCTTCAAGCAACACGTTCGTTCCAATTACATTCGTTCTAAAAAAAACTTCAGAGCCTAAAATGCTTCTATCGACATGAGATTCTGCCGCAAAGTTTATTACCTGATTTATTTCAAATTTTGAAAAAATGTAATTCACTAATTCGGTATTGGTAATATCGCCCTTAACAAATGTGTAGTTAGGATTATTTTCAGAAGGTTTTAAGTTTTCTAAATTACCGGCATAGGTAAGTTTATCTAAATTAATAATTTTTGCTTCATTATTATTTTTTAGATAATAATTAATAAAGTTACTGCCAATAAATCCGGCTCCGCCGGTTACTAAAATGTTCTTCAAAAAAATCTCCTATAGGGCAAAAAAGCCAATGAATATACCGGTTTGTATAAAAAAACTATTTTGATTTAAATCCTCCGGTACGCCGGTTACATCTTGTGCATTTGCTGCAGTCCATTTATCACTCAGTGAAACCAAATATCCTGCTCCCAGTCTGAATGCGATAAATCTATTTAAAGGGTAATCAATATTAAGCGTTGGTGTAATTGTAAAAAAGTCATTTTCCAATCTTCTGCTGATGTTTGTAGTGGAATTATCGAACTCAGCTAATATTTCATCCCAAGTAAAGTTTTTATTATTCTGATAAATTTCAATTTCTCTATACCCCTTGCCGATCATGGTTCCAACTGAAACAGCAATTTTTTTTATGAATGGCAAAGTGTATTCAATTGTAAGCGCACCGGCGCCGGTTGAATATGTTACTTCATTCGTAATCCCGCCGATTGATGCATCTTCACTAACAGAGCCGCCGAATCCTAAACCGCCGATCCTGACATTATCAATAACTAAAATATATGCATATCCTCCCCCGCCAAAACCAAACACACCCGATTCAGGTAATTTGTTTAACCCGAGAGAGGGTAAAAACTGATTTAGGGGTTTTATGTTCGGCATTATAAAAGTAGGTGTAACACCAACTGCTAATCCAAATTTGGAAACCCATCCGATCGGCTGCTGAGCTGCAGAGGAATTTACAATCAAAACTATTAAAATTATTATAAAACTAAACTTTTTCATTAACCACATTTCAAAAAATAACTTGTAAAAATATAAATTCTAGCTTTAATAAAAAACTAAATAAATGTTGACCCTTAGTTTTTCAGTGTAATAATTATACTATTCTGAATGCTGACTCCTAGATTCTGACTTCTTAATAAATGAATATCCAATAACAAACTTCGAATAACGAATTTTTAAGGCGACTTGATCTTTTTTAGAAATATCAAAAGTAAAGGCTGAACCGGTTCAGTTTATCACAACAGGAATTTCCGGTCCAGCCTTTTTCGGATGAGGTAAATTAAATAAATTGTTGAACTGATAAATTGTTGAACTGATAAATTGTCAAACGGTTAAACTGCAAATCACAAAATTCAAAGGTCAAAATCCAATCTGTAAAATTCGAGATGTACTGATTTACTCTTTAGCCATTAAACAATTCAACAGTTAATCCATCATCATCTTCAAAAACGAAGAACTATCATCATCTCTATTTTTCTTTTCAACTTTTTCAGGCTCTTCGCTAACAGGGTTAAAAGCATCAAATTGAAAACCGGAATGTGTTACCGGATCAGAATTGAGATTATTCATTTGCTTAGCTCTAACTCTATCAATCGTTGGGATATCAATATTTTCATCCTCACCAATTTCATAATCAGCTAATGAAAAACCGCCAACCTTAGGCTTGTCTTTCGATTTATCAAACAATGGTTCATCTTCTGTTTTAACTTTTTTATTCGTAGCTGAATGGAATCCTGTAGCAATAACAGTATATGAAACTGAGTTTCCCATTTCAGGTTTATTAACCCAACCGAAAATTACGTTTGCATCCTCACCGGCAGCATCATAAATAATTTGATTGCCTTCATTTATTTCCTGCATTGTCAGATCATCGGAACCAGTGACATTAAGCAGAATATTCTTTGCTCCTTTGATATTTACACCTTCAAGCAACGGAGATGAAATTGCACTCTGCGCTGCTTCAACTGCGCGATGCTCACCGCTTGATGTACCGCTGCCCATTAAGGCTTCACCGCTTTCTTTCATAACTGCGCGCACATCTGCAAAGTCCACATTAATAATTCCGGTTATTGTAATAATATCTGCAATGCCTCTCGTAGCTTCATAAAGGACTTCATTCGGTTTATCAAAAGCTTCAGTTGCCGAAACTGATTTATCTAAAATATTAAGCAGTCTTTCATTTGGAATTACAATTAAGCTGTCAACATGCTTCTGCAATTCGTTAATACCTTCTTCGGCATTCAGCATTCTCTTTTTACCTTCCCACTTAAATGGCTTCGTTACAATGCCAACAACCAAAGCACCAAAACTTTTTGCAATTTTTGCAATCATTGGGGCGCCGCCGGTTCCCGTACCGCCGCCCATTCCGGCAGTAACAAAAACCATATCGCTGCCTGTTATAATTTCTTCTATTTTATCAGCGTCTTCTTCAATCGCATTTTTGCCAATTCTAGGATCCGCCCCGGCACCGAGCCCGCGAGTATTTCCGACATGGATCTTGTGATTAGCACTGTTGTGTTTCAGAACTTGTAAGTCAGTATTAATTGCAACATACTCCACTCCATTAAGTCCACGTTTGTACATACTTTCAATTGCGTTACAGCCGCCGCCGCCCACACCAATTACTTTTAATTTAGCCGGTGCGCTTTCATCCTGGTTAATAATTGGATTTTGGGCTTCTAGATCAAGTGTGATTACTTGAGGCATAGGATCCTCCCTGTTGTGATATATTTATAATTCATCAAAAAATTCATGTATTTTTTTAAATATTTGATTTATGTTCAATTTTTTTGAAGACTTTTTAACTCTGCCAATTGATAATTGATCAGTAGTAAAAGTTCCTGGTATTCCCTTTATTAAACCGGCGACAGTTGCAAATTCCGGACTCTCAATTTCATTTGATAATCCTGAACCTAGTTCCAATGGAACACCGATTCTTGTAGGCAAGCCTAAAATTTCTTCTGCTAATTCTGTTGTCCCGCGCAGTAAGGAACCGCCGCCCGTTAAAACAACTCCTGCTTTTAATTTTTGTTTAAAACCGGTTGTTCTTAAATCTTTATCAATCAGCGTGAATAATTCTCTCATCCTTGCGCCGATAATTTGGGTAAGTAGCGTTAACGGAATTTTAACATCACCACGCGCACCAACTCTTTTTATATAAATGTCTTCATCTTTAATAATTGATTCTTCAGTAGCATAGCCGTATTCCTTTTTAAGTTTTTCCGCTTCATCTGTAATAATTCCTAAGTATTGTCGTATGTCGTTTGTAACTCTATTTCCTGCCACGCCAATAACTTTTGTGTGCTTAATACTTTTTTGATGATACACAGCAACGTCAGTTGTACCGCCGCCAATATCGATAAGGGCAACTCCTAAATCCATTTCGTTTTCATCTAAAACAGAAACGCTGGAAGCAATGGGCTGAAGCGTTAATTCACGAACATTGTAGCCTGCTTTGGCAACAGACCTCTTAATATTTTGTATTGCAGGAAGAGAAGCCAGCACTACATGATTTACAGCTTCGAGCTTCGTTCCGCAAATACCTACTGGGTTTTCTATCCCTTCCTGGTTATCAATATAAAACTCTTCGGGAATTACATGAAGTATCTGCATATCGGAAGGAATACGAATTGTTCGTACATCACGGTTCAATCTATCAAGATCATCTTTCGTTATTTCATGATCTGGATTTGTGATAGTTACGTAGTTTCGATGTCTTAAACTTTTTATATGCTCACCGGCAACGCCAACATTCAAATTTTTAATTACCAGTCCGGCTCTATTTGATGCTATCTCCATTGCTTCCTTAATAGCATCAGCAGTTTTAGAAATGTTTGCAACTAATCCTCTATTTAATCCTTCGGACGGTGAAACACCAAATCCAAGAATATTTATTTCATCTCCGTTCCTTTCGGCTATTACTGCACAAACTTTAGTTGTGCCTAAATCCAAACCGGCAATAATGTTTTTCTTCATGATCTTTTATTCCTGTCTGCGAGATACTCCTCAGTGATTCCGAGGTAAACTTTATCCTCAAATCTTAAATCTATATAGTTTATCATTGAACCCATTTTTTTTTTGTTGAGCTGATTCCATAATTTATTTAGATAGACTACTTTGTTTAATCCATCCTTTTCACCAAATACTACCGGGTATTTAAGTGTGTTAAAATAAAGTACAAGGTTATTTCCGTTACATAAATCGACTTCGGAAATTTGAGCGTACATTTGCGGATTTAAGTATTTCATTGCATCAATAATTTGCACTGCTGTTTTTAGGTCACCGATATTATTAACTGAATTGATTAATTCACTTCCCGATAATTTTATATTGCTGATTACGGGGTAATCGGTTCTTTGTATCTGTCCAATTATTGGAAGCGCTTCAAATTCATTCGTCAAGTAGTATTGTTTCTTCTTGCTAAGTAAAATTGCTTTAAATTTTTTCTCAATAATTTTAGTTGAAATAACACCATTGCCTTCAAAAATTATCTCGGCTCTTTGCACATAGGGATGTTTTTCTAACCGGTCTCTAATAATTTGAACAGGCAGATTCTGCTCAATGCATTGATCAAGATTTGCAAACTGATAATATTGCTCGCTGCTTTGATATACATTTCCTGATATTTCAATCTTGCTGAACTCAATTGATTCATCTTTATCTAACCCTAAAGCCAATGATAAAAGAATGACTGAAATCAAGATCATCAAGCCTATACTCAATATTTGAGATTTGAAATTCATAAATTTTATTTATCGTTCTTTAATAATTCAATAAAACTTTCGCCGTACTTCCAAATGTCTCCAGCGCCGAGTGTTACTATTATATCATCATCTTTTTTAATGCTTTTTAGCAAAGCAGGAATCTTGTTTTTATCCGCTTCGTAAATAACATTTTTATGACCGAATTTTTTAGCAGCTTCCGCTACAATTTCACCTGTTACTCCTTCAATCGGTTCTTCACGAGCAGGGTAAATATCGGTGCAGATAAAAATATCACTATTAAGGAATTCTCTTCCAAACTCAGTATAAAAATCCTGCGTGCGTGAAAATAGATGGGGCTGAAAAACTGCAACCAGTCTTCTCTTCCATCCGCCGCGTATGCCGGATAATGTTGCTTTAATTTCAGTTGGGTGATGCGCGTAATCATCAATCACTAAAACTTTATTATCATACTTTGTTTCAAATCTTCTGTACACCCCGCTGAATGATTCCAATGATTTTTTAATACTTGAGAACTCAACTCCCAATTCTTTGGCAATAGAAACTGCAACGAGCGAGTTTTTTACAAAATGCATTCCGGGCATATTTAATTTTATTCTACCGAGTTCCTTGCTCAGATAAATAACGGTGTAAGTGCTCGAGTATTCATCAAACTCAACATCAACCGCTCTAACATCAGCCTGGCTTGCTAATCCATAAGTAAATACTTTTTTATTAATGAGCGGCATAATATCCTGCAGCGCCGGTTCATCTAAGCAGAGAAGAACAAATCCGTAAAACGGTACCTTGTTTGCGAACTCAACAAATGCTGATTTTATATCATCCAGATCTTTGTAAATATCTAAGTGTTCTTTTTCCAAAGTTGTAATGGCACCTATTGTCGGCGTAAGTTTTAAAAATGTTCTATCAAATTCATCAGCTTCAACAACAATAAAATCACTGTTGCCTAATCTGGCATTGGTTCCGCCTAAGCCGCTTAGTTTTCCGCCAACAATAATTGTCGGGTCAATTCCGCCGTCAGTAAGTACAAGTCCAACCATGGAAGTGGTTGTGGTTTTACCGTGTGTACCGGCAATTCCAATTCCGTATTTCATGTGCATACATTCAGCTAACATTTCGGAACGTTTTATTACTGGAATTTTTTTCTGCAGCGCTACTTGAACTTCAGGATTTTTCATGTTAACAGCCGATGAATAAACAAGTACGTCAGCATCCTGCATATTCTCCGCAGCATGTCCTTTATATACCTTAGCACCTAAGGTTTCAAGGCGGTCTGTAATTTCGGAAGTTGACATATCGGAACCGGAAATTTCGAATCCCTGGTTAAGCAATATCTCCGCGATTCCGCTCATTCCAATTCCGCCGATTCCTACAAAATGTACTTTCTTTATGGTGTTCATCATCATAGACATAATCTTATATCCTTAATACTAAAGTCTCTCTGCCATTTTAATTGCACTTGTTGCAATAGTTTTAGCAGCATCAGGTTTAGAAAATTTTTTAATATTCTCTGAAAGAGTTTTCAATTTATTTTGATCTTTGATCAACGTTGTGACTGTTTCATAAAGTTTATCCGAAACAGCATTATCTTTAAGAATGATCGCTGCATTTTCTAATTCGAGTGAAAGTGCATTTTTATATTGATGATCGGCAGCAACATTTGTTGAAGGCACAAACACAACCGGCAAACCCAAATAACTAATCTCTGCAATTGAAGTTGCGCCTGCCCGTGCAACAATTAAATCAGCTGCTGAAAGTGCTTCAGACATATTATCAAAATATGGTACTACTTTTATTTTGCTTGATTTAAATGAGCGATACTCTTCAAAGTAAAATTCACCTGTTTGCCAAATTATTTGAATATCTGCTCGAAGTAATTTCTCATAATTATTTTTTACTGCTTCATTTAATGAGCGCGCGCCAAGGCTTCCACCAAAAACTAAAAGAGTTTTCTTTTCTGAATTCAGTCCAAGCTTTTCCCTGCTTTCTGTTTTGTCTTCCAACTTCAAATTTATTCTCAACGGATTTCCGGTAAGAATGAGTTTTGATTTTTCACGGAAGTATTGTCTCGAATCTTCAAAAGCAATATGAATTTCTTCCGCTCTTTTTTCGAGCAGCCTGTTTGTTACTCCCGGATAAGAGTTTTGTTCAAGCAAAATTATTTTAGATCCAAGTACTGATGCACCCCAAATTACTGGTCCGGCAACATAAGCACCCGTTCCAATTGCTACTCTCGGTTTGAATTTTATATTTATTATCAGCGACTGGATCAACGACACTATAAGTTTTAATGGAAACAATAAATTTTTAAGATTCAATTTTCTCGCGAATCCGCTTATCCAAATTGTTTTAAAGTCGAATCCATACATCGGAACCGCACGTGCTTCAATTTTGTGTTTAGTCCCTACAAATAAAATTTCCGATTCAGGTTTTAGCAAACGTATTTGCTCAGCAACAGCAATAGCGGGATATAAATGACCACCCGTTCCGCCGCCGGCAAAAATAAATCGATATATGTTTTTTCGTTTACTCATGCTTTTGCTAAATTTAATTCCCTTCGTTTATTATTTCGCACAGCTATGTTTAAGACAATTGCTATTGAAACGCTGAAAACAATTAATGATGTCCCTCCAAAACTTATGAAGGGCAATGTAATTCCCGTCGTCGGTAATACTCCCATCACAACGCCTGCGTTAATAAATGCGCTTATCACAATCATAAATCCTAATCCGAAAGCCACGAGCTGACCGAATGAATCAGTTGAACGCTTAGCAATAATTAAACAGATCACAAAAATTGTAAGGTATAGAAACAGAACAATTACAGCTCCAATAAAACCTAACTCTTCGCCCAAAATTGAAAATATAAAATCGCCGTAAGGATACGGAACGAACAAGTCACTTTGACGGCTGTGTCCAATTCCCAACCCCGTAAACCCGCCGCTTCCTAGTGCAATTTTTGCTTGAGTAACTTGCAGCGTTTCACCAAATAAAAATTTTGTTAGTCTTTCCCTTGCATGGGGTAAAACTACTGCGGCTAAAATTACTAATGCCGCTGCCGATCCCGCAGTAATAAATAAATGCTTCAACCTTGCGCCGCCGACAAATAGAATTGTGAATGACACTATCGAAATAATTATTGCTGTACTTACATTCGGCTGTATTACAACTAAACCAGTAATCAGCACGATCCAGGTAATTGCAAACATGTAGCCTTTCTTAAAGTTTGCAATCAACTCACCTTTGCTTTCAATTAAATTTGCCAGATGAAGAACCAGCAATATTTTTGCTAACTCAGACGGCTGAAATGAAAAGAACCCAAGGTTAATCCATCTTGTCGCGCCGTTTTTTTCAATTCCTATTATTGGTGTTAGGAAGAGTAAAAGAATTACAAACGCAAGTCCGTACTTTGTATAATCCCGATAGTATTCGTATGGAATAATTAGGAAAACAATAAACGCACCGAGCGCAATTATCACATTCATTATGTGAGAGCGGAATAAGCTCATTTCACCGCTGGCGCTGTAAACCAAAATTGATCCAACAACAATCAGAAGCAGAACGGTAGCGATTAATATTTTAGTTAATATTTTCATGAGTTTAATAAGTTCACTGTTTCTTTAAATACTTCACCTCTATGTTCGTAATTGTCAAACATATCAAAGCTTGCACAAGCCGGTGAAAGCAGCACGATTTCGTTTTCCCCTGCATCATTTTTTGCTGCATGCACTGTCGATTCCAGACTAGGCATTTTTTCAACTTCAACTATTTCTTTGAAGTAGTTATATACTTTATCCGCCGAGGAACCGATCGCATATATTTTTTTAACTCTTTCTTTAACAAGAACTTCAATTATCGAGTAGTCATTACCTTTATCTTTTCCGCCAAGGATAAGCAGGATCGGCTCATCAAATGAACGCAGTGCGTACCAAACCGAATCGATGTTAGTTGCCTTTGAGTCATTAATAAACTTTGTTCCATTAATTTCACGAACAAATTCCAAACGGTGCTCAACACCTTTGAACGAATTGAATGCGGCTTTTATTTTTTCATTCGGAAGATTTAATATTTTTGCCGCCGTTAGAACCGCCAATGCATTTGCTGCATTGTGTTCCCCTTTAATCGTTAAGTCCTTAACCGAACAAACTTCATCTGTTGAAGCCACATTAGTAAAAATTAGTTTTTCATCAATTAAGTACGCGCCGCGTTTTATTTTATCTTTAATAGAAAACGAGAATTTGTTAACTGAATTATTTGAGATTTCCGATGGAGTATTTTTATCATCCCCGTTAAAAATAAAATAATCTTCAGCCGTTTGGTTTTGGACGATGCCTAATTTTGAATCAATATATTTTTGAAAATCGTTTTCGTACCTATCCAAATGATCGGGAGTAATATTTAGGATAATAGAGATCATCGGCTTAAACTTTTCTATGTAATCCAATTGAAAACTGGAAGTTTCCAGAGCAACAAAATCATTTTCTTTTACATCCAAAACTATTTCTGAAAAAGCAGTGCCGATATTTCCGGCAGTAAAAGTATGTATTCCGCACATGTTCAAAGTGTGTGCACAAAGCGCTGTTGTTGTTGTTTTGCCATTTGTACCGGTGATTGCAATAACCTTGCCTTTGCAATACCATGAGGCAAATTCGAGCTCACTTACTACTCTAATATTTTTTTCACGGCAATTTTGCAAAACTTTTGAATGGCTGGGCACACCCGGACTCGTAACAACGAAATCACAATCGTAAACTTTATCAGAGTGCTCGCCGAGTTCATAATTAATATTAAACTTTTCAAGCAGCTTACAATTTTTTATGATCTTTTCATCAGATGACATATCGCTGACAAATGGAATTGCGCCTTTCAATGCTGCTAATTTTGCCGCACCAATTCCGCTTCTAACAGCGCCGAGTATCGATATTTTTTTTTCTTTTATATTCATTATCTAATCTTAAATGAAGCTAAGCTTACAATGGCTAAAATTATTGTGATGATATAAAATCGAATTACAATTTTTGGTTCCGACCAACCGAGCAATTCAAAGTGGTGATGGATTGGAGCCATCTTAAATATTCGCCTGCCTTCTCCATACTTATTCTTTGTGTACTTAAAGTAAAGTCTTTGCATAATCACGGATACAGTTTCAAGAAAAAATATTCCGCCAACGATTGGTATTAAAAATTCTTTTTTAATTAAGATCATTATTATTCCGAACGCACCGCCCAAAGCAAGCGAGCCTGTATCGCCCATAAAAACTTGCGCGGGATAAAAATTAAACCAAAGAAATCCAAGTCCCGCACCTATCAAAGCTGAGATGAAAACTGTTAATTCTCCAGAACCCGGTAGGTAAATTATGTTTAGGTAATCTGAATAGATTATGTTTCCGCTAACGTAACTCATTACCGCAAGTGATAGCATAACTATAATTATAGTACCGATTGCAAGACCATCCAATCCGTCAGTTAAGTTAACGGCATTTGAAGTTGCTGTAATAAAAAACACGACTGCGGGAATGTAAAAATACGAAAAATCAAAATTTAAGTTTTTGAAAAACGGCAGTGTTGTTTCGGTTGTGTATTCCTGGAATTCCGGCATAACATAAATAGCGGTCCCCACGGCAATTCCGAGCAGCACTTGCCCTAATAATTTATATCTTGCAATTAATCCATGTGAATATTTTTTTATTACTTTTAAGTAATCATCTAAAAAGCCTACTGCGCTTAGCCAAACAGTTCCTACCAAAACTAAAATTATGTATCCGCTTTTAATATCTGCCCACAATAATACAGGCACAACAACGGATAAAATAATTATTAGTCCGCCCATTGTTGGAGTGCCCGCTTTGGAAAAATGAGACTTTGGCCCGATCTCTTTTATTGTTTCGCCAATTTGCTTGCGCTTTAAATAATCAATAATTTTTGGACCTACATACACTGATAAAAACAGCGCTGTAATGGCAGATAAAATTGACCGGAAAGATAGGAACCGAAAAATATCAAATCCCGGAGGATTGAAAACCTTGTTTACATATTCAAAGAGATAATAAAACATTAATTTTTACCTATTAATATTTGAACAAACTCTTCCATCTTCATACCACGCGAGCCTTTTACGAGTACTGCCGAATTTTGTAAATCTATTTTTTGTAAGAAGCCTGCTAAATTTTTTCTGGTTCTAAAATGTTTATTATTTATTTTTTTCTTATCCAGCTTAGCATTCAAATGTTTTATGTTTTTACCAATTGTAAAAACCTCGGCAATATTTTTTTTGCTGATTGCGTTCGAAATACTTTCATGCATCTGTACTGATTTTTCACCAAGCTCAAACATGTCACCGAGAACTAATATTTTTCTTTCCCGTTCTGCTATTTTAGTTACTGCTTCAATTGAAGCTTTAAGCGAATCCGGATTAGAGTTATAAGTATCATCAACTATTGTATAATCTTTAAATCGATTAACATTGAGTCTTTTATTAAACGGTTTAAGTTTTTTGGCTGCATCAATAATATTTTTTTTAGTAAGTGAAAGACTTAAACCAACAGCACAAGCCGAAAAAAAATTTTTAGCGCTCGACTCACCTAACAACGGAATCGTAACTTCAATATTTTTTGATTTGGTTTTTATTCGAACTTTCGGGTACCCGGCCTTATCATATTCTAATATCTCTCCACATACATCCGAGTTCGGGTTTGTTCCAAAAGTTATTTGATTTGAATAACTGCCGAAACTTTTTATCAATATTTTATCATCACTATTAAGAAATACTTTTCCATTTCTCATTGCAGTTTCATCAAATAAAGATTTTTTTTCTTTGAACACTCCGGCTTTGTTTTTCAAAAATTCCAAATGGGAATTTCCGATATTTGTAATTAGGGCATAATCCGGTTCGGCAATTTTTGCTGTGTATTCAATTTCTCCAAAATGATTTGTGCCATGTTCCAATAATAAAATGTCATCACTCTTTTTCGCCAATAAAATTGTCAGCGGCACGCCTATGTGGTTATTGTTATTAGCAATAGTTCTACATACCGAATATTTCTCTTCAAGCATTACAGCAAGCATTTCTTTAACCGAAGTTTTACCACTGCTTCCGGTAAGTGAAATAACTTTAGCATCCACTTTATTCCGGCGGACATTTGCCAGGTAGCCTAATGCTGCAATTGTGTCCCTTACTGCGATCAGTGGCAGTTCTAAATTTGCAAATTGCTTTATGTGCTTCCTGTTTATAATTATTGATCTAGCGCCGTTTTTAACTGCCTGCATTGCAAAATTATGACCGTCAAATTTTTCTCCTTTTATCGCAACAAAAATGGAATTCTTTTTCACATTCCTCGAATCTATACTTACGTCAGATGCAGCCCTATATCCATCAGGGTTGAAAATTTCCGCAGTCGGCATGTTGAATAAATCCTCAATAGTGAAATTTAGCTGCAATATTTTTCCAGGTATTTGTTGGCGGTTTCTTTATCGGAGAAAAAATTTCTAACTCCATTAATTTCTTGGTAAGTCTCATGACCTTTACCTGCAATTAAAACAACTGCATTCTCTTCAGAATTTTTAATCGCTGTTTCAATTGCTTCTTCTCTATTTTCATTTACAATAAAATTTTTATTTGTAATGCCGGGTAATATTTCTTCTATAATTTTATTTGGATCTTCTGTCCGCGGATTATCGGAAGTAACATAAAGCATATCGCTTAGTCTGCTTGCAACTTCACCCATAATCGGTCTCTTGGTTTTGTCTCTATCACCGCCGCAGCCAAACACAGTGTGCACCGGATTTTCTTTATTTACGATCGCCCGAATTGCTGTCAATGCTTCTTCCAGGCTGCCTGCTGTGTGTGAATAATCTATTACAACAGTTTTATTCCCTTTTTTAATTACTTCAAATCTTCCGGGAATATGCGGTGTTGATTTAATTCCCTCCACTATTTTTTTTTCATCAATGCCCATGCAGTGCCCAACGCAAAAGGCTGATGCGGCGTTGTATGCATTAAATTTTCCAATAAGTTTTGTAGAGAGTTTAAATTCATTTTCACTTGTACTCACTAAAAATTCTGTGCCGTTCAAAGTATATTTTAAGTTACTTATTCTATAATCTGCACCGGGATCAAATCCGTAGGTTATAACTTTAGCCTCAGTATCCTTGACTAATGTTCCCCAGTTATTATCATCGGCGTTAACAATTGCAACACACTTTTCATTTGCATTATCAAAAAATTTCTTTTTCGCCATCAAATAGTTTTCAAAGTTTTCATGAAAATCCAAATGATCGGAGGTGATATTTGTGAAAACGGTATAATTAAAATCGAGATCATCTATTCGTTTCAATTCAATAGAGTGTGATGAAACTTCCATTACACAATGTGTGCAGCCTCCATCAACCATATCATACATTAATTTATTTATTACGTTTGCTTCAGGAGTTGTTAAAGAAGTTTTTATTTCCTTATCACCGATGTAATTGCTTATAGTTCCTATCAGTCCGGTTTTATTTCCTGCTTTTTCCAACATGTTTTTAATGTAGTAGGAAGTAGTTGTTTTCCCTTTTGTTCCTGTAATTCCTATTAGTGTTAATTTTTTAGATGACTCATTCCAGAAAATATTTGATAGTTCAGCAAGGGCTTTGCGGCTATCTTTAACAACAATCTTTACACAATCGATAGTGTGCAGTAACTGCTCAGGAATACTTTTAGGATTATCTAAAACAATTGCGGATGCATTGCTTAATATGGCGTCATTAATATAGTTGTGCCCGTCAGTTTTAAATCCCTTAATGGCAACAAAAAGGGAACCGCTGTGCACTTCACGTGAATCTATTGTAATGTCGTTGATAACACCATCACGTACATTACCGACTACTTGAATAGTCTGTAAACTATTTAATAACTTAGAAATCCTCATCCGATATCTTAATTAATTTAATTTATATTTATAGTAGAGCTGCACTCTATCCTACATAAAGCTCCTGCTTTAATCTTTGTTCCGGGTTCAATACTTTGTGAAACGACTCTTCCGCTTCCTTTAATATCTGCCTTCAAACCTAATTCGTATAAAAGATTTATCGCATACCGCTTTGATTGATCTTTTAGATCAGGCATAGTAAGAGGGAGGCGATGATCACCATTGAGGGCAATATGATCATCGCCGGTAGCACTATTTATATTGGAGGTTTTGAGGAAGTCTTCTTCAGTCTGAGATTTACTTATCTCAGTAAATAACTCATCAAGTAATTTTGATTTTGTTTCTTTATTCTTTTTCGATTTCAAAATTTCAACATCATTTTCAACTATTCTGCTAACAATATTTTTAAACACAGGCGCCGCAACCTGACCGCCGTATTTACCAACTTTAGGTGAATCGAATAAAATTAAGCAGAGCAATTGTGGATTTTCTGCTGGGAAAAATCCGATGAACGAAGAATTATATTCCTTACTGGAATAACTGCCGTCAATTAATTTTTGTGAGGTCCCGGTTTTTCCACCGACTAAAATATCATCAAGCCTAGCTTGCTCTCCCGTTCCCTCTTCAACAACGCCAACCATAAACTTTCTGATAGTCTTAGAGGTCTCTTCATTAATTACTCGTCTCAATCTAAAACTTGAGTTTTCATGAATAACTTTGTTGTCTCTATCTGTAATTTTTTTAACAAGATATGGTCGCAGCAAACTTCCGCCATTTACAAGTGCGGCAAATGCTGTTATCATTTGGAGCGGAGTAACACTTATCCCATAACCGTAGGACATTGACGACTTGCTGATCATTGAATATGTATCCGGTTTTTTTAGATTACCCGCAGACTCACCGGCTAAATCAATTTTTGTTTTATTTCCAAAACCAAAATCTCTTAAATATTTATAGAACAGATCTTCCGGAATTCTATCACTTAACTTTGAAATACCGACATTACTGGATTGTTCAAGCACGCCGCGAACGGTTAGTCTTTCAAACTTGTGTGTGTCTCTAATCAGCGCGCCTCTTCTGCGGTAAACGCCATTTTCACAATTTACCCACTCGTTTGCTCGCGCTAATTTTTCTTCAAGTAAAATTGAAATTATTATTGATTTTATTGTGGAGCCCGGTTCATACGTATCGGTCAATACCCGGTTTCTTCTTTTCCAATCACTGTATTCGTTATAATTGGTGGGATCAAATGAAGGTGCATTGGTCATTGCCAATATTTCGCCGTTATTTGGATCCATTATAATTCCAATAGCAGATTTTGCCTGGAACTCTTTTATTCCGGATTTTAATTCTTCTTCAACAATTCGTTGATAATTTTTTTTGATCGTTAAATAAATATCGTTGCCTGGAATTGAAGGATAGGATTTGTTTTCATCAACGGTTACAGTTCTTCCAAGCACGTCTCTTTCAATAAACAAAAATCCGTCCTCACCGGTTAATTCTTCATCAAAACATTTTTCAATTCCGTCCAAACCTTTTTTGCTGTTTTTATCCACGTAGCCGATGGTATGCGCGGCTAAATCTTTATAGGGATAAATGCGTGTGAAATCAGCGTTTTCAATAAGCCCGTCAACAATAAAATTCCTTAGCTTAATTGCTTTTTCCTTTGATGCTTTTTTTTCGAGGCATACAATTTTCTTTTTTGAATTCAAAAGTTTCATGTAATGTTTTTCAGACTTACCAAATACCTCGGAAAATTTCTTCGCAACTTTATTTTTATCTTTTTCCTTTTTCAGCATTTGCAAATGAGCGTAGTACGAAAAATCATCACGGGTAAACGATAGCACCATACCATCTCTATCCTTTATCAATCCCCTTTCTGATTTAACGCTGGATGGTTTATCCTGCTGTCTTTTTGCCGAGTACACAAATTCATTGTGGTTAACAATTTGAATTTCGAATAACTTAGCTGCAAGCGCACCGAACGAGATAAATATTACCAACAATATTATCAGCACTCTCGATCTATTCATTATTTCCTCTTACAGCGTCATTCAATTTTTCAATTGACTCTTTGTTTACTCTCAACACCTCAAACGGACCTGATGGATTGACTAAGCCTAGTCTTTCTTCCGCAATTTTTGCTATTCTTTCTTTTGAAGATAATTTTTGAACTTCTACTAAACTTGCGCTTAATTTATTATTACGTTCTAAAAGAAAATCCTCTTTATTAACTTTTTCTTTTTTTAATGTTTTTATCTGCTCAACAAGAAACACATAACTAAAAAGTGCAACAGCCATAAAAACTGTAAACCCGATTAACGATAAAAAGAATGACGTATTCTTTTTAGTTATATTTTTTGAGCTGCTCTTAATTTTGCGCTCCGCGATCTTTTATTGTTTTTGATTTCTTCCGGTGAAGCAACAACCGGTTTTTTTGTTAAAATGTTTAATCTTTTTTCCTTGCCGCAAACACAAATCGGCGACTCCGGCGGACATACACATGTTAAATTTTCATACTTAAAAAATTCTTTTACAATTCTGTCTTCCAGCGAGTGAAAAGAAATAACGACAATCCTTCCTTCCGGTTTCAGCAGGTCAACAGATTTTTCAAGGAACAATTTCAATTCGTCAAGCTCATTATTCACATATATCCGCAATGCCTGAAAAACACGCGAAAGAGTTTTTGATAAAAATCTTGAAGGAACAAGTTTCTCAATAATTTCTCTCAACTCCTTTGTAGTAGAAATTGACTTTTCATTTCTTGTTTCAATGATACTTCGTACAATTTTTTTTGAGTTTTTCTCTTCACCGTACTTAAAAAAGATCTCAATTATTTTTTCAGATGGATATTCGTTAAGCACTTTGGAAGCGGGAACGCCGGTTTCCTTATCCATTCTTAAATCTAATTCAGCTTCTTCGCGATAAGTAAAACCAGATTCCGGATCATCGAGTTGAAAAGAGGAAACTCCTAAATCGACTAGTATTCCGTCATAATGATCAATGAACTCTATTTTGGAAATTGTATCGATGTTTGTGAAACCGGTGTTGTACAGTTTAACACGATCATCATCGCCAAATTTTTTTTTCAAAAATTGAAAAGCGTTTTTATCTTTGTCAGTGCCGACAAGAACAGATTTATCAGAAACAGAATTTAGGATTGCTGAAGAATGACCCCCGAAGCCCATTGTACCATCAAAATATTTTCCATCTTTTTCGGTTATTAAAAACTCTAAACTTTCCGCGAGTAAAACCGGTACATGCTGCATCTTAAATTTTTGTCATTACTTGTTGGGCTGCTTCCTCAAAAGTTAAATCCTGCTGCTTAACGTAATCATCATAAATTTTCGGATTCCACAATTCAATCTTATTTAACGCGCCGAGAATAAAAACTTCTTTTTCTATTTCGGCGAATTCCATTAAGGTTTTGGGAATCAATATTCTATTTTGTGCGTCAATTTTATCTTCAACGGCTTCCTGTAAAAAGCGCCGCATTACGACTCCCTCAGTTGGATTAAAAATATTGAGAGTTTTTAATTTTGCTTCGAATACTCTCCATTCATCAAACGGATAAAGGTCAATACATTTCAACGGTCCTCTTGTTAAAACAAAAGCACCGTTTGCTTCGGGATTAATATCACGGCGGATTTTGGCAGGAATATTAAGTCTGCCTTTCGCGTCTAATGAAAATGTAAAACTACCTTTTAACATAAAAATTCCAACTTTTCAATTTGTCCCACTTTATCCCACTCACATAGCAATTAAATGCTTTTAGATATCAATGTCAAGATTTTTTTCTACAAAAAAGTAATTATTTAGCCGTTTTTATTCCTTGAACGGGTGGGACGAAATGTACTAAAATTAGTATAAATCGCTGAACATAGCGAAAATATTATTTAATGCAGAATGCGGGATTTGGGAGTGAGTTTATTCTTTATGTCAATATTCTTATCCGGTGTTGAATGATCAAAACAGATTTAAATGATCAATATCGAATATCAAATTATGAATAATGAACTTTTGAATTTGTGATTTGTGATTTGGAATTTAAGTTAGTGTATCAAATTTATTTCAGTCTCAATCTGGGACATAGAGTATTTTATGGAAACTATCAAAAAGAGTAATTTTGCATGTTAATTGGAATGGCATATCTATTGTCTTTTATTTCCGAACAGTAAAAAAATGAAAGGCATTAACTATGATGCTTCAAAAACAAAATCTTGATAAAACAACTTTACTTACATTAAACTTAGGTAAAGCCACACGCGAGCAGGCAAATATTTTTAGAACTTCGGTAAGCGAGTATCTTGCCTCAGGCGATCACAATTTTGTAATTGACTGCCGTGCATTGGTTTGGATGGACTATTCCTTTTTAGCCGCGCTTGTTACAACATTAAGAGACTGTGTTTCACGCGGAGGAGATATCCGCTTAGTAAGATCAAAATATTCCCCTGTTTGGTCATTATTTGAACTGAATAGCATTGCAAAAACATTTAAGCTTTACAATGATGTTGATGAAGCGATAGAGAGTTATAGTTAAGAAGTTAGGAGTTAGAATTTGTGGATCGGCATCAGAAGCTAGTACCACGCTTTGCGGCTTGGCGCCTTAGCGTGCAATGTTTTAAGAATCCACCAAACATATTCTTGGCAAATTACGATTGATATAAACCGCATTTATTACCCACTTCTATCAGTAAATTTTAAAAATAAAAATCATTTCCAAACCATCTAGAAGCGTCTCCAAAAGAAATGACTGCGGTAGAACCGTTCGCTTTTTCAATAAAAATGAGCTGCTACCGAACTTATGGATTTACATCAAATGGTTTTACATTATTGACACCAAAATTGACACTGATATTTGGTATCAATTAAAAATTGGTAGGAATAAAAGTAGGAAATCGAGTGATTTCCCGAGCCATCTAGCGGAGTCGAACCGCTGACCTGCTCATTACGAATGAGCTGCTCTACCAACTGAGCTAAGATGGCTTAAAAATTATTTACCTTTCTTTTTATGTCTGTTTTTTCTTAGACGTTTTTTTCTTTTGTGCGTTGCCATTTTGTGGCGTTTACGTTTTTTACCGCAAGGCATATAATTACTCCGATTAATTTGTATTTAATAATTCTTGTGCTTTTTTACCAACTGAAGTTGAAGCATCAATTTCAATTGTTTTCTTCCACCATTCTTTTGCTTTATCAATATTATTTGAAGCAAAATTCACAATTCCTAAATTAAAATGTCCAATCTGATGCTTCGGTTCAATTTTAATTGCTTTGTTCATTCTATCAATGGCGTTTTCAAAATCTTTTATATTATAATAACAAACTCCCAAATCAACAAGTACATCCGGTATATTGGGTTTGTTCCTTAAATAAAGTTCATACTTTTCAATTGCTTTTTCGTACAAACCATTATCGTTAAGCAGATGGCTTAATTTTAAAAGCAGTTCCATATTCTGCGGATTCGCTTCAACATCTTTCTGCAGTTTTTCAATTTCTTTAAATGATTCTAATTCATCATGAGTATGCGGATTCCCTTGATTAACACCCAACTGATTACCTTGTGAAAATGATCCCGAAGGAACCTTTGGTGAATCAAATGTACCTGACGATATGACGATCACTAATGCAACTATCACTAATGCTATAATTATGTAAAGCATTTTGGTCGTGTTCAACTGTTTGGGTGCGTCCTTCTCTTCATTCTTTTTTTGCTTTGAAGTTTTTTTCGGACTGGCACTCTTGGCACCAGCATCAATAGTTTTTTCAGCGAAGTCGCTGTTACTTTTAACAACTTTAACTTTACTTAATTTTACTCCGCATAAATTGCAAAAATTCGCATCGGCAGCATTTAACTCTCCGCAATTATTGCATTCTATCTGATCTATATTTTTATTGTTCTCGTTAATAACTCACCTATTTCTTCGAACTGTTAATTTCTTTTTCAACTAACTCTTTCATTCCTCTATCAACTGTAGATTTAAAATCTTTTGAAAATTTGAACGAAGGTACAAAATGTTCTTCAACATATACCTTTTCGCCTGTTCGAGGATTTCTAGCAAATCTTCCGTTTTTCTTTTTAACTTTGTAACTGCCGAATCCTCTTATTTCAATTCCTTTACCGTCTTTCAACGCATGAATCACTGTGTTTAAAAAACCTTCAATGATCGCTTCTGTTTCTAGTTTCGTTAAACCGGTACCAGCTGCAACTTTTTCTACAATATCGGCTTTGGTCATTAACTATACCTTACAAATATTAAAAAAACAGTTTAATAGAGCTTTGAAAGATATTAAAAATTACCCAATTTTCAAATCTGAAATTATAATAAATATTTCTCTAATTTAAGTAATAATAAAGAGTTAGGGAGTCTTAACTACTGGATGTGAGGTAAAATTTGTAAGATCTTATTATGTTGCAATCGTATTATAAATCAGAATTAAAAAAGAATTGGAGATAAAATTGGAGGAAAAAAAAATTTTAATATTGAAGGGATGTCATGCGAGCATTGTGTTAGAGCAGTAGAAAAAGAGTTAGCTCAATTGAATATTGACCATTACGAAGTTGAGATAGGTTTAGCAAAAGTAAAGTACGATGTTCAGCGATATGAAGACGAGGATATTATTCGCGCCATCCACGAAGCGGGCTTTCATGTAAAAAGTGAAAAGTGAGATGTCAAAAGTGAGATGTCAAAAGTGAGTTAGATCGAAAATCGTTAATCGAAGAATCGATAATGATCCAGGATACGAAAATTCATTCAATCTTGTAATCTTAAAAATCTTTCAATCAATTAAATCAATTCCCAAATGGTAATTTCATTTCTTTCATAATAATGTTTTTTGGTACAGTAAATTTTTCATTATCTACTTTTATACCTTCATTAAATTCGACAACTCGTTCTTCTATTTTAGTACCCATTGTTTCCGATTCATTTAGGAATACAAAATTTTTATATAGATATGAAGTTGTAGAAGATTTCATACCGGCAAAATTTGTTGTAGCGATTGAACCACTGCACATTACACCGGCAATTTCTTTCTCACCAATTTTTTTAACATCCGCATTCATCGCTCCGGTCATTTCCTTAGCCATTTTTTCCATATCATTTTTATCCATTCCGCCCATAAACTGTTTTTTAATATTTTTCATTTTTGTACCGGTGTTATTATCTAGATCAATATTATAGATCCAATCGCCGTCAGTGATAATCAGTGATTTTTTTTCAGTCTTTTGATCGACCATTTTGTTTGAAGTAACTTCATCAATATATCTTGCCTCTTTCGCGCCATTCTTATCAATATAAATAGTTTCTGTTATTTTAGTTTCCACCATTTGGTTAGATGTTGTTTTGATCATTTTTATTACAGCCGATTCAAATTCGTATATTCCCTTATAGTCATCTCGTGCAAAAATTGATGATGCAAAACAAAAAATTAACACCAAACAAAATGAGTTAGGTTTTTTATCATTGAACATTTTCATTCTCCAAATAATTTATTGCAAAAATTAACAGCGAGGTAATGGTTTGAAAGTAGGAATTTGAAAATGGGATGTCAAGTGCTATTAGAATTGAAAGAGAGTCCGATTAGACAGACTCTCAATACAAAATATTTATTTTTTCGGCAGCCTCTCAAGGAATGAGCTGTTACTTAATACCGCAAAGGTTTCAGTACTTCTTAATTCATCAATAGATAAACAATTCATGTAACTCATCGCACTTCGTAATCCATCAGATATACCATCGATTACATTTTTTACTGTCCCTTTATAAGGAACCATAGTTTCTTCCCCTTCAATAAATTCGTTCTTTAGTTTTACACCGAATGAAGCTGAGCCGCGATATTTTTTCCAAAGCTGATCATTGTATTTAATTACTTCGCCCGGAGTTTCGCGGGTACCGGCAAGCATTCTTCCAAGCATCACTGAATCAGCACCAAGCGCAATTGCTTTTGCAACATCACCCGGATTTTTAATTCCGCCGTCAGCAATCAGCTCAATATTAAGTTTCTCTTCATTTCGGATAAACAAAACATTTAGTAATGATGAGACCTGACCAATACCAATGCCAGTCTGAACCGAAGTAGTGCAGACACTTCCACCGCCAATACCAATACGCACCGCATCGGCTCCGGCGTTTACTAAATCCTTTAGTGATTTTCCATGTGCAATATTTCCAACAATAACTTTCACACTAAATTTATTTTTTATCTCTTCACATTTTTTTAGTACGGAAAGATTATTTGCATTCGCAGTATCGATACAAAAAACATCTACATAATCTGCAAGCATCGATATTGATTTTTCCTCTGCTGCTAAACTAATTGAAACGGCTTTTACTTTTTTAGATCTATTCTGACGAGTTATAAATTCATCAAGAGTCATATTAAATCGATTCAAAATTCCTAAGCAACCTAAGTCGGTAAGTGCCTCAGCCATATCTATTCCGGTAACCGAATCCATTGGGCTTGAGAGAACCGGCAAATTAAAATCTTTATCTAAAAACTTTACTTTTGTGTTAGCTTCAACTCTCGTTTTTATTCTTGAAATATCCGTAGGCACCAAACTGATGTCATCATAGGTTAAAGACAATTGATAATTGTTGAGTTCTTTTTTAGTGAAAATTTTCATACTGCATCCTTATAAATTTCATACATAAAAGAGGGCGAGATAACCCGCCCTCATCAAATAATTATTTTACAGATTTTTATTCCTCAGCAAGCAGCTCTTCCATTTGGTCTAACAACTGAGTCATTTTATTTGTAACTGCTAAAACTGTTTCCGGTGAGTTCATATCAACACCGGCATATTTTAATATGTCAATTGGATAAATGGAATTTCCCGCTTTCAAAAACTCAAGATACCTGTCAATTGCTGGCTGTCCTTCTTCTTTAATTTTTGCAGCAAGTGCCTGTGATGCAGCAAAACTTGTTGCATACTGATAAACATAAAAATCATAATAGAAGTGAGGAATACGTGCCCATGTATAAGTTTCCTCTTCATCAACAACCATATCCGGACCCCAGTAATTTTGATAAAGTTCACCGTACATTTTACATAAATTATCAGGCGTTAACGGCTGCCCATTTTCATTCATCTCATGAACCATTTGCTCAAACTGTGCAAACCTTGTTTGGCGATAAAATGTTGTTGTAATATTGTTTAGATTTTTTTCAATCAACGCCAGTTTTTCTTCCTTAGTTTTTGCGTTTTCAATCATATAATCAAGCAGCAACGCTTCATTCATGGTTGAGGCAACCTCAGCAACAAAAATTGAGTACCCTGCATATGGATAAGGCTGGTTCAATCCAGTATAATATGAATGCATGTTATGCCCCATTTCATGAACAAGAGTAAAAACATCATTCAACTGCTCGTTCCAGTTAAGCAAAACATATGGGTGCATTCCGTATGTTGTACCGGAAGAATAAGCGCCGCCTCTTTTCCCTCTGGTTTCATAAACATCAATCCAGCGGTTGTTAAAAGCAAGGTTTAATGATTTAATATAATCTTCACCTAATGGCTTTAATGCTTCCAAAGTAATTGCAACGCCATCATCATAAGTGTAATCTTTTTTTACCGAAGGGAATAGAGTTACATAAGTATCGTACGCATGCATTTCCTTGTAACCCATTACTTTTTTCTTTAATGAATTCCATCTATGTAAAGGCTCTGCATTTTCCGATGCGGTTTTAACAAGGTTATCATATACGGTTAAAGGAATATTGTTTGCATCTAAAGCGGCGGCTCTATCAGTTTTATACTTGCGTGCTTTTGCGTTAAAGTTTATTGTCTTCAGGTTACCGTTGAACATTGCACCGAGTGTATTTTTGTATTCCTTAAATGGTTTGTAATAACCACGGTAAACTCTTTTTCTATAATCTCTATCGTTTGAGTAAAGTGCTGCATAATATCTGCCGTCCGATATTTCAATCTCCGTTCCGCTTTCATCAGCAACTTTTGGATATTGTATATCAGCATTTTTAAATAGACTGAAAATATTATATGCAACTTGATTTACAGGACCAGCCATTGCAAGCAATTCTTCTTGATCCTTACTAAGTGTGTGTTCTTTGGTTCGTAATATTTCATTGAAATATTGTTTGTAAATTTTTAGGTCATTTTCACCTTCAACAAAGCCCCAAAGTTTATCTTCAGGTATTTCAAGAATTTCCGGAGTCATAAAAGAACTTGCAGCAGAAAGTTTTGAAACTAATCCCATCGTCCTATCATAAAGTCCTTGAAAATGTTCGTTTGCTAAATCTAGGTCTTTAGATAAAGATGCATACAAATGAAGTTTCCCAAGTTTAATTCCAACTTCCTCATCAAACTTTAGGCAGGCAAGCATATCTTTTGCAGAGCTGCCAAGTTTACCTTCAAACTTTTCATAATTGGATACGTTTTCTTCGAGCCATTTAAATTCCGCTTCCCATAAATCTTCGGAAGCATAAATGTCTGTTAAATTCCAAGTGTATTTGGGATCGATATCTTTTCGTTTCATTAACTCACCGCTGCCTTCCTGTGCAAGTAATGTATTTGTACCCAACAATGATGATGATAATAATAATCCCAAAACTATCCTCGCTAATTTGTTTCTGTGTTTACTTTTTTTCATTACGTGTCCCCGTAAAGTTTTATTAAACATTATTTATATAGAAATTTGTATGGAACACAAATTAAATTTGAACAACCCTGTTAAATTAAAAAAATTATTTTGAAAGTATCATTTTTTTAATCTGTGACTGTCCCGATGAGACTAATTTATAAAAATACACTCCGCTTGATAATCCACCCTCAATAGATTCTGAATCAAAAAATATTGAGTGTTCCCCTTTTCTGTAATGCTCATCTACTATTACTTTTACTTTTCTGCCAAGCAGATCATAAACAGTAAGATTCACATTTCCATCATTTAAAAGATTAAAACTAATTTTAGTAGATGGATTAAACGGATTTGGGTAATTCTGGAATAATTGAAAATTGAAATCTAATTTACCCTTTTCATCCACTGAAGTAAGCGGATTTTGAATTATAGTTTGTGAACCCGAGATAAAAAAAGAAGGACCATTAATAAGAACTAAATCAACGTTGAGAGATGACCTATAGTTTTTAACTATCCAATTTCCAGGTGCTATCCAATTGGTGCTAGGTAAAGTGAAAATGGGCACGAAAACCGGGAATGGGAATGTTGTCAAAATCAAACTAATCTTTGTTATTACATCAAATTTTTTAGCAGTAAACGTTCCAATTGCTGTTGAAATATTTTCATCAGCCTGGCGTTTTACACGAATCTCAAACCTTATAGGATAACCTTGTGTACTTATTGTTACAGTTGTATCAATTTTGAATAATGAATATTCATTATCTACTGGTGTATCAAATCTATAAACATCATACCAGTCAACCAGCGAGTTTAGAAAATTTAAAAATGATAAGTCTGACCCGCCGATAGAATCGAATAAACTTAAGAAGGATAAATATTGTGATGCATTGCTTCCGTTAAATGAAACATATGAGCTATCTAGATAGGGAAGAAAGTTTATTGTTCCTTCCGTGCCGGACTTGGATAAAACTAAATTTGCATCCCTGCCAAAATAGTTTCCCCTTGCCGCAAATGAATCTATTGAAGTGACAGCAAGTTCATTAACCGGATTGTTTAGTGAATCGAGCGGTGTGGTTTTGAATTGCCAAACAAAACCGGTTTGCTGAGGGAAATAATCAGCAGCAGTTTGTGCAAATAAATTTATTGAGCATATGATAAATATTACGGAGTAAATAAATCGTATAAGCATAACATCTTCTTAAATTATTATTTGGAACTATAGAAATTAAAGAAAAATAATGTTAAAAATAAGTTCATTAGTAGGAATAGAATAAAACTATTCAGACTCAAATAACCGTTTTAACTTTACTGATATTTCACTAATTTTTGTTTTTCAAAATTGCATTCAAAAAATAAATAGGAAAAATATGAGCACAGATGATACAGAAGCAAAAGAAAGCTGGAAATTCCCTAAAGAATTTTGGCTTGCAAATGTTATGGAGCTATTTGAAAGAGCTGCTTACTACGGTTTCTTTATTGTTCTTACACTCTTTTTAACTGATATTGTTGGATTTTCAGATATTGAAACCGGAATTGTTGTTGCAATTTTTTACGGCGGTTTGTATTTAATTCCTACATTTGCCGGTGCTTACGTTGATAAAATTGGCTTTAAAAAAGGATTAATACTTGCTTTTGGATTATTAACAGTTGGATACTTCTTTTTAGGAGTTTTTATTACTAAACCAACTGTATTATTTTTCTTATTCGTAACTATGGTTGGAGCTTCTTTCGTAAAACCTTTGGTCACAGGTACCGTAGCAAAATCAACTACAGAAAAAAATAGAGCCAGGGGTTTTTCACTATTTTATTGGGTAGTAAATATTGGAGCTTTCAGCGGTAAAACATTTGTCCCCTTCATACGTCAAGGGTTGGGACTTGAATATGTGAACTTTTTCTCAGCAGCAATGGCATTCTTAGCATTGCTATTTGCGATCTTCTTTTACACCGAATCCGATAAGGAATATGAGAGCAAAAAAATTGAAGATGTAATAAGAGCTTTAAAAGGAATTCTATTAAAACCGCGATTACTAATATTAACAGTTATCATCGCCGGCTTCTGGATTATCCAGGGCCAACTTTATGCTACAATGCCAAAGTACGTAATTCGATTATTAGGTGAGGAAGCAAAACCGGAGTGGCTAGCTAATGTTAATCCTGCGGTGGTTGTGATTTTTGTGGTACTAATAACACAATTAACTAAAAAGAAAAAAGCAGTAACCGCAATGATAATCGGAATGATACTCATGCCACTCTCTGCTCTGGCAATGGCAATGAGTCAGGAGTTAGAAAAAATCACAGGTCCGCTTATTAATGTATTTGATCTGTTTTCTGTTTACCCCCTTACAGTTATGATGATTACCGGAATTGCAATACAAGGTTTGGCGGAATGTTTTATATCGCCAAGGTTTTTAGAATACTTTTCATTTCAGGCTCCAAAAGGAGAGGAAGGTCTTTACTTAGGGTTCAGCCACCTACACTCGTTTATTTCTGCAGTTCTCGGATTTATTTCATCCGGTTTTCTGTTGGATAAGTATTGCCCTAACCCAACCACCTTACCGGAAGGATTGACTGAAATTCAAAAGGCTGCATATTATGCGGATGCACATGTAATTTGGTATTACTTTATCGGTGTTGGATTGGTATCGGCAGTCTCTCTTATAATATTTAAATTCGTTACTGAAAAGAGAGATGCAAAAATAGCTGAACAGGAAAGTTAATTTTTAGGTGATAAAATTTAATTAAAAGGGGAACTTTAGTTCCCCTTTTAATTCTATCTTTCTTTCACACAATTCTTTCCATCAACGGCGTAGTGGCATTTTACACAGTGATCAAGATTCGGCTGGTAGTCATCTTTCCTTATTGAGTCGACCACATTGTTAATATGATCTTTGAATTCTTCAATTTCTCTTTTGGAAATAGTTTTGCTGACTGTTGCATCCGGAAATTTTGTGAATATTATTTTTACTTCAATCTTTTTGGGCTTATAAATTTCATTAACAAGCACAGCATAAAATTTTAATTGCGAAAGATAGAGTTCTCCCCTCTCTTTTAATTTATCATCACTTATATTATCAGTTTTATAATCAACAATAATTACACTATCACTATCACTATCAAAAATCAGCTTATCGATTATTCCAAATAAATAGTAATCGTTTAAGCGAAGGTAAACTTCATGCTCGTTGTTAAAATTTTTGTATGCACTTAATTTTTTGTAAATCTCCGATGCAAAAAATTTCTGCAAATTATTTTCAATCGAATTTTTCAAATCGGTGAAGGCACTTTTAGTTATTGACCTATTAAAAAATTCTTTATCCAGCAAAGCATCAATTCTATTTGCTAGTCCTAATTCAGTAATACCGTCATCTAATATTTTATGGATCACTTGTCCGCGGATATCGGAGTAGCCGACATTTTCATCATCCTCATTCAGTTGAAATTCATGCTGTCTCTCTGTAGTACCGGCTTGTGCTAACTCAAAAATATTATTAATATCGGAAAATCCCAATTCATAGGTCAATTGATATTTTAAAGGACACTGGGTGTAAACTGCCAATTTTGTTGCTGAAATAATTTCATGCTCTGACTTATCTTTAATTGCATCAATATATATTTTTTTTGCAGCTGCTTGATCCAATTCTTTAAGTTGTAAACTTTCCTTTTCTGCTTCAATACTTTTTATTATAGGAATATCAAATTCAATCTTACGTTCATAAAATTCAAATATCTCATCCTTCAATTCCATAAACTCTAAATCAGTAGAAACAGAATAGCTTACCGCTTCAAAATCTAATTTGAGTCCGCCGGAAATTAAATGTAGGAATGAATCCTTTTTTGCCTTGCCTTTATTTATTGTGCCCGTGATAATTAAATTTTGTATTGCCCGCGTTACTCCTACGTAAAGTAATCTTTTAAGTTCGGCAATATTTTTACGATGAGTGACATAATTATAAATATTGTTTATTGGAGCGGACAAAAAATCTTCAAAATAGTTTTGCCCGTTTGGCACTTTGGTTAAAATTCCAAACTCTTTATCAACTGCAAGACTCCTGGATTTAATTTTATTCTCTTCGGAAGTATCATTGCATCGAAATAAAAATACAGAGTTGAACTCGAGTCCCTTTGCCTGGTGGATCGTCATGATCTTTACAGATTGTTCATCTCCGCTTATTGATGCTTGTCCCTCATCGTCTAAGGTTTGGATGGATTTTTTTAAGTAATCCACAAAATCATATAATGATTTGAAGCCCTGCTGTTCGAATGATTTTGCAAGCGAAAATAGTTTTTCAAGATTACCGATTTCCTGCTTGTAATTTTCCCTTGCCGATATTACCGGGAGATAACTTGTATCGGAAATAATTTTTCGTAAAATGATGCTGAACTCGGAACGTTTTGCTAGTGAGATGTGGCGTTTAAGAATATCTAAAACATTCCTCTTCTCAACATTTTCAACGCAATAATTTGAAAACTTCGTAAATAAATCTTTTCCATTCTGCAGAGAGACTGCAAATATTTCTTTATCGGATATAGTAAAAAACGGTGACCGTAAAATTCCAACAAGCGATGTATCATCATCGGGGTTTACCAAAAATGATAAATAGTTAAAAATATCATTAACAATTTGTTTTTGGTAAAAGCCTTTTCCGGCAACCACAGTATGAGGAATTCCGAACAGAGTGAGAGATTTTTCAAGCTCGGCAAAGGCGCTTCGCTTTCTGCAAAGAATTGCAATATCATTTAGTCCAAATTCAGAATCTTTTTCTGAGAATATTTTAATTATATCTTTCGAAACCAGATCAGCTTCCGAATCACCTTCACCATCTGCGATCAACAATTCAATACTCCCGGCGGTTGATTGCGGCTTTGCACAAACGAGCGAACTGTGTTCAACTTCGTTCAATTCAAAATCGGGATCCCTAAATAACTCCTTGAATAAAACATTGGTGAAAGCAGCAATGGGCGGAGAAACACGGAAACTATGGGGCAGACTTAAAATCCCATCTTTATTTGCTGCCGCTTCAATTTCCTTTTTCGTTCGCAGAAACACTTTAATATCTGCATCGCGGAACATGTAAATGCTTTGCTTCTCATCGCCAACTACAAAAAGATTGCCCGATTTTAAGTTGTCCAGGATCGGCATAAATATTTCGTATTGAATTTCATTCGTATCTTGGTATTCATCGATCATAACAAACTTGTAATTGCTGCTTAGGTATTTTTGTACTTCATGATTGTTAATTATTCTTTTTGTGTGAACCAGAATATCTTCAAAATCTAAGAAACCGCGCTGATCTTTTCTTTCAGTATAATCATCTTCAACCAAACGAAATAGCGTAATAATTTTCTTGCCGTATTCAGCTAACGATCTTTCAATCTTCTCCGGTTCATTTGGTAATTCAAATTTGGAAATTTCATTAATGAAACTCTCTGCTTCAAAAATAATTGACTCAATACTTTCACGATCACTTTTAGCAAGGTAACCTTGTGCTCTAACATCACCGCCTTTTGTGAACATGCTTTCTTTTATAAGATTTACTAAATCTAAAAATTCGAAAGGGTTTAGACCTGAGTTTAATTTTTTAATGAGATCGGTTAATCCAATTGCAGTTTTGTTATCGGGCTTAATGCTTAGCACAAGTTCGTTTATTGTGTGCAGATCACTTTTTATTTTTTCAACATTTTTAAGAAATAGATATTTGAATTTATCTTTAAATAATTTTCTAAAATGAATTGACTTTTCTTCTAGTTCTTTTTGATAAAGATTTTCTTCAAGTTCTAAAAGTGGTTTTCGATTTTTAATCAACTTTTTTAATTCAATGCTCAATATTTTTTTTGACCCAAAAAATCTTATCAAGTCTTTAACATCCAACTCAGCATCATTTATTAGCAGATTACCGATTGTTTCTTCAATACTTAAATCGATTAATTCATCGGCAGTTGTTTGATCGATCGAAACAAAGTTTGCGTCGAGTCCTGCTTCCGGTGAAAATTCTTTCAGTACTTCAATACAAAATGAATGAATTGTAGAAATGTTAGCTGATACAAGCTGCCTTCTAATCTTTTCTAATATTTTAATGTTTACCGGATCGCTCTCCGATTCTAAGCGTTCATCAACCTCTGCCGCAATTTTTTTATTTAGCTCGCCGGCAGCTTTATCGGTAAATGTGATGGCGATAATTTTTCGCAGAGAAATTTTTTCTTTTACAGCAATGTCAACGTATCGTTTAGCAAGAACAAAGGTTTTACCCGAACCGGCATTTGCGGTTAATGCAATGTGTTTATTATAGTCAAGTGCCTCTTGCTGATAGGGAGTTAATTTTGCCATCTACTCGAAAACCTTGGGAAAGGAAATTAATAATGTAGTTCCTTGAACGGAAGTTTTTTCAATTTTTATTGAGCCGTTAATATTTTCAATATACCTTTTCGCCAAACTTAAGCCGATGCCCATTCCATCTTTTTTTGTAGTAAAATTATTTTCAAAAACTTTTTCTCTTAACTCCTCAATAATTCCATGTCCGTTATCTTCAATCCTAAGCTCATTATGGTTTTCCGTTTGAAGCAAAGTAAATGTTATAATACTTGCATTAGCTTGTATGGAGTTACGAATTAAATTAATTAAAACTCTCGTTATCTGATCCAAGTCTGCAACCACATCAGCATTAGCAGCGTTGTTATAAATAATAATTTTTACATTTTCTTCAGTAAAAAGATTTACAGCATTGTTAAGCGCAGTGTTCAAATTCATTTTTTCAACATTCATTTTCGGCATTCGTGCAAATGATGAAAATTCAGTAGCAATATTTTTTAATGTTTCAATTTGATTTATTAATGTTTGAGTTACTTTTTCAAAGATCTCGTTGAACTTTGGAGATTTATCTTTATGCGCGGCGGATAACTGCTGAACCGAAAGCTTCATTGGAGTGAGTGGATTTTTAATTTCATGCGCAACCTGGCGGGCAAATTCTTTCCACGCTGTTTCCCTTTCAATATCGGCAAGTTCTGCCTGGCTTTTTTTAAGCTGCCGAACCATCAAATTAAATCCGCTTACAAGCTGCCCAATTTCGCCGCGACTTCCGTCGTAAAGTGCAATATTCAAATCGCCGCCGGCAACTGATTTTGTTGCATTAGTAAGTTTACGAATTGGTGAGGAAATTTGATTTGCGAGAATTGTACTTAAGATTACAATTAATATTACAGCGAGTGAATAGCTTCCGAAAAGAAAAATATTAATTTCAATATCCGAAAGCGGTAACTGAATTGAGTTAAATAATTCGCTTACTTTAAATATATATTCTTCACTTCCTATTATCCCCCTATAATAGAATGAATTAAAGTTATAGTTCTCAATGTTTTCATCAATAACAAATTCCTTTGCACCTAGGTTTATAAGTTCATTGTATGCAACCGGATTGATAGTTTTAGGAATTATGCCAACTTCATAATACTTATTATCACTGCTGAAAATTAATTTCTCTTCCTTAAAAATTGAATAACTTATTCCAAGATCGCGGCTAGCTTTATTAAATATTTCACGGGAATTGATTGTGCTGTTCGCAATGTAATCGTTTATGTAACTCTCTACGCTAAAGGCTCTTTTGCCAAGTTTGTATAAAATTGCCGATGAGTTTTTCTCTTCGGTTAGAATTCTAAAATAGCTTGCAAGTAAAATTAGGGGAACAATTGAAACTAAAATAAAGGCGAGCAGCAAGCGTGTTCTAAAAGTCAGTTTAATACTTTTGCTTCTGCGAAAACTTAAAAGAATGAACAAAAGTAATATTGAAATAATAATTAAGCTGTGTATAAAAAACACCTTAAAGAAATCATAAAGATTCCATGATGTTTCTCTTTCCTTTAACGCAACTGCTAAAATCCTTTCAAAGTTCGGCTGCTCATTTTTAACCAAATATATTCTATGGATCTCGCCTTTCAGCGGAATTGTAAGCCACGCTTCATTAAGCTCAGAAAATTTAACGTCTGTTAAAATTTCCCGTTCATCGGCGGATAATGTAAAATCTGAGAGTTCGTTTATTAATTCACCATCGTGAAAATCAAAAATTGATAGATCCGCATACTCAACTTCCGGATTTATTATATCTTTTTTACTCGATAGAAATTCCGGCATATTTCTAAACTCAAAAGTATCAACATCATATAGAACGGAAATTTCCAAATAGCCGAGAAGTTTTCCGTTGCTAATTAATGGCGATATTCCGCGAATAATTTTGCTGTCGCTAAAAATTAAACTTTCAGTAAAAATAGAAACCGTTTGATCTGTTAAATTAAAGTTTGTCCAGTCCGCCCTGTAATACTCATCAAAGTTTTCTCCGTACCCACCGAGATAATTTTTATTTGTATCTAAAAAATTAATTTCGGAACTGATGCCTTCATTATAAATTTCGCTATTGATCCAAATTTTGAATGCCGCTGCGCTATAATTATTTTCATTACTTTCGAGAGTGTTAAGCGCTAATTTTTCTCCACGCTCTGTTCTAAAAGTTTCTGATATTAAATTTTTGATAAAAGGCTCACTTGGGCTGACCAATTTTAGAGCTGTTGTTTTTAGCGACTCTCTCTGCAGTTCGGAATTGTAAAAGTTTAATAGACTTATAGAAATAATTGACGCAACGAATGCAACAAAAATGAAATTTATAAAAGCAGCTTTATTTAGAAAAACATAATAACTTAACATGAAAATAAAAGTTATCGAAAGTACTCTTATAAAAGGAGTGCCTTGCGGCTGTTCTTGAAAAAGGTCGAAAAATATTCCGGCAATTTGAAATACTACAAATAGAAAAATAAAATATCCGAAAATTTCCCTGCTATTTATTGTGCTTTTTAATTTCAGCAATACTTGAACAATTGCTATCGAAATTAGTACAAAGCAAAATCCTAACAGAAGTATATTTATTTCCATCAAAAAAATTGGCGCGTTCGGCAGCAATGAAACATCACGGAAATACCTAAGTGTTGAATCGAACACTACGCTGTTTATTGAGGCTGCAAATCCCCTTAAAAACATCATGAATAAAAATGTTAAAACGATTACTAAAACAACTTGTGTTTTTCTACTCTTTAATTTTTCAGATGGGACAAAGTCATTGCTGTATTTGTAAATTACTAAACATAGTATTAGGAGCAAAAGTACACTTATAAAAAAGTCGATTGGTGAACTGGAAATTCCAAAACCAAATTTTGAAAAAAAATAATTGGGATCGGTAAGGTCGCCGCTTATAAATTTATGCGGCAAATTAAAAACCAAAATAAAAATTCTAAACAGCGTTATATAAAAGCTATAAACAATCAATCGAATTAACCGGCTTGTAATTTTTTTGATGTTTAGATAAATGATAATACCTAAAAGGATGTATATGAAAATAAACAAAAGTGATTGAATGGAATTGACTACATCCTTAATAAAATTAAGATGATTGGTTAAGGTTGGTTTTTGAAAATTGACAACACCAATTTTATTGTTAAAATTATTAATGATATCAATCGATGAAAATCTTCCATCCAATGAATATTGAGCTGCCGGGTTAAAGTTTATTTTGAACTGGCTTGAAAATTCATCGGACAGTTTTTCCGACAAACTTAAATGAACGAAGTAATTATTCTTGAATGTGTAGTGTTTCTCAATCGGCTTTGAATAAATTATTTTGAGATCAGATGTAAGAGTATCTTCAATTGCTAAATAGGTCACGAGTTTATCAGAGTAAAAAAAAGCCTCGCCTAATGCATACAAACTTGAAATCGATCGGTAATCTGGAGCAGATGTAAATTTATTCCATGCAATTAAATTAGTATCGTTTTCAATAACCTGAATATTTGTATTATTATAATTGTACGAATTGATAAATTCAATTATATCTGGAATAGTGCCGGATTCATTTAGAATTTTACCGATATTATTTTTGACGTCTTTACTTTCATCAACAACATCTATAATCTCAGTATCAATAAAATCTGCAACTGAAAACTCAATCGTGCTTACTTTTTCATTGACCGTATTTTCCCAACTATCTCTCTGACTATTAATAATAATTGGTTCTGCTAATCCGCTAATAATTATCAGCGCAGCCATTACTCCAATTGCAATTGATATTTTTTTTGTATTGAAAGTCATCAGTTTGGAAAATTCTAATTAGTTAATAATTAAACTAAAATAATTAAAAGACAAAAAAAAGCATACTACCTTAGTAATATGCTTTTTGTAAGAGAGCAGGAATGAGATTTTGGGAATTATTTGTTTCTAATAATTTCTGTCGGCAAGTTAGCTCTTTTTACATTAACCGAATTTGTCTTCATCTGTCTCTCGCCTTCAACCAACTGGTAAGCCCAATCGAACACCATTCTTTGACCTGTAATTTCTTTAACTCTAAGTTTGGCATAATGATTATCCCAGGTTGAAATTACATATGTGTGTCCGACGAATACTTCTGTGTACTTTACATCATCTCCCTCTAACAATGGAACCCATCCCCCAATGGGTGCATATAAAATGTCATATATATCATTAGTGGAACCCATATCCTGAATTTCACTATCAGAAAACACGTTTATATAATATGTACCTTCAAAAATATCGAAGAAAACATCAGATGAGTAGTCGTCATTCAAAGTATTCCAGCCAACAACTGCAAATTCACTAAAATCGTAACCAGAGTTATTTGGAAAAAGTTGTGCATCAAAAAGTACCTGATTTAAACCTTGAGGTCTTGCAATTCCATAAACTTCATCATAACTAAGTTCACTTTCATTGTTATCATAATCATATGCAGCAACACCGTAATAGTATAAATCGCCATTACCGGCTTCAACATCGTAATAAAAGTTGCTCTCGGTGTTTCCCAAGTTGGTATATTTTCCCCAGTAAGTTTCTGAATAATAGACATTGTATCCGGCAACATCGCTTTCGGGATTGTGATCCCAAGAAATTTCAATTTCACCATCGCCCGGTAAAACTCTTACGTTTGTTGGCGGGGATGGTGGTGTGTTGTCTCTTTCATAATAATCATCGTCATCGCAATTAGTTAAAAGCATTGCTAAAAATATCATTGAACTTATTTTTATTATTTTTTTCAGCGTTTTCATTTTTTTGTCTCCTGTAAATATTTATAAGTGATAATTCAAGGAGAGTGCCAAAGGGATCGGAAATAAATTTAGAATGTTAAAGATTTATGCGGGTACTTAAAATTGTTCGATTTTGCTCTGTATTATAACAAAATTCCGAATTTTTTGTTTCGGGATTTCTATACATCAATTAAAAACTACTTAAATCTAATTTCGAAAATCTTTTATACTGTCTTCTAATTTGTACACCAATGAATACAATTGAAAACTGTTTAGATCTGGGTAAACTTACCTTCAGCATAAATTTGGGAATTATTAATTACGGCTAAAGCTTTTCCTGTTAACAGTTTTTTATCAAAAGGCGTATTTTTTGATTTCGATTTCATTTTAGTTTTGTCAACTGTCCAAATTAAGTCGGGATCAAAAATAGTCAGGTTTGCAATTTCACCTTCCTTAATTTGCGGGACTTCAATATTTAAAATTTTTCTTGGATTGATTGCAAACTTTTCAACCAACTGCTCAATTGTCAAAACTCCTTTATGATAAAGTTCTGAAAGTGCGAGTCCTAATTCTGTTTCCAAACCAATAATTCCGTTTGGTGCATAAATGAATTCAACTTCTTTTTCTTCGATAGCATGAGGGGCATGATCGCTTGCGATACAATCAATTGTTCCATCTGCCAACCCTTCTAAAATTGCTTCTACATCTTTTTTAGATCTTAAGGGCGGATTCATTTTAAGATTTGTATCAAAAGTTTTTAAGCTGTCATCAGTTAAACTGAAATGATGCGGAGTTACTTCTGCAGTGATTTTAATACCTCTTTTCTTTGCATCGCGAACAGCGGCAATTGCATTTTTTGAGCTTATGTGTGCAATGTGCAATTTGCCCCCGGTGTATTCAGCAACTGAAATATCTCGCAAAACTATTATGTCTTCAGCAATTGTTGGAATTGAGGGGAGTCCGAGTGTAGTTGATACAAGGCTTTCATTCATGACACCATCAGATAAAGAATTCTCTTCGCAATGCTCAATGATTGGGGTGCCGAACATGTAGGAGTATTCGAATGCACTTCGTAGAAGTGAGGCGGATTTTACTGAAACACCATCATCAGAAAAAGCAACTGCGCCCGATTCATAAAGTTCAGCCATCGGAGCTAAAGAATCTCCCTCCCGTTTCAAACTTACTGCCGCAACCGGATATACATTAACGAGGTGCGACCTAGATTTTTCTTTTATCGATTTAACTATCTCGGCTGAATCAACAGTTGGATCGGTATTTGGCATGCTTGCCACACCTGTAAATCCGCCAGCTGCCGCACTATCACATCCGGTTTTTATTGTTTCGGTATCTTCACGCCCGGGCTCACGCAAATGAACATGCATGTCAAAAAATCCCGGGGCACAATATTTTCCTTCGTAATCATAAACTTTCGAGTCATTTATTTCTTTATCAGTCGCAGAGCCGATTTTAGTTATTTTTCCATCTTTAATAATTATATCACATTTTTCATTTCTATTCTGTTCCGGATGAATAACATTCACCCCTTTTAATATTATCTGCATTTTTAACCTGTGTTTAGTTCATTGATCCGAGTAAATAAAGAACTGCCATTCTTACAGCAACGCCGTTTGTAACTTGATCCAAAATTACCTGGTAAGGTCCATCAGCAACTTCTGATGAGATCTCAACACCCCTGTTAATGGGACCCGGATGAAGTATCAAAATATCTTTATTATTTTTTTCTAATCGTTCCGCGGTTACTCCAAAATAATTATGATACTCACGAAGTGACGGAATGTTTGTACCTGCTTTTCTCTCAAGCTGAATCCTTAAAATGTTCAGCACATCATGAGTTGCGATTACATCATCAATATTATGATAAACTTTAACTCCGAGTGATTCTATATCCTTGGGAATCATTGTGAGAGGACCGCATACCGAAACTTCTGCACCAAGTGCTTTTAATCCGTAAATATTAGATAAGGCAACACGACTATGAGCGATATCTCCAACAATACAAACTTTCAAACCTTCTATCCTTCCAAGCTTTTCCCGTATTGAATACATATCAAGTAAAGCTTGTGTAGGATGTTCATGTCTTCCATCTCCCGCGTTAATAATATTTGCTTTTGAAACTTGAGTAAGAAAATAAGGGACTCCAGCAGATTCATGCCGAACAATGATCATATCAACCTTCATCGCTTCAATATTTCTTACAGTGTCTTTAAAAGTTTCTCCCTTTTTTGTACTGCTGGTTGAGGTTGAAAAGTTCACAGTATCTGCCGATAATCTTTTCTGCGCAAGTTCAAATGAGATGCGTGTGCGTGTGGAATTTTCGTAGAATAGATTTACAATTGTTTTGCCCTGTAATGTGGGCACTTTTTTAATTGGTCTTTCAAGTACTTCGCGGAAAGTAGTTGCCGTATCTAAAATTGATTGAATATCTTCGGCTGGAACTCCCTGCAATCCTATTAAATGTCTGCTAGCTAATGCCATATTTTATATCCTAATTTTTATCGTTTTTTACTTCAACCAAATAAACTGCATCTTCTTCATCAACCTCTACCATTTTAACTTTTACTTCTTCGTTGATGGAAGTTGGAATATTTTTACCGACAAAATCTGCTTTGATCGGAAGCTCACGATGACCCCTATCCACTAAAACGCAAAGCTGAATTGTATTGGGTCTGCCCAAATCCATTAAAGCATCAAGCGCTGCTCTTGCGGTTCTGCCCGTGTAAAGCACATCGTCAACTAGTAAAATGTCCTTTTCGTTCACATCAAAGGTTATGCTTGTTACACCAATTTCGGGCTGCTTTAATCTTGTTCTAAAATCATCACGATAAAGAGTGACATCCAGTGAGCCTAATGGAAGATTTGAGTTATCGATCTCTTTTATTTTTTTATGAATTCGCTGTGCAAGAAAATCTCCGCGTGTTTTCATTCCAATTATCACAACATTGGATGTTCCTGAATTTCGCTCGATAACCTCATGAGCCAATCTTGTTACTGTTCTGCTCAATCCTTCAGAATCAATTATTTTAGCTTTTATGTCCATATACAAAAAATCCTCTTTGACTATTGTCGCAGAGGTCTCCATTTATATTGTTGTATTTTTTTTCGATTGTTGTCAATCCTTGCTTATCTCACCGGATAATTTTAAAGGAAAATGTTTATCAAAATTATAACTTAATGGTGTTAAAGTAAAGTAGAATGTTTTTTAGATTTGAATTTTTTACTGAATGTAGATTTGGGGCCGGATAACCAGCCCCAAAATATAGTTTATTTTACAACGTGGAATTCAATTCTTCTATTCATTGCTCGTCCAACAGAAGTTCTATTCTCAGAAATTGGTTCGGCGGAGCCTTTTCCGGATACAGTAAGTCTACTTCCGTCAATACCTTTGCCTACTAAATATTCTTTCACGGTTTGTGCCCGTTCAAGAGAAATTTTTAAGTTAAATTTTTCCGCTCCAAGATTATCACTATGCCCAATTATTTCAACTTTCAAATTCGGATTAGCTTTTAATACTTTGGCTGCATGAAATAATATTGGATATGATTCAGCGCGAAGCTCGGCATTATTAAAATTGAAATTAACACCGACTAATACCCAATTATTATTATTGCGTTCAACAGGTTTTTCAACAATAACTTCTCTAATTATTTCTGAAGGAATATATTTTTTAACTATTTTTTCAATTCTATCGTAGTCAATTTTTTCTGCTTCACTAATTCCGGAAGGAATAGATCTTTTTTCAATTACTTTTTTTCCAAAATAATATACAAGCCCAACGTCAACAGCAAGATAGGAATCTCCACTCGTTCCAAAAATACCGCTTCGATAATTATATCCATCCGGTTTCCGGTTAATACCGTCAATTCCGCCTGCAGTAATAAAATAACTGAAGTCAACTTTTAATTTCCAGTTACTGCCAATTCCAAATTCACTTCCAACGCCTAAATCAAAAGTACCGGTTAATTGAGATTTTGCGTCGGTAATATAAATGTCGTCTTTGGTATAATCGGGGTCATAATAATTTAAGCCGCCCCCAAAATGCACGAATGGCGATACTGCTTCACTAATGCTAAAATAGTACATTACATCAAAGATGCCTCCAATAGCGGTGGTAGTCATCTCATCAATTTCCCAGTTTGCCCTTACTGCAGAGGGTCCGCCGTTGGGTGCGGCTTTAAATAAAACCGGGGGGACTTTACCTAACATATTTCTATAAAACGCAAGCACTCTGATTGCGACGTCCTCATTAAAATTTCTCTGAATGGAAATAAATCCGCCGTAATTTGGGTCTTTCGGACCAACATCCACTGATGCCATCCGCGGGTAAGAGAACCCAAACCCCAAACCCCATGCACTTTCAGTAGTTTGCGCAAATAAATTGGAAGTCGATAGTATAAAAATTAGGACTAGTAAAGAGGTGATTTTTTTCATTATGCTTGCTCGCTTTTTCAGATCAAAATTTTAATTATTTATATTTTACTCTTTTAAATTAGTATTATTAAATAATAAATTTTTGATTTGAATCATTATTATTAAAATTATTTTTTAGCTGCACAAAACTAGGTTCTTATATTGATTTTTAATTGATTATCGGCACAATTAGGGTATAGTTTATTTTACTTGTGAGCCTCCTAACAATTCTATTGAAGATACCACAGGGATAGAGGGTTAACATCTCTTACAAATCGAATCTTAATAAAAAATTAATTACCAAATCTTTCTTGATTGAAATTATAATTGCAAATGAAATACATTAAATATTTTTTAATGAGATTTATTTTTTCTTTTCATTCCAATATATTTGTTATGCATTTAAATCGTGATTTTTTTCAAGGTGTTTTTTCGGGGTGTAGCGCAGCCCGGCAGCGCGCTTCGTTCGGGACGAAGAGGTCGGGGGTTCAAATCCCCCCACCCCGACAATGACTTACCATACCTATATAATATTTAGTCCATCAATAAATAAATTCTACATCGGACACACTCACGATCTCAATCGAAGAATGAATGAACATAATAACGGAATCAACAAATCAACTAAAAATGGTTCACCTTGGGAACTAATGTTTACTAGAGAATTTGATTCTAGATCGAGTGCAATGAAATTTGAAAATACAATTAAAAGAATGAAGAGCAGAAAATATATTGAACGATTAATTGAGGATAACTAGCGCGTCCCGATTGGCATCGGGAAGGTTGGGGGTTCCTCCAAGGAAATCCCTTTGGGAAAATCACCACCCCGACAATGATTTACCATACCTATATAATATTTAGTCCATCAATAAATAAATAGTCAGTAATATAATATATCATGAATAGTGAACTGTTTTTTACTTCAAACTAATAACATGCATTTATTAACAAAATAGTTTGTAATTCGTTAATATTACTGGTAATTCTTACGCAGAAAGTTCAATTTTATGTAGGAATATTAAAAAATCGGTATCTTTATTTATCAAAATTATTTATTATTTTAGCATCTAATTCTGTATTCATTTTGCTCTCCTGTCCATTTAATTTTTAATTTCGTTTGTAAAGTTTTAATTCATATTTTTGACGTTAATTTTTTCTTATCTTGGATGCTGTGTCTTGTATTTATAATTTATTATTATTAGTTCCTAAAATGATGTAAAATCTTTTTCATATCCCAGAATTATTTGATTTAATAATGGATAGGGAAACTATTTATTTTCTCTTTCCCGGATTTCTATTAAATATATTTTTTTTAGAAATGAAAAATTATGTAATAATGAGCTCTTTTAAGTTTGTTATTAAATTCATTTTCGGAATAAGTAAAAACAAAATTTTACGATAATATTTTTCGAACATTTATAAGAATTTATGTGGCATACTGTTTGTGTTGTAAGTCACATGCAAATTAGGTTTAATACTATTTTATTTTTAAGAAAGGAGTAATACATGCAAAAATCTCCGACAAAGGATGAAAAAAACACCAACGAAGAGTTGATGTTAGATATTGAAAGTAATCACATTGATGAAAAAGTTCAAAAGTTGAAGGAAGAACGTGTAAAGAAGATTTCCCTTACAATTCTAATTAAACCGGCAATATTTTCAATTTTTGCATTAATAATTTCATTTTTTATCGATTTATCTTCAGTGCCAGTTTTTGGCGATGTGACAACAAAAATTGCTCATTCTCTATTCCCGGAATGGAATCCGATTAACAAAAGCATTGAACCTTTAAACTTTTGGTGGCTTACTCCTTGGACATTTGCATTGTTTGTACTACTTAGTTTAAGATCTTTTAATAAATTACGATCTGAAGTACTCACTTCAAACTCCAGAGAAAATGTAGATAGAATAATTGGTGCATCCGTAAGTGTAATTGATGCAGTTTCCACAGCACTTCCTCTTGTAGGTGCAGCAATTTTATTGGTAAGTATTAAAATGGGACCGGAAATATTCTTAGGTTTTTCAGTTCCTTTCGAAATAAAAGCATTACTTGTTTTAGCAATTGGAAAACTTTTTGAACCGGTACTTGATACGATGGGAGTTAAGTTTCAAAAAATAATTGACTCCGCAGTTGAGATGAAAGAAGATTATTATTCCAAAGCTCAAGTAGAATTGACTAAAAAAATGGTTGAACAAATTGAGCAATTCGCTTCTACCCCTCAAGCAACTGGATTTCAAGGAACACAAGAAGACCTTGAAAATTATAGAGAAATGCTGAAAGAAATTAATGAGATCAGTAAACTTACCTACAGAAACTTCGGCGCGACCTACCAAGTTCTTGAAAAAATTTCGAACCTGATGAAAGATAATAATGAAATGTTCGATAAGTTTAATGAGATGAGTAAAGAAGTTGGTGATATGGCAAATAAAATGAGTAATGAAAATGCCAATGATTCATTAAAAAGTCTTAAATCAATTGTTAGTAAAGTAACTTAACAATAATCTGCTGTTCCGGTATTTTAATTATTTAATGAACAGTAAAAGGATTTGAAATGGCTAGACAGAACAAAGATTCAAAATTTATTATCTATCAGGTGCTATACATTTTTGTGGTAACTGTGCTCGCTTTAAAAGGCGCTGGATTAGATTTAGGTGAGGTTGTAAAAAAGGAAGATACGGTTCAAAAGGAAGTTCGAGATTCACTTCTTGCGGTAATTGATTCACTAAATGCTAAGGGTCTTAGCTTTTCTATTAATATTGATACTAATGTTGTTGAACAGAATATTGAGCTTAAAAAACAGATTGCGTCATTAAGTACAAACTTAAAAGATTTAGCTAAAAAGATTAAAACTGTTCCAAAGCCCAAAGATAAACCAATTGAAAAGAATGAGATAAAATTGCCTTCACCATTTTCAAAAACAAAAACATTTTTACAATACGCATGGAACACTGCTGAAAATAAAGGTAAGGTTCCTGTAAGAATTTTTGATCCTTCGAATATGGCTGAACCAATTGTTGTTGTACCACCTGATGAAACTGTGAAATTCGATTTAACTGATCAAGATGAAGTGATTGTAAATTTCGGTTCGCAGGATGAGAGAGTAAAAGTTGTTAAGAACGAACCCCCGAAAATAAATATCGAATCGGTAACTACAAAAATGAGCAAGTCGGAAATTTATGTGCAAGAACTTCAACGCATTACAGTTTTTAGGGTTACCATTAGTGATGAAAGAATTGATCAATTAAAAATTAACTACACCGGACCAATTAATGTTACAGGTCCAACTGAAGATAAAGAAGGAAACTTAGTTTATAATGTATCCCTTAACATTGCACGGAATGAAGCAAAGTTTGATGAGTGGGCTGACAGAAATGAAAATTTACAGGAAGCTGATGGAAGGTACAAAGCAAATTTCTTCTTTGATGTATACGACGTAAAATCTAAACATAAAGTAAACGTAGGTGATTCATTCTACTTTACAGATTACGATAAATAACTTACTAATTCTCGGAGAAATATTTAGAGTAAAACATGATCACAAAAAATGCTAAGGTACCCCAAAACAAAAATTATTTTTATAAGATACTACTCTTAATTGCTTTTATAACCGGATTTATATTCACATCAAACATAAGTGCACAGCAAGAAGAACAAGAGATCATTAATTATTTTCAGATGGAACCGCTGGATGATAGTTTATTCATTCAAATTCAAATGGAAATTTTTATTGACCCGCCTGACCCAAAAGCAGAAATTATTGTTGACCTAAGAGAAGTTACAAATCAAACAGTTTCTATCGGTGGAGTTTTGTATCCATACCTGGCATTTACGCCGGAAACTCGCGCAAGGATTTTCACCTATCCATTTAAAATCGACTTATCAAAAGGAGTTACGTTCTCGAGTGTTTTCACTGATGTAATCGACAAAATAAAATTGAAAAAGATTGTTGCTCCACCAACGAAATATCAAATCTCATCAACCATGAATTACATTAATCCTTTTTTCCAACTACTCGGCGGTGAGAGATTTGGGTTTGCAATTCACCGGGATATTGGTGTTTCAATTGGAACGGGAACCCCCTACTCGGGTCCGCTTGAAACAAGTATGATCTTAGCCAGCTTCCATTTGATTGGCGCTCGAGTAGGATTTTTTACGAAACTGGATGAAATATTCAGAGTTTCGAAAACAGATAACATACGTAACAACCTTTATGTTTTTTACGGCGTTGAAGTTGGTTACGTAATTCCATTTGGTAATTTTTTAGAAATAAGCTACACGGCAAACCTTGATGATCCAGGCAAAGTGAAATCGTTCGAAGATATCTACCAAGCAGTATATGATGGCAATTACGAGACTTACGAAGATAAAATGGCGGCACTTGACAATGAGCAGCCGTTTGTTCTGCGGGACTCTTACTTAAACTGGGAATTCCGTTACCCTGTCAGTATACTTGGTTCCACAAGAGGCAAGGTGTATGTTGCCCAATATTTGGATGAATGGCATACAGGCTTTATGGGTCGTGAAATGTCGTTAGCAGGAAGCACATTCGATTTTAGAATTGATGCTATGGTAGGAAGTAAAACTAGGAACAATCAAGTTGCTATTGATTTAATTGTTTCCAAAATTTTCGATATGTGGGCATCAAGTGCAATGGCATTCGGTCCTTCATTGGTTCTTACAACTCTGGATGACGGTTCATTCGGTGCTGCACAAGTTTTTGCAAATTTTAGATTTAAACTTGGTACTTCACTTTAAAAAAATTCTTATTATTTATCACCTCTCATATCTGTTATTAGCCTCCTTTACGGGGGCTTTTTTTTGATTAAAAAATTTTTAACGAAAAATGAATTACAATCGAATTTTTCTTTTAAACCTCTGTCAATCCTATTTTGCTCACAGGCTAAAACTCAGTCTTAGTGTTTATTATTTGTACAACATCCGACAATGATTAAAAAGAGAAAAAATATTCGTTTCTTATTCGCGAATTCGTGGCTAAGGCTTTTGCCGCCAATGCGCGAATAGAAAATTATTTTGTATAACGTTTCATCCGAAACAAAAATTATTTTATTTTGCAACAAACACACGGGAGAGAAAGATGAAAATTAGAATCACCAAAATGTCAGTTATTTTAACATCATTTTTTTTGTTCCAATTCTTTTTTGTTGCAAACATAAATGCTCAAGAAAAAATTGTAGTAATAGGCTGGAACGCTGAATCGGGAGATGCCAACCCCGATACTGTTGCAAAGCGAATTGAAGAAATTGACGACTGTGATATTTGGGGAATGTGCGAAGTTAGAGATGCTCAGTGGGCTGCCGCGTTTGAGAATGGAGCAGAAGTTGACGAGAATTCTGATTTTAAAACAATACTCGGCACAACGGGTAGAACAGATAAAATGCAGATAATTTATGATTCCGGAAAATTTGATTTGATTAAAAAATATGAACTGCATAGAATAAATATGAATGGAAGAGTCCGCGCTCCTTTGGTTGCACATTTAAAATCAAAAAGCAGCGGCACGGAATTTTTATTTATGATTAACCATCTATACCGCAGTAATAACAGAGCTAGACATACACAAGCTGCTTTACTGAACAAGTGGGCGGATGAACAAGATTTGCCGATAATTGCTGTGGGCGATTACAACTTTGATTGGGAAGTAATTGATGGGGATGCAAATCATGATTATGGTTATGACAACATGACTGCAGAAGGAAACTTTTATTGGATACGCCCGGAAGTATTAAAAAAATCCCAAGCGAGTGAAAATTATGATAGTGTTCTCGATTTTGTATTCCTTGGCGGAAATGTTTGGACGTGGGAAGCAGAATCTGAGATAATGAAACGCGATGCCAATGATAATAACGACAATAGTTTTAGTGATGATTCGAACAACACCGACCATAGACCGGTGAAGGCAACAATAACAATCCACTAAATTTTATAAGCTATTATAATTGAATATTGAACCTTTTTGAAATGATTTGTTTATATTTGCAAGTGCGGTAATCGAAAATTTTAATATAAAATCATTCAATCTTGATAATTTGTAATCTTTTAATTAAAAATAAAACGGAGGCAGTCGTGAAAGCAGTATCAAACCAACGAACAATAATCTTTAAGCTTATCACGAATACGGCAATACTTATACTTATTGCACTATTTACGGGTCGAGCATTGGCACAAGAGCAAACCGAACAGGACAAAGAAAGAATTAGGAAAGCAAAAATTAAATTGTATTCCGAAGTGGAACACCTTTATAAGTTTGGCGAGCCTGAAGAGAACGGCAAAAAAATTGTTGAAATAAGTTACGATGGTTACGGAAACTTAACTGAACAATCTGTTTTTGGTGAAGAAGGTGAATTAATGTACCGCAGTACATTTGCCTTTGATGCAAACAATAATAAAATTGAAGAAGCAATTTACAGCGGCGGCGATCTTGAGTATAGATATGTTTACAAATTTGATGGCGACCTATTAAAAGAAAAAGTTAACTACGGTTCCGGCGGAGATATTGAGGCTAAGTTTATTTATGACTATACAGGATTTGGCGAAATTGAAAAAGAAACTGAATACACATCCGATGGAGAAATTGTGTCGCGAAAAGTTTATCAATATACTGACGCTAGAAAATTAGAAAAATCAATTCTTTATGATGCTGAAGGAGTGCCGACAGAAAAATATTCCTACCGATATGATGATGCCGGAAATTTAGTGGAAATAATTGTTTATGATGAAGAGGGTGCAGTGTTAAGCAAGAATCAGAAAAAATTTGATAACGCCAGTCGTTTAACTGAAGAATTGGTTTATGATGGCGACGGCTCACTAATGAGCAAAAAATCTATGAAGTATGATGATGCGGGTAATTTAATTGAATCAACTACTTTTGGTGACGGCGGCAGTATGTTGGAAAACATAAAATATAAATATGATGAAAATGGCAGGGTTGCCGAAGAAACTAAGTTTGAAGAAGGCGACAGAATTTATACTAAAAAAATGAGCTATAACTCTAAAGGTGATATAAGTGAATTGCTGGACGACCAACCTAATGATGATATCTACATCAAAATTGATTTTCAATATGATAGTGCGAGACGCGTAACTGAAAAAACTGTTTACGACAGGCTTAATGAACCGATTAAATTGATTAAAGTGAATTACGATCTTTATTGAAACAGTAGTCAGTAGTCAGTAGTCAGTAGTCAGTAGTCAGTAGTCAGAATATAAAAAATTTTAAAATTGGTCAATCATAAATTTGGTTGACCTTTTTATTTTTGGGCATCGAGAATCAACTCAGCAAACTCTCTAAATACTCCTTCCCCACCCTTTTTATCAAAAACAATATCAACCATATTTTTAATTTCAGGCATTGCATCAATTGGACAGGCTGTTATTCCTGCTGCTTCAATTATTTCTAAATCATTTATATCATCACCAATAAAAGCTACCTCCTCGGAGCCGATATTCATAATCTCGCAAATTTCTTTCATCTTTATATCTTTATCCCAGGTGCCGGTATAAACAAAATCCATTTTCAATCTTTCGGCCCGCTTCTGAATAATTTTAGATTCATCCGTGGAAATTATCGCAGTCTTTATTCCGGCTTTTCGTAATAGTACTACTCCCATCCCGTCCTTAACATTGAATTTTTTCATCACCAAACCATCTTCCGTATAGTACAATCCATTATCTGTTAAAACACCGTCAACATCGGTAATTAGGAGTTTGATTTTTTTCAAGCTCTCTTTTATTTCAGCCATAATATTTTATTTTTCTAATTTTATAAAGTGTTTTAATAATTAGCACTTAAAATGTCTATTTTTTATAACTAATGTTAGTATATTTTTTAAATAATTAGAGAATTAAATCTTTTTATTTTATTAAAAACTTTGCATATATTTTGAAAGAAGTTTGAAACTAATGAACTACTTTATTAGCTTTTGAAAGCACTATTAAAATGTTTTTCACATAATTAAATATTAAGATTTTCTAAATAAACAAGAGGTTAACTTTTGTTTGTTTTCGCCATAAATAGGTCTTGTTATATTAAAAAATTGTTAATTTTAGTTGATCTATTTGGGGGAATTAAAAATCTAGTTATGTTAGAATGTAATTTATAATATTTTTCCAACTAATTTATAAGGATACCATATGAAAAAATTCAACTATTTATTAATTGCACTATTCCTATTTGCCGGTATAGTCAGCGCCCAGACATATACAATATCTGGTAAGGTGATTGACTATTCAACCGGTGATATTTTAATTGGTGCCAACGTGTTTATTAAAGGCACAACTATTGGGGCGGCAACCGATGATAACGGTGAATACAATATTATGGTTGAAGCCGGCGATTATACAATTCGCTGCAGCTATGTTGGTTTTGACGCCAAAGAATATGAAATAAGCGTTACTAACAATATGGAAGTTAATTTTGAACTTACTGAATACGAGTTTACTCTTTCAGTAACTGTACTTGCCGACCGTGCTAAAGAAAGAGAAACCCCGGTTGCATTTGCAAATATTGAAAAGCAGGAAATGGAATTTGAACTTGGTTCACAAGATATTCCTTTGGTACTTAATTCAACTCCAAGTGTTTACGCAACAGTTGGCGGCGGTGGTGCTGGTGATTCACGTGTAAACATTCGTGGTTTTGATCAAAGAAATTTTGCTGTTATGATCAACGGTGTTCCTATTAATGATATGGAAAACGGATGGGTATATTGGTCAAACTGGGATGGTGTTGGTGATGCTACTTCATCAATTCAGGTACAAAGAGGTCTTTCTGCTACTACATTAGCTACAGGTGGTGTTGGCGGTGTAATGAACATTATTACAGACCCAAGCGCTCTTGAACCGGGCATTCTTTATAAAAGTGAAATGGGTAGTGGTAATTTTCAAAAGCAATCCATTTTTGCACATAGCGGATTGATTGATAAAAAATTTGCAATCAGTGTTGGCGGTGTTAGAAAAACCGGTGACGGCTATGTTGATAAAGCATGGACTGATGCATGGGCATATTATTTGGGAGCTTCATACCAAATAAACGATAAAAATAGAATTGAATTTTATGCTAACGGCGCTCCTCAGCGTCACGGACAAAGAACTTATGCACTAAATGCGGCTACATTTAGTCATGATTTAGCTCGGGAATTAGGATACTCAAATGAAGTATTAAATGACCCTAGGTTCAGAGAGCAAGGATTAAGATACAATTCTAACTGGAATGGTGTATCCCCTTCTTATACTGGAAAACAATATTACAATACTTCAGTTGGTAATAGGTACTCTTCAGATTTTTTAATGGAAAGAGAAAATTATTTTCACAAACCAATCGTAAATTTAAACTGGTACACACAGCTCTCAGATCAATTTAATGTTTATACTACCTTATACTATTCAGGCGGACAAGGCGGCGGAACCGGTACTTTTGGAAGTCTAAGATATAATTTTGACCTTTTACAAAGAGTAGTTGATTGGGATGCAACAATTGCAGTCAATGAATCAAATATCGTATTTGACGATCCATTTGGTGCTGGCGACTCGTCAAACTATGCTATTTCTACTGATAGACGAAATGATCCAATGTATAACAGAAGCGGAATTCTTAGAAACAGTGTTAACAACCAATGGACTATCGGCGCTATTTCTAAGGCGTTCTTCAAAGTTAATAAAGAAGTTAAAATTTCATTCGGTCTCGATTGGAGAACTGCAGAAATTGAACACTACAGAGAAGTACGTGACCTTTTAGGTAACGATTATTTCCATTATAACGGTAATGAATTTGATGCTCCTCTCGATTACTTTAAGAAGTTAGGCGACAAAATTGATTACTTTAACATTAACACCGTTAACTGGTTAGGTGGTTTTGTACAGGGTGAATACAATAAGGATCAAATTACTCTTTACGGTACTGCCGGTTATACTATGGTTAAGTATGATTTTACAGATCATTTTACAAAAGGTCCTGACGGCGGAATGTTATATACTGAAACTGATTGGATTGGAGGATATCAATTCAAGGGCGGTGCTAGTTTTCGCGTAAATAGAGAGTTCTCGGTTTATGCAAATGGTGGTTACATCTCTAAAGTACCAATATTCGACCAGGTTATAGATGATGCCAGCGGAGCAAAAGCAGATGATCCGAAAAATGAGAAATATTTATCCGGGGAAGTTGGATTTAACTGGACAGGTTTGCAAAATACTTTAACTGTTAATGGTAACGTTTACTATACTGCATGGACTGATAGAGCTGTTTCAGTGTTTACGAGAAATACTGATGGTTCTGATGGCCTTACATTCTTAGAAGGTGTTAGTCAAACTCACATGGGTGTTGAGCTTGAAGTAATGTATCAGCCTTTAAGATATTTAAGACTCGAAGCAGCAGGATCGATAGGAAACTGGGAATATACTGAAGACGTTACAGGAAGATATAAACCAGAACCTGATACATCAATTGAATATACATACTACTTGAAAGATATTAAAGTTGGTGAGGCTCCACAAACTCAAGTAGCTGCATCAGTTTCATTCTTCCCAATTAGAGGTATGCAGGCACAGCTTGGCTGGAGATGGTATGGTAATTATTACTCTGATTTCGAACCAACTAGTAGAACTGACAAAGATGATAGAGCTCAAGTTTGGAAGGTCCCTTCATACAATGTGTTCGACGTTCATTTCGCTTATAACGTACCATTGAATTTGAAAGGAGTTGATGTAACCGTTTTCGCGCATATATTTAATGTTTTTGATGAAGTATATGTTGCTGATGCTACTGATAATAGTGCTTTCAATGGTTATTCGGATAACGGAACTGACCACTCCGCAGATGACGCAGAAATATATCCGGGATTAGAAAGAACATTTAATCTTGGTTTCTCTGTAGGCCTGTAATCTTTATTATTTTTTCTAAAGCCCTTCATTATGAAGGGCTTTTTTTTTGATTAAAAATATTCATGATTAAATTTTTAGTTATTTTGTAAGAGTAAATTGTTAGTTATAAATATTTTCTAGATGAAAAAAATAATATTAATCATACTCCTAATAATTTTTTCCGATTTACACAGCCAAATCCCTTATACTATTCTAATTTCATTTGACGGCTTTAGATGGGATTATGCAAATCGCGGAATAACTCCTAACTTAGATAAACTCGCTGATGTGGGAGTAACTGCATCATCCTTGCGTCCATGCTTTCCTACAAAAACATATCCAAATCATTATTCAATTATTAGCGGATGCTACATTGATAAACATGGAATAATTGCAAATAATTTTACAGATCCGCAGACGGGCGAAAAATATTCCTTAGGCGATAGAGCCTCAGTTCAAAATGAAAAGTGGTATAAGGCAAAAGCATTTTGGGAGGTTGCAGCACAAAATGGAATAATAAGTGCAAGTTATTTTTACCCGGGATCAGAATTAGATGACCCGGAACGGCGACCAAAATATTTTGAATATTACGAGCACAATCGCCCCAGTGAGGATAGAATAAAGGGCACAATTGATTGGCTTCAACTCCCCTATACTGAACGTCCAAAATTTTTAACTCTTTATTTTCACGAAACCGATTCTTACGGTCATGTTTATGGTCCTAACTCTAGTGAAATTGATACAGCAATAGCAAGGCTAGATAACCTGCTGGGAATTTTATTTGATGATCTAAAAAAAATAAATTTATACGACAGTACAAATATTATTGTAGTTTCCGACCATGGGATGACTGAAATAAGCATGGGCAAAATTATTAATATTGAGGAAATGCTAAGTGGATTTTCAGTTGCGATTCAAGGTGAAAAACCATTTATGCTTATTGAACCTGCAGAAGATGAACTTGATTCCGTTTACAAAATCCTTAAAAAAAATAGTGAACATTTTAAAGTTTATAAAAAAGCTGAAATACCTAAATACTATCATTACAAAAACAGTGAGGCAATCTCATCAATACTTTTAGTTGCTGATCTGGGATGGTCTTTAGTAACAAAAGATTGGTTCAAATCATTAAGTAAATATGCAAGCAAAGGGAACCATGGATACGACAATAATTGTTTGGATATGCACGGAATTTTCTACGCTGCTGGACCTTCATTCAAACAAAATCACAAAACGGGCACAGTTTGGAATATTGATATATTTCCACTACTATGCGAAATATTTTCCATCAATTGCCCACAAAATATTGATGGGAATTTAGAACGAATTGGTTTTATTCTAAAAGAAAAATAATTAAGCTGGATACTATGAACGAAATATTAAATATTGATTACGAAAAATTTAAACTTAAAAACGGATTAGAAGTTGTTCTTCATGTTAGAAACAGTCTACCGATTGTATCAGTAAATCTTTGGTATAAAGTTGGTTCCGCCAATGAGGTTGAAGGCAAAACCGGTTTTGCCCATTTGTTCGAGCACATGATGTTTCAGGGTTCTGAAAACGTTCCAAAGGAAAAACATTTCAAATATATTCAAGAAGCAGGCGGAAATTTAAATGGCTCTACGAGTGTTGATAGGACCAACTATTACAACACCGTTCCATCAAACAGTTTGGAGATGGTGCTATGGTTGGAATCCGACAGGATGGGATTTCTGCTTCCTGCGCTGACTTTGGAAAAACTGAAAAATCAAAAAGATGTTGTGATGAATGAGCGGCGACAAAGATATGAAAATCAACCATACGGAATGGCATGGGAAAAAGTTTTTTCAAATCTTTACAAGCAAAATCATCCATACCACTGGCCCACTATCGGATGGATGAAAGATATTGAAGAATTTAAAATCGAAGACGTAACAGATTTCTTTGAAAAATACTACTCACCGCAAAATGCAAGTCTGGTAATTGCCGGAGACATAAATATTGACGAAACTAAAAAATTAGTCGAAAAATATTTCGGCGATATTCCCAATAGAAAATCCATGACACTTCCTGAAACAAAGAAATCATTTCTTAAGGAGATTAAAAAAGTTGAACTTGAGGATAACGTACAGCTTCCAAGGCTTTATTTAGCTTGGCACTCCGATAAATTGTACGGAAAAGATGATGCCAAACTCGATGTGCTTTCGGATGTACTTTCCGGCTCAAAAAATTCACGACTCTATAAGTCTCTTGTTTTCGATAAACAAATTGCACAGGATGTATTTAGTTTTCAATATTCAGCAAAACTCAACGGATCATTTTTAATTGTTGCAACCGCCAAACCGGGTATTGGCCTGGATGAATTGAAAAATTCAATTTTTGAGAAGATCGAATTATTAATAAAATCCGGTGCAAAGGAGAGAGAAATTATTCGATCGAAAAACGGAATTAAATCTTCATTCATTTATTCGCTCCAGAATATTGAAACATTTGCAAATCACTTAAACAACTATAACTGCAACTTGGGAGAGCCCAACTCATTTATTTTTGACATCAAAAGGTATGAGAAGATTACTACCGAAGATGTTCGTGATTGTACGGATAAATATTTAACAAAACCTTATGTTGAACTTCACGTAATTCCAAAAGAGAAAAATTAATATGAACGTTGAAAGAAAAATCCGACCCGATGATAAAGGACAAATTTTATTTCATTTACCGGAAGTAAAAAAAATCGAAGCTGCAAATGGATTAAGAATTTGGTTTGTAAGAAAAACCGAGCTGCCGGTTATGCAAATAAGTTTAATCTGTTCTGCCGGCAGCAAATTTGACGAACATGATAAAAAAGGATTGTCCTATTTAACATCCATGATGATTGATGAAGGGGCGGGTGAATTTAATGCATTGGAACTTGATGATGAATTTGAGACAATGGGAACGATATTAAAAATTTCTGCCGATCATGATTCGATGTTCTTAAATATGCTTTCTTTAAGTGAAAACTTTGACCGCTCTCTTGAACTATTTTCGAAGGTAATTCTGGAACCAAAATTTGATGAGAGTGATTATTTACGAGAACAGAAAAAACTTATCGATAAAATCACGCAGCTTTCAGATGAGCCATCGTATCTGGCTTCCACAGTATTTGAAAAAATTCTTTACCGAGATCAGCCTTATTCCTTTCCTACTGTTGGTTATGGCGATCATATTAGCCGTCTTAAAAATGCCGATCTAAAAAATTTTCATTCAAAACATTTTGTTCCTTCAAATTGCGATTTAGTTGTAGTCGGAAATATTGAGGAGAACGATTTAGTAAACAAAATTAGTATTCTATTTTCAAAATGGAATGGAGGTGAAGTCAAATCGGCGGAAGTAATTCCACTTAAAAGAGATAAACTAAAATTATATTTAGTTGATAAAAAAGGAGCTGCACAAAGCGAAATTAGAATTGGGCATATCAGTAGTCCACGAAACACGAAAGATTTTTACGCAAAAGTTTTACTTAATACAATTTTAGGCGGGCAGTTTTCCAGTCGAATTAATTTGAACTTACGCGAAGATAAGGGATATACCTATGGTGCAAACTCTTCTTTCGGCTATAACAGATCAAGCGGATATTTTGCAGTTTCTACATCCGTACAAAGTGAGAATACTGCCCCCGCAGTTCTAGAAATATTAAAAGAACTGGACGGAATAAGAACTGAGGTACTTGCTGAAGAACTTGAATTTGCTAAGTCATATTTGATTAAACGATTCCCTTCCCTATTTGAAACGTATTCGCAGATAGCTTCTCATTTAAGTGCTACAATTCTCTACTCTCTGCCCGATGATTATTATGATAATTATATTTCTAATATTAAGAACACAACACTGGAGGAAGTTTCAACTTCAGCAAAAAACAATATTTTTCCGCAAGAACTTGTTATGCTGATCGTCGGTGATAAAAAACTTTTGTATGATGATTTGGGGAAACTACTTTCAATCGAAGTTAATGAACTCAACTCAGGTGACGGGCAAATAAATTAGAATTATTAAAGAAGGAATGATTTTTCAAAAAGGGACTGTCACAAAATCACAAATTGTCATGCTGAACTTAATTCAGCATCTTAATACGAGCGAAAATTAAAAGATTAGATTCCGGATCAAGCACGGAATGACAGTATTGATACAGTCTCTTCTAAAAATTTATTTGTTTATTTTTAATTCCGAGGGACGTAAAATTTTATATCCTTTTTTTACTATATAACTTATTTGCGGTAGAAGGATCAAATAATTTTCGGCAGACGTTAATAAAATCTTACTTTCGTTTTTTGAAAGAGACTGATGATAAAAATCAAATAATGATTTTAAGTCTTCGGGTGAATCGGAATCCAATTTATTTAACGTTGTTTCCAGCTGTAAAATCTTTCCTCTTTTCTTAAATTCTTCCCGCACAAAATTATAAGAAGTTGAATTATAAATGTCACAATTTTTATCGATATAAAAGTTTACCGCACCGCCAAAATTATTAACAATATTTATTACAGAATTTTTTAATCGTAATTTTTTATAGTCCGGATCAAGTTTGAATATTTCTTCGGCTGTTTCATCATTTAAAATAATACTGTATTCTTTGCCTTTATCAATGCACCGTTTCATTAAAATTTCATTTTCCTTAGAAGGAATAAATAACACGCCAAACGGAAATGGGGAGTGGAACATTGCTTCACTCTGCTGAACACTAAGATTTGCTGTTTCGGTAAGTAGGAAAATGACTGAACCTTTAACTCGTTTGATTTTACTATCGCGCAATAAACTTGCCCAATACTTTAAAGTGCCATCTGCATAAATTTTTACTTCTGAGTCACCATTAATTTTTTCTTCGCTGGATGATAATTTTGTATCAATAAAATTTAATCGGCTGTTTAATTCTGCAATAAATTCAACAGTAGGTATATTAGCAGGCAGTGAAATTTTGTGCTGCACTTCAAGTGAATCAAAAAGTCTACGATTTACTTTTATTCTTTTTACCCATGCATGATCAATATCAAAATTCTTGAGCACCAATTGAAATACAGAATCAATCTGCTGAATGGAAGTTGATTTTTTTTTATTATCAGTTCCCTCTTGATTACCGGACGACATGAATAAATTTGCTATAACTAATGCCAACGTAAAAATTATGAGAGAGTAAATGAGTCTTTTACTAGCGTTTTTATGTTCCAACTAAATTCTATTAAATATATTTCAATAATTATGTATTAATTCAAACTAGAAAATTAATTTGTTCATTTTCCTTTAAAGACAGGTTTTCTCTTTTCAAGAAAAGCTGAAGTTCCTTCTTTAAAATCTTCAGAGCCGCAGCACACACCAAACAGACTTGCTTCTAAATGCTGTCCATCCTGCTGTGTCAATTCTTCGGTACTTACAACTGCTTTTACCGACATGCGAATTGCTATTTGACCTTTTGCTGATATTTTGTTCGCGACTTTTTTTACTTCTTCCATCAAAGTTTCTTGCGGGAAAACATTATTGACAATACCAAGCCGGAACGCTTCGTGAGCATCAACCATATCGCCTGTCAATATCATTTCTAAAGCTCGACCTTTGTTAATTAGCCTTGCCAGTCTTTGTGTTCCGCCATAACCCGGTATTACGCCAAGGTTAACTTCAGGCTGACCGAATTTAGCGTTTTCGGAAGCGATACGTATATGGCAGGCAAGTGCCAACTCGCAGCCTCCACCTAATGCAAATCCATTTACAGCTGCAATTACTGGTTTACCCAAGTTTTCGATTAAGTCAAAAACTTCCTGACCCTTTTCTGCAAATTCTTTTCCGCTAATTACATCCAATTGATTTAGCTCGGCAATGTCGGCTCCGGCCACAAAAGCTTTTTCACCTGCTCCGGTTAATATAACAATGTTTACATCATCATCTTTTTTTATGGATGTAAAAACTGTTTTCAACTCGTTTATAGTGCCACTATTCAAGGCGTTAAGCTTTGTTGGTCTGTTAATTGTTACCGTTGCTATTCCGCTAGACTGACTATAAATTAAATTCTGAAATTCCATTTTTTCTCTCCCTAAATTATTGCATAAATAGGAATTCTAATTTTTATATCCGCTGAAATATATTGATTCCTTTGAAAGTAATTGTAGTAAACCATAACATCTAATAAGAACATTGAAAAGCCCCCGCCGATATGTCCGCCGACTTTACTAACTTCTTCGGTAAAATCATTTACACCGCTTCCTATTTGAAATATATGAGCCTTTTCAAAATAACCGAATGAGAAACCTCCTTCAATTACCGGCATCAGCAAAACCATATCTTTAATGAATGGAGGAAAGTAATATCTGATTCCGCCATGTACCACTAATAAGTTACTGGAAAAAGAAGCATAGATTGTTGATTTATATAAATCCTGACTTCCGGGGTAATGCTGATAACCAATTCTTCCATATAAAAATACTGGTAAAATTTTATTATCTGTATAGGAAATAGTTAGCGCAGCTCCTACTCCAAGATTTGAATTATCTGAAAAAGACCCAACCGGAAATCTTGGACCAACCGCAATATCTAAAAATAATCCCTTTGCTTGACCGGTTTCAAAAAACTGAGCAAAGTTTGTTGATGATAATAATAAAAGTATTAAGAGAATTTTTTTCATAAATAAAAGGCTCACTATTTAAAGAGAGGTGTTCCAACACCATACTTAAAAACTAAGTCTCCACCCAATTTCCCAGTAACTAATATAAGTCCACAGCCGATAATTGCCAGCACGATAAAAATGTATTTTATCTTACCTTCAAATTTTTTCTTTACCACAAAATAAAATCTTAATCCCAATAATAGAATAAAGTACCAAATTGAAAGAGTTGCAAATGTTTCATGTTGCTCAATTAATTCTTTTGGAATGCTTGTATTAATTTCTGCAAATTCTGAAATAATCGCTTCGGCTTGGTTCCCTGTTAGTGCTGCCAGCACTGATGTTATTACGACCAGCAGTAATAAAATGAGTGCCGAATTACCAAAATATTCCTTCTTTGAAAAAGCACCCCAAGTTTCGACCAAGGCATAAAACAAAAATAGTGCAATTGGAAAGTGAACGAAAAAAGGATGAAGTTCAGCGAGTGCTTCCATAAATAGTCAATAATTATTTTTTACAGTTTATTTATAACTCAAATATAAAATATTGCCACTACTAACAAAAGAAGATTAACGAATAATAAGTGTAATGATAAGTAGCTTTTTAATTAATATCGAACTTTAAAGAGGAACAAACCTTTTGCCGGAACAGCTTCCGCAGCTTCTTCCCGATCTTTTTTATCAAGTACATTTTTTAAATACTCTTCACCAAGTTCTTTCCGTACAGTAAATAGTAAAGTGCCGATTATGGTTCTTACCATTCCATGAAGGAACCGGTTAGCTTCGATATAAAATATTACTCGGTCAGTGCTATTTTTCCAATGAATGTTATAGACAGTGCATACTTTATTTTCAACTTCGGATTGCTTACGAGCAAATGAAGTGAAATCATGTTCATCACATAAAACGTCTGATAGACTTTTTAGCTGCTTCAAATCCAATTCATCAAACCTTGGCAAATGGTATGAATAAATATTGTAGAACGGCGACTTCGATTTGCTGATCAAATAGATATAGCTTCTTTTTTTTGCGTCAAATCGGGAGTGAAAATTTTCATCAACCTCCCTCATCTCAGTTATTGCAATGCCTGCCGGAAGCAATGAATTTAGCGCGTGTTGAATTTTGTAAATATCCAGTTTTGGATTAATCCTAAAATTTGCGACTTGTCCCAAGGCGTGTACTCCGGCATCTGTTCTGCCTGAACCGATGAGGTTGATTTTTTCCTGCAAAATTGTTTCGAGCGAGGTGGTAATTTCTTGCTGTATTGTTGGAGCATTGTTCTGAATTTGCCAGCCGGAATAATTTGTGCCGTCGTATTGAATTGTGAGTTTGTAATTATGCAAGTAAGTACTAAATATTAATTAAAATTATTTATCAAGATAGATAAATAATTTTTGCAAAGAAATTTTAACTATTAAAACCGGCTATAAAAATTCATATTTAATCCGGTCGGTAAATCCGGATTATTCAACAATCCGAAAGAAACATTCCAGCTAAGTCCTTCTGAAATATTTTTATTGTGGCGGGATACGAGTCTAACGGCATTAATTGCACTAACAACACGGTTTAAAATTAATGCACCAACAGCAAAACGAACATTATTATTTGCTTGCTCACTTGAAGTCCAGGTTCTTCTATACTCTTTTCTGCTCTCACTGCTTCCCCAATCCCAGTAATGAGTTTCAGCATCAAAAGTTTCGTCAAAGTCCCTATTCAATTCTTTTTCATAATTGTACTGGTCTATGTTTGTGTAGTCTCCAATAATAGCATAATATTCATCATCTTTATCCTGTGTATTTACACCACCGAAACCTGCAGCATAAGCTTTATAATTAGATTCCATTCTATTTCCGTAAACTGTGAATCCGGTAAAGAATACCCAGAATGCTGCATCAGCAATTGTAAAATATTTTCCGGAAGAATAATCACCGGCATACATTTCTCCCATTCCGGGAAGTAAGAGAGAATATACAACAGCTAGCCCGGCACTCTTTTTACCTGTTTCATTTTCAAATGAATTTTGAAATTCATCAATTTTTAAGTTCGAACCAATTTTCGTTTTTAGTTCAAGTAATGATTGGGTAGAATTTGATTGGGAGTAAACAAGTGAAAACGAAATTAAGAAGAGTGCAATAATTTTTTTCATTCTAATTATCCGGCTAAACTATTTGTTAAAATTTTTGTGTTTGAAACTTCGGTAATACATTCATTATGGTCAACATCTAAAATTTTTACCCTCAAAAAATTATTTACTTTTGCTGTATCATAATTCTGTTTTACCCTAACATAGTTTGATGCAAAACCTTTCATCAAACCATTTTTTTCTTCATGCTCAAAAAGGACAGATAATTCTTTACCTATCATTTTTCTGTAGAATTCATTTTTCTTTTTCTCACTTAAAATTCTAAGCATGTTATTCCGTTTTTTCCTTTCAACAATATCAACCGAGTCGCTCATATCAATCGCCTTAGTATTTTGGCGTTCAGAATATGTAAACACATGCAGGTAAGAGATTGGAAGTTCCTTCAAAAAATTATAAGTATCTAAAAAATCACTTTCCGTTTCACCGGGGAAACCGACTATCACATCAACACCAATACCAAGGTCGTTAATTCTATTAGCAGCCTTATGAATTACATCTGCATAATCATCTGCTGTATATCTCCGCTGCATCAACTGCAAAATTTTTGGGCTGCCGCTTTGGAGAGGAATATGAAAATGATTACAAAGTTTTTCATTCGAAGCTGTTAATTCAATAATTTCGTCGGTCAATAAATTAGGCTCTATTGAACTGATTCTAATTCTATAATCGCCTTCTGTTTTCAGCAATTCTTTTATAAGGTCAGCTAAATTTTTCCCCATGTTTTTACCATAATCGCCAACATTAACACCGGTTAAAATAATTTCCTTATATCCCCTGGCAACCAATTCCTTAAACTGTGCAACAATTTCATCCGGTGCAGCACTGCGGCTTTTGCCCCGAGCAAGCGGAATTGTACAAAATGAACATTTATAATCACAGCCGTCTTGAATTTTAAAGAATGCTCTTGTTCTGCTGTCGGCATCTGTGGATGATGCTGAAAAAAATGAATCCAATTTTTCTGTGGGAGTCACATAAACACATGAGAGCGTTTGTTTTTTAAACTCTTCGAAATATTCAAATATCTTGAATTTTTCATTGCTGCCAAGAACTGCGTCTACGCCTTCAATGCTTGCAATATCATCAGCCTTTAATTGCGCGTAGCATCCGGTTACGGCAATAAATGCTTCAGGATTATTACGAAGCGCCCGTCTCACAATTTGTCTGCATTCGCGATCAGCATTTTCAGTAACAGTACAGGTATTTATAACATAAATATCCGCAGTTTCATTAAACTCAACTACATTGTATCCGTGAGTTAAAAACTGCTCTCCGATAGTTGATGTTTCTGAGAAATTTAATTTACAGCCGAGAGTATGGAATGCAACGGTTGACAAGTATTATCCTTTCAAATAAAAAAGGCTTTATGAATGACGCAAAATTCTGCGAAACCATAAAGCCTATATAAAACAATTAAATGCTATTTACTTTCTGTTTCTGATTCCTCAGAAGATTCTTCAGTTTTTGCTTCTTCTTTAACTTCCGGTTCTTCAGCAGGGGTTTCTTCTTCTTTTACTTCTGTTTCGTCAACAGGAGTTTCTTCTTTTTTTACTGCTGCTTTTGCAGCCGGAGCTTTTTCTTTTTTAACTACCGGTTTTTCTTCGACAGTTCGTTGACTAACCGGAGATTCTGTATCGTACATATTGAAATCAGAAGAATCAAATTTGCCTAATTCTGCTTGCTTAATTCTGTCAGCAGTAACTTTTTCAAGTTTGTATTCATTGATGTAAGCATTGATTTCGTCATCGCTTAAATCTTTAACTGCTCCAAGTGCGCTAAGTACAATTTTTTTATTGTCTTTGTCGAACTCAACAACTTTCAATTTAAGATTTGATTCGATTGGGAAACAGAATGAAAGATTTTTGATTTTTCCAGGAGAAAGCTGAGATGCAGGAATAAAACCATCAACTCCTAATGGAAGTTCGGCAATTAAACCTTTCTCAATTATTCTTACAACTTTACCTTCAGTTAATGCACCTGTTGCATAAACATTAGCAAAATTTTCCCAAGGATTTTCATTTATCTGTTTGTGTCCTAACGAGATTTTTCTTTGTTCGGTATCAACACTTAATACAGAGACTTCTATTTCTTCACCCTTCTTAACAACTTCCCCGGGGTGGCGAATTTTCTTAGTCCATGATAAATCAGAAATATGAATTAACCCATCAATACCCGGCTCTAATTCAACAAACACACCAAAGTTAGTTAAGTTGCGTGCAACTCCTTTGTGGTTCGATCCGACCGGATATTTTTTAAGCAGCTCTTCCCATGGATCAGGAGTAAGTTGTTTCATTCCAAGTGAAATTTTCTTTTCGTCTTTATCTAAACTTAAAATTACCGCTTCAATTATTTGTCCCATTGAAACAAATTGTGAGGGGTGATTTATGTGTTGTGTCCAGCTCATTTCAGAAATATGAATTAAGCCTTCAATTCCTTTTTCGATTTCGATGAATGCACCGTAATCTGTAAGAGAAACAACGCGACCGGCAACTTTATCGCCAATGTGATATTTTTCATTAATTTCCTGCCACGGATGCGGTAACAATTGTTTTAAGCTAAGTGAGATACGTCTTTTTTCCATATCGTAATCAGTAACAACAACTTTAATTTTCTCATCAAGTTTAACAACTTCACTTGGATGATTAATTCTTCCCCAGCTTAAATCTGTTATGTGAATTAAACCGTCAACACCGCCAAGATCAACGAACACACCAAAGTCTGTAATAGCTTTTACAATACCTTCAAGTATTTGACCTTTCTCCAATCCTTCAAGAATTTCTTTTCTCTGATCAGCAATTGTAGCTTCAATAAGAATTTTGTGAGATACAACTACGTTTTCGGTTGGGATGTTAATTTTGACAATTTTGAAGTCCATTGTTTGACCAACAAAAGCATCAAAATCACGTACAGGCCTGATATCAATTTGTGAACCTGGTAAGAATGCTTCAATGCCCATAAGGTCAACAACCATTCCGCCCTTAATTCTTTTTAATATTTTACCGGTAAGAACTTTTTCATTTTCATAGCCATCAATAATCCTAGACCAAATTTTAAGAAAGTCTGCTCTCTTTTTACTAAGAACAAGGTTACCTTCTTCATCTTCAACGCTTTCAATAACTATGTCAACTTCGGCACCAACTTTAATTTCTTCGGTTGCGTTAAATTCATTTCTAGGTATTGAACCGTCGGATTTGAAACCAACATCAATAACAACATGGTCATCTGAAACACCAACGATTTTACCGCTGATAATTTCACCTTCTTTAATATCTCTAAATGAATTATCATACAAACTAGCTAACGATTGTAATTCTTCATCCGAATATTCATCTGCGTTGATAAATTTTGATCGATCAAAAATAATCACTTTTTTCTCTTCGACTAATTCATCTTTTTCCTGCTCTGACATTTACTTCCTCCAAAAAAAATATTTAACCGCGTTCATTTTTTGCCATCTAAAAATAGCAGCGGCGGGGTTTACTTTTACATTTGTTAATTATGATGGCTTAATTTTTCTTCTTTAATTTTTTTTCGTACTTCATAAACTTTATTTAAGATAGCGTTTATACCTTCTTCTATTGTCATCATCGTACTATCAATTTCAATTGCATCATCGGCTTTTGTTAAAGGACTTGTTTCCCTACTGCTGTCAATTCTATCTCTTTTTGAAATATTATCTCTAACAATTTCAAAGCTAATTTCTTTATTTTGATCAATGTATTCTTTATATCTGCGTTCGCTTCGTTCATTCAAAGTGGCAGTTAAAAATATTTTAACCTCCGCCTGTGGAAAAACCACGGTAGTAACATCTCTTCCTTCAGCCACCAAAGAATCATTTGAACTCATTTTTCTTTGAATTTTTACAAGTTGTTCCCTTACTTCCGGGATAACACTAACTTCACTAACTTTTGAGCTTACTTCCATGGAACGAATTTTATCAGTCACTTCATCACCATTAAGGAAAACTCTTGTTAGACCGTTTTCAAACTTTAATGATAAATCGGCGTTTTGTGCTATTTTAATTACTTCATCAACATTATCAACGACATTATTTTTTAATGCCAAATAAGTAATTGCTCTATACATTGCGCCGGTATCAACATACAGGAATCCTAATTTTGCGGCAACTGCTTTTGCAACAGTGCTTTTACCCGATCCGGCGGGTCCGTCAATAGCTACAGTAATTTTTTCTGACATAGTCTTGAAATATAATAAAATTAATTTACCGCATCAATAAAATATTATTTTAAAAGTGCATCTAACGTATTGAATAACAATAAATTAGACATAGTAGACTATTAAAGAAGAATATGAAGAAAAATTGAAAATTCGGTAGAAATAAAAGAATTTCTTTTTAGAATTTATTCAGGATCTCAAGCATGTCGGCGTGAACCCATTTATTTGTTGCAAGAATTTGCTTAGAGTTAATATTTATCGGTTCATTTGCAAAATTTGTTACAATTCCATCTGCTTCTTCAACAATTAGTTTGCCTGCACAAATATCCCACGGATGGAGTGAAACTTCCCAAAATCCTTCAAAAACTCCTTCGGCAACATAGCAAAAGTCTATGGCCGCGGAACCGAGTCTGCGGACTGCCCTGCTGCTTTTAATAAATGCTCCGAATTTTTCAATTACAGAATTTGGGTTTTCATAAACATTGTATGGGAAACCGGTTACAAGCACGCTTCTTTTAAGATTACTCTCTATACTTACGCTTAGTTTTTCACTATCGCAAAATGAGCCGGAACCAAGTTCAGCAGAATATAATTTATCCCGCATAACGTCATAAACTACACCTGCAATAGTTTCTCCACTTTTTTGAACCCCAATTGAAGCGGAAAAAATCGGAAGTCCATGAGCAAAATTTGTTGTGCCGTCCAAAGGATCAATTACCCATGAGTATTCTGAGGAAGTTTTATGCTCGCCGCTTTCCTCGGCAATTATTGAATGACCGGGATATTTTTTGTTCACAAAATCAATGATTGCAGATTCTGCTTTTTTATCAATTTCAGTTACTAAATTGGATTCATTTGTTTTAAATTCAATTGAATGATTTGTTCTAAATCCATCCCTAATTATCTTACCGGCAATTCTTGATATTTCAATTATATCGTTTATCATATACTAAAGTCATTTATTTTGGAATGCACAAAACTAAGTAAATTACTGTAAATTGAAAATCATAATAAAGTTTAGAATGATGTTTTAATTGATAGCACAATCTTAATTTGGTATATTTAAAATCTTAGTTTTTAAAATTTAGGAGCGAATTAGCAATAATGGAAATGAAAGTAAAAAAGGGTTCAAACGAAACCTCAATAATTGAAGATATTCCCGAGATACTGCCTGTTTTACCTTTAAGAGATAATGTAATTTTTCCCTACATGATTTTTCCGGTTTTAGTTGGTCGTGAACAATCGATAAGAGCCGCAAATTACTCACTTGAATCATCAAAATATATTTTTCTTTCAGCGCAGAAAAAATCAAATATTGAAGATCCCACAACTGATGAAATTTATTCCGAAGGAACAATTGCAAAAATTATTCAAATTTTAAAGTTGCCGAACGGCTTAATGAAAATTTTGGTTGATGGATTAATTCAGGGTAAGATTGTAAAGTTTACAGATAACGATAAATTTTTTGAAGCAAAGGTTAAGGTTATTTTGCCCAAGAGGGAAGACAAACGTGAGATGAATGCGCTTGTCAGGCAAATGTCATCAATGTTTAAGGAGTATGTAAAAATTAACCGCACAATTCCATCTGAGGCTATGAGCGCTTACGAAAACATTGATGAGCCTGACCGTAAACTTTATTATGTGGCGGCAAACATTAATCAGTCCATTGAAGTAAAGCAGTCAATTCTTAAAAAATTTTCGCTTAAAGATCAAATTTATGAAACGATAACAATTCTGAATTCCGAAATTGATATACTGAAAGTTGAAAAGGAAATTGAGACAAAGGTTCAGGAAAATATTGCAAAAACCCAGCGTAAGTTTATTATTCAGGAGCAAATAAGAATTTTGCAGGATGAACTTGGCGATGATGAAGAAACGACACCGGAATTTGCTAAGATCAAAGAAAAAATTCTTAAAGCAAAAATGCCGAAAGCGGCAATTGAAAAAGCGAATGAAGAATTAAACAAATTAAAAAAGACTCCTCCTAATTCACCGGAATCGACGGTGCTAAGGAATTATTTGGATTGGCTGACTGATGTTCCTTGGGCTAAAAAAACTAAGGACAATCTTGAAATAAAAAATGTGAAAACAATTTTAGATGAAGATCATTACGGATTAGAGAAACCAAAGGATAGAATAATTGAACACATCGCCGTACTGAATTTAGTAAAGCAGATGCGCGGTCAAATATTATGCTTTGTGGGACCTCCCGGAGTTGGAAAAACATCACTTGGTAAATCAATTGCACGCGCGTTAGGCAGAAAGTTTGTGAGAATAAGTTTGGGCGGAGTTCGTGATGAAGCTGAAATTAGAGGTCATCGAAGAACCTACATCGGTTCAATGCCCGGTAAAATTGTTCAATCAATGAAAAAAGCTGGTTCAATTAATCCAGTAATTCTTCTTGATGAAATTGATAAAATGAGTATGGATTTTCGAGGAGACCCTTCATCTGCAATGCTTGAAGTTTTGGACCCCGAACAGAACCACACTTTTAACGATCATTATTTAGATGTTGACTACGATCTGTCGCAGGTAATGTTTATTACTACCGCAAATGTCCGTTACAACATTCCATTACCGCTGCAGGATAGGATGGAGATAATTGATCTGCCCGGATACTTGATGCATGAAAAACTTGAGATCGCCAAAAGGCACATCATGCCTAAGCAATTAAAAATGCACGGACTTGATAAACATGATGTTTCGATGGATGATAAAACTATCAACAAAATAATTACCGGATACACTAGAGAAGCAGGAGTAAGAAATCTTGAGCGGGAGATCGCATCAGTCTATAGAAAGACTGCTCGGGAAATCGTACTTGAACAATCTAAAAATGGTAAACGAAAAAAGGTAAAAGTTAAATATCCTGTTAACGAAGGTAAAATTGAAACGTTTCTAGGAGTTCCAAAATTCAGATCGCAGAAGGCAGAAACAAAACCGAGAGTTGGGAGTGTTACCGGTTTAGCTTGGACAAGTGTTGGCGGTGAAATTTTAAATGTTGATGCAACAGTTATGGCAGGTGCTGAAAAATTAATTATCACCGGACAAATCGGTGATGTGATGAAAGAATCAGCTCTGGCTGCACTAAGTTATTTACGATCAAACACTAAAGATTTTGGATTACGTGCGAATTTTTACAAAGGGAAAGAAATTCATATTCACTTGCCGGAAGGTGCAATTCCTAAAGATGGACCATCAGCAGGTATAACACTGGCAATGGCAATCTACTCTGCATTCAGCGGCAAACCTGCAAAATCGGATATCGCAATGACCGGTGAAATTACTTTGCGTGGCAACATTCTTGCCATCGGCGGATTGAATGAAAAGCTACTTGCCGCACGTAGAAGTGGAATGAAAACTGTATTAATTCCAAAAGAAAATGAGAAAGATTTAACAGAGATTAAGCCCGAAGTAACTGACGGCGTAAAAATAATTCCTGTGGAAAATATTAAAGAAGCGATTAAATATGTTTTTCCGGTAAGCAGAAAAAAGACTGTTGTAAAAAGAAAGCGATAAATGTCGGATAAAATTATTCTAAATAAAAATGGTGATGCTGAGGAGATTTACTCTGCATTGATTCCGCAGATAAATGCACTGATAAATTGTGAAGAACCCGTGATCTCCAACTTGTCGAATTTAACAGCAGTATTAAAAGATGCGTTTGATAAAATAAGCTGGGTTGGTTTTTATTTATTGAAGGAAGATAAATTATTTCTCGGACCTTTCCAGGGAAAAGTTGCCTGTACAATAATTGAAATTGGGAAAGGTGTATGCGGAAAATCCGCGCAGAAAAAAGAGACAATAATTGTTGATGATGTTGATAAATTTCCCGGACACATCGCCTGTGATGAAGGATCGAAATCTGAAATTGTAATTCCACTCATACAGAATAATAAATTGATCGGAGTTTTGGATTTAGACAGTTATAGTTATTCTTCATTTGATGCTATCGATAAAAAATATCTTGAAAGAATTTGCGATACTTTTTTAGATAAACTAGATTTTACAAATTTTACAATAAACTAATTTACTATATGGATTTTCAAGTAACAGCTAGAAAATGGCGACCCCAAACTTTTGCTGAAGTTGTGGGACAAGAACACATTACTACGACATTAATAAATGCGTTTCAGAATAATAGAGTTGCGCATGCATATATTTTTGCCGGTCCCCGCGGAGTCGGTAAAACTACTACTGCAAGAATTCTTGCTAAGTCACTTAATTGCTTAACACCAAAAAACGGTGAACCTTGCAACAACTGTGATATGTGTAAATCATTTTTAGCTTCACAATCGCTTGATATTATTGAGATTGACGGTGCATCGAATAGAAGAATTGAAGAAATACGTACTTTACGCGAATCAGTAAAGTATGCCCCTACAAAGGGAAACTACAAGGTTTACATTATTGATGAAGTTCACATGCTTACAACAGAGTCTTTCAACGCTCTGTTAAAAACATTGGAAGAACCGCCGGAACATACAATTTTTATTTTTGCAACCACTGATATTCATAAAGTTCCGCCAACAATAATTTCACGCTGCCAAAGGTTCGACTTTAGAAGAATTGAACTGCCGGCAATAAAAGCACTTCTTAAAAAAATTGCAGAAACAGAAAAAATAGAGATAGATGATCAGTCACTTACCTTAATTGCCAAAAAAGCTGATGGTGCTTTGCGAGACGCACAAAGTCTTTTCGATCAAGTTATTTCATTTGGCGGAAGAAAAATTGAAGCCTCAGAATTATCAACCATGCTCAATTTAATCGATGAGGAAATTTATTTTAAAATTTCCGATTCATTATTAAGTAAAAAATATGCGGCTGCCTTTGATGTAACAAGAGAAGTTTATGAAAAAGGCTGGAATTTTTTAGATTTTACAAACGGCTTGATAGAGCATTTTAGAAATATCATGACAGTTGTAATCAAGAAAAATTCTGACTTAATTGATTCGGCGGAAGTTTATAAAAAAATGTATTTGAACTATGCTGGTTCATTTTCCGAAGGCGATTTGTTGAGAATCCTAACTTTCCTCAACACAGTTCAGTATGAATTAAAATCTTCCCCTAATGAGAAATTAAAAATTGAAATTTCTTTAGCCCATCTAATCGGTTTAGAAAAATCGGGCACAATTTCTCAACTTCTTAACAGTATAGAGAATTTAGATACAACAAAATTCGAGGGATTGTTAAATCAAGTTACTCCGCCACAAAATTATTCTGCTGAAAAAAAAAAGATTGAAGTAAAAGTAGAAGAAATTGCCACTCCCCAAAGAGTCCCAGAAGTTGAATCACAGGAAGTTAAAAAAGAAAAAATTCCTAATGAGATAACTATAGATTACATTAAGCAGAAATGGACTGATTTAATAGAAAAAGTTAATAAGGAAAAATTTTCTGTCGGCTCGCACCTATTAGGTTCTATTCCCATAAAGTTAGAAAACAACTACCTAAAAGTTCAATTGGACCACCAGGAAGATATTGAAATAATTAAGAGTGACTATAAAAATATCGATTGCCTTAAATCTGTATTTAAACAAATGTTTGCTAAGAGTACTGAATTTTCATTTGAATCTAAAACTTCAAACTTGAGGGAGAGTATTTCAGATAGTTCAATTAACAATTCAGATGAGGATAGTCCCTTAATTAAAGCAATAAAAAATGAATTAGGCGGAAAGGAAATAAATTCGCACTAATTAGAAATTCATTTCGATAAGCACACTATTTTTAATCTCCTAAAACTAATTCCCCCTTTTAAAAGCAAAAATCAAAAAGAGTTTAAAATAAAAAACCCCAACTAGAAGTCGGGGTTAAAAATAAATCCTGGCGGCTACCTACTCTCCCACAAAGTTGCCCATGCAGTACCATCGGCGTTTAAGGACTTAACTTCTCTGTTCGGAATGGGAAGAGGTGTTTCTCCTTAGCTATAACCACCAGAAAACTTTGCCATCGCAAAGCAACGGACTAAAGATTTCAATCAAAAAATAAAGAAATCATGAAAGAGCATTGAACCGATCAAAAATAGACCTTTGATAAAAAATAAAAAATTGGTTAAGTCTCACGACTTATTAGTACTGCTCAGCTAAATACGTTACCGCACTTACACTTACAGCCTATCAACCTTGTAATCTCCAAGGAGTCTTTAGATCTTACCGAAGAAAGAAAGGGATACTTAATCTTGAAGTATGCTTCGCACTTAGATGCTTTCAGCGCTTATCATTTCCGAACGTAGCTACCCAACGATGCCACTGGCGTGACAATTGGTACACTAGAGGTTCGTTCACTTCGGTCCTCTCGTACTAGAAGCGACTCTTCTCAAGTATCCTGCGCCCGCATAGGATAGGGACCGAACTGTCTCACGACGTTCTGAACCCAGCTCACGTACCGCTTTAATTGGCGAACAGCCAAACCCTTGGGACCTTCTTCAGCCCCAGGATGCGATGAGCCGACATCGAGGTGCCAAAC
>SWCD01024064.1_pt1 | contig 75637 bp, 71 predicted proteins | sample 4693011 | NCBI WGS metagenome assembly SWCD01 (sample SAMN10267278, study PRJNA491770) | bioreactor metagenome | isolation source: DHS bioreactor inoculated with marine | place: Japan: Omine Ridge, Nankai Trough
CTCTGCGTCTCTGCGAGAGCAATGGTTTTGTTTTAGATTACTCCCCCCTTATCGATTAAAAAAACTCAAACACACTGCCCGGAAAGCGCGCAGTTGTGTTAACATCAGGCGCTTAACAAGACGCATATTAATGCGCTATTTTTTTACCAAAAATAAGGCCGTTTAAGAACGCGAGTTTATTGCGGTAAGAACCACCAATGGAACCTGATACGCGCCTCTAAATGACTGAATTTGCGAAAGAAATATCCCCGGTAAATCTCGAAGACGAAATGCGCCAATCCTATCTGGATTACGCCATGAGTGTTATTGTCGGGCGTGCGTTGCCAGACGTTAGAGACGGTCTTAAACCTGTCCATCGCCGCGTGTTATATGCGATGAGTGTGCTGGGCAACGATTACAACAAACCTTACAAAAAATCTGCCCGCGTGGTCGGTGATGTCATCGGTAAATACCACCCGCACGGCGACACCGCGGTGTACGATACCATCGTGCGCATGGCGCAGCCGTTTTCACTAAGATACATGCTGGTCGACGGCCAGGGTAACTTCGGTTCGGTCGATGGCGATGCGCCGGCGGCTATGCGTTACACCGAAGTGCGCATGTCAAAAATTGCGCATGAACTACTGGCCGATCTGGACAAAGAAACCGTTGATTTTGCAGAAAACTACGATGGCTCCGAATCCGAACCTGTGGTGCTGCCGACACGTGTACCGAATATGCTGGTCAACGGCTCGACCGGCATCGCCGTGGGTATGGCGACCAATATGCCGCCGCACAACCTGGGTGAGGTCATCAGTGCCTGCCTGGCGCTGATCGAAAATCCGCAGCTGTCCATCGATGAGCTGATGCAGCATATCCCGGCACCTGACCTGCCGACAGCGGCATTTATCAACGGCGTGAAGGGGATTCGTCAGGCATACAAGACTGGGCGTGGCCGCATGGTCATGCGTTCGCGTGCCGAGGTCGTCGAAGACAAGAAGGGCAAGCAGGTGATCATCGTCACCGAGCTGCCATACCAGGTCAACAAGGCGCGTCTGATCGAACGCATCGCCGAGCTGGTGAAAGAAAAACGCATCGAAGGTATCTCTGCGTTGCGCGATGAATCGGATAAAGACGGTATGCGCATCGTCATCGAAGTCAAACGCAGTGATGATGCCGATGTGCTGCTCAATAATTTATTCTCGCAGACGGCGATGCAGACCGCCTTTGGTATCAACATGGTGGCGCTGGTCGAAGGCCAGCCGCAGCTGCTCAACCTGAAACAGATTTTAGACGCCTTCCTGCGCCATCGCCGTGAAGTCGTCACCCGCCGCACCATTTTTGAATTACGCAAAGCCCGCGCCCGTGCGCATGTGTTGGAAGGCCTGGCGGTGGCGCTGGCAAACATCGACGATGTTATCGAGCTGATCAAAAAATCGGCCAGTCCGGCGGAAGCCAAAGTCGGTTTATTAAAAACCGTCTGGCCGGCAGGCGTGGTCAACGAAATGGTAGCGCGCGCGACTGAGGGTGCCGACTTAAGCGCCTCGCGCCCCGATAATCTCGATCCGAGATACGGCCTGAAAGACGACGGTTACCATCTTTCAGACGTGCAGGCACAAGCTATTCTTGATCTGAAGCTGCACCGTTTGACCGGTCTTGAGCAAGACAAAATTGTTAATGAATTCCAGCAGATACTGGACATTATTAAAGAACTTATTGAGATACTTTCCAATCCGGAAAGACTGCTTGAAGTGATCCGTGAAGAGCTGGAAGAAATCCGTGATAACTTCGACGATAAACGCCGCAGTGAAATCATGGAAGACGAGCTCGATTTCAACATGGAAGACCTCATCACCGAGGAAGATGTGGTGGTGACGTTCTCGCACGAAGGTTACGCCAAGTCGCAACAGCTGGACGTGTACAACACCCAGCGCCGGGGTGGTCGTGGCAAGTCAGCTACTTCGATGAAGACTGAAGATTTTATCGACAAACTGTTTGTCGCCAACACCCACGACACGCTGCTGTGTTTCTCCAGCCGTGGCAAGGTGTACTGGCTGAAAGTTTACCAGCTGCCGATGGCCGGTCGCGGTTCACGTGGCAAACCGATCATTAATTTATTGCCGCTTGAAGAAGGCGAACGCATCAACGCGGTGATGCCGATCCGCGAATACGATGAAGACCATTACGTATTCATGGCGACCAGTAGCGGCACGGTGAAGAAAACCGTGTTGTCTGATTTCTCACGCCCCAGAGCGTCTGGCATCAAAGCTATCGATCTGCGTGATGACGACAGACTGGTCGATGTGGTCATCACCGATGGCCGCGACCACATCATGTTGCTGGCCGATTCGGGCAAATCTGTACGTTTCTCAGAGACCGATGTACGCGCCATGGGACGCACCGCTGGCGGCGTACGCGGCATTCGCATTTCTGATGATCAGGAAGTCATCGCCATGATCAAAGTTGAAGCGGGTGGCTCGATTCTGACTTCGACTGAAAACGGCTACGGCAAACGTACCAACGTCGATGATTACCCGCTGAAAGGCCGTGGTGGTCAGGGTGTGATCTCTATCAAGACCAACGAACGCAACGGCAAGATCGTCGGCGCGGTGCAGGTGCAGGCCGATGATGATTTCATGATGATCACCGACAATGGCACCCTGGTTCGCATCGCGGTTTCTGATGTCAGCGAGATGGGCCGCAACACTCAGGGTGTGCGTCTGATCCGTTTGACGAAAGGTGAGAAGCTGGTCGAGATCGAAAAGATTGAAGTGTTATCCGGTGATGATGTTGAGGCTGAAAGTGAGCCATCAGACGATGCAACGCCTGACGAATAATTAAATCCTGTAGGAGCGGAGTCTCGTTCCGCGAGGGGCTGTTGTATGCCATGTAATCGCGAAACATGATCCTGTATATGTAAGCAATTCAATAAGTTATATAATAAATTTAATCCAAATTATCAGTAAAATTTAGCGTAGAATCATATGAGCAGAGTATTTAACTTTAGTGCAGGTCCGGCTGCACTACCCGCAGAAGTATTAGAACAGGCACAGGCAGAGATGCTGGACTGGAACGGTTCAGGAATGTCAGTGATGGAGATGAGTCATCGCGGCAAAGACTATATGTCTATCGCGGCGAAAGCCGAGGCTGACCTGCGCGAGTTGATGGATATTCCTGAAAATTACAAAGTGCTGTTTTTACAAGGCGGTGCCAGCAGCCAGTTTGCCATGGTGCCAATCAACCTGCTCAACGGCCCTGATGGTAAAAAGCGGGAATCGGCGGATTATCTGCTGACCGGTCAATGGTCGAAAAAAGCGGTGGCGGAAGCAAAACGCTACTGCAAGGTGAATCTGGTCGCTGATACCACCGACAGCAAATTCACCACCGTACCGGAAGAAGCCAGCCTGAAGTTTGATCCTGATGCCGCTTATGTGCACTACACACCAAACGAAACCATCGTCGGTGTCGAGTTTGATTACATTCCTGACACCGGTGATGTGCCGCTGGTAGCTGACATGTCATCAAGCATCCTGTCACGCCAGATCGATGTCTCTAAATTCGGCATCATCTACGCCGGCGCGCAGAAAAACATCGGCCCGGCCGGTTTGACCATCGTCATCGTGCGTGAAGACCTGATCGGCAATGCCGATGCCAGCATGCCAGTCATGTTCGATTACAAAACCTTCGCGGACAATGAATCGATGTATAACACACCGCCGACCTACAGCTGGTACATGGCAGGTCTGGTATTCGCCTGGGGTTTGAAAAAAGGTGGCATGTCAGCCATCGAAGCGACTAACAGGCGCAAGGCAGAAAAACTTTATAAAGCGATTGACGATTCTGACTTTTTCAGCAACCCGGTCGATGTGCAGTATCGCTCGTGGATGAACGTGCCGTTTATCCTGGCGGATGCCGATCAGGATGCAGCGTTTATCGAACAGGCCGCGGCCAAAGGCCTGGTCACGTTAAAGGGCCATCGCTCAGTCGGCGGCATGCGTGCCAGCATATACAATGCGATGCCGGAAGAAGGCATCGATACGCTGATCGCATTTATGCAGGAATTTGAAAACGCGCAGGCTTAACCTTATATATGACGGTTTCGTTTTCACGCTTTGTGTTAACGAGTGCATCCTTATTGTCCACGATGTCACACATTAAATATAAATTTTCTCACCGGAGAAATATCAGATGAATTACAAATGGTTGTTACTACTTTTAGCGTTAACGGTTTCTAGTGCAAACGCGCAATCGTACCAGTCGTCGATCGAGATCATCGAGCAACTTGATGATGTCAGACTGGTCGCTTTCATCCGCGAGAGTGATCTTGAAAATTATCCGCAGTGGAACACGATGAAAGAAGCGCCACCTCTGACCATAGCGCAGGCGGTCAAGGCAGTGCATGATTTTCATAAACAGAATAATGCTGAGCTGGCGGCTGAAACAGTTAACGAGGTTGAGTTAAAAAAAATAACGCGCCATGAAAAATACTGGCACTACCTGATTAAAATAAAAATCAAAGGTGGTGATGATGCCAAATTTCAGGTTTATGTGGTGTTGATGAACGGAAAGGTGATTCCGGCTTTAACTGAAACCGAGTCATACAAATAACTCAAGTAATATAGCAAATAATAAATCAATTAAAAATACACGCTGTGGAATAGAGAAATGATTAACATCAAAACCATTAATAATATTTCTGACAAAGGCTTAAACCGCTTACCCGCAGATATTTACTCGGTAAGTCCTGAGACTGAAAACCCGGACGCGATCATCCTGCGTTCACAAAACCTGCACGATATGGAAATTCCCTCAAACCTGAAAGCGGTCGGACGTGCAGGTGCAGGCACCAATAACGTGCCGGTAGAAAAGCTGGGTGAACAGGGTGTCGTGGTGTTTAATGCGCCGGGCGCGAATGCCAATGCGGTGAAAGAACTGGTCATCTCCGGTATGTTGCTGGCGTGCCGTAATATCTGTCAGGCGTGGCAGTACGCGGCGAACGTCGAGGGTAGCGACGAAGAGCAGAACAAAGCGGTCGAGGCGGGTAAGAAAAAATTTGTTGGTTATGAATTACCCGGACGTACATTAGGGGTTGTTGGTCTCGGTGCAATCGGCGTCGAAATCGCCAACGTAGCCGTTGCCCTGGGCATGCGTGTGGTCGGTTATGATCCGACCATCACGGTAAAAAGTGCGTGGAAGATGTCGTCTGATGTCGAAGATATGGAGAGCGTCGACCAGTTGCTGAAAGAAGCCGACTTCGTGACTTTTCACGTACCCTTGATCGAAGAGACAAAAAATCTGTTGAACGCACAGCGTATCGCCAGTATGAAAGACGGCGCAGTCATCCTCAACTTTGCGCGCAACGGTATCGTCGATGACGACGCTGTTCTCGCGGGCATCGATTCAGGAAAGTTAAACGCGTATGTGTGCGATTTTCCAGCACAGAAACTAAAAGGCCATGATCGTGTCATCACGCTGCCGCACCTCGGTGCTTCGACGGCCGAAGCCGAAGAAAACTGTGCGATGATGATCGCCGATCAGCTAAAAGATTTTCTCGAGAACGGTAACATCCGCAACTCGGTGAATTTTCCGGCGGTGAAATTACCGCGCGGTGGTAAATCACGCGTCGCGCTGACCCATAAAAACATGCCGGACATGATCGCAAAAATCTCCAGCGCGGTTGGTGATGCCGGTTTTAATATTCACCACCTGCGTAATGAATCTCGCGACGACCTGGCGTACACATTGATGGACATCGAGTGCGAGATTGGCGAAGATATGATCGACAAGTTCGCTGCCATCGAAGGTGTGCTAAAAGCGCGTCTTGTGTGATTTCCTGTTACCAGAGTAAAAAAGGAATTAATCTGCCGAGAACAACGCAAAAGACGCAAACAAAATAATATCGTTATCTTTTTTCGCGTCTTTTGCGTTGTTCGCGGAAAACTATGTTTTTCAGTGTTTTTGACTGGGTGCTGATTACCGTAATCAATAAAACTTAAAGTTAATATAATAGTATTTATGACCGAAAACGATCCACTAGCTGAAATACGAAAACGCATCGATGAAATAGATAAATCTATTCAGGATCTGGTTTCCGAACGCGCGTCGTGCGCGGCGCAGGTGGCAAAGGTCAAACAGCAACAGGGTGAGACCGGCCATTTTTATCGCCCGGAAAGGGAAGCGCAGGTATTGCGCGCGGTGATGGAGCGTAACACCGGACCACTTACCGACGAGAGCATCGCGGGTATTTTTCGTGAGATCATGGCCGCCTGTCTGGCGCATGAAAAACCTCTAAAGGTCGCCTTTTTAGGCCCGGAAGGCACCTATACCCATTCTGCCGCAGTCAAACATTTTGGCAGTCAGATCGAGACGCAGCCGGTCGAGAGCATCGAAGAAGTGTTCCGCGTGGTGGAAGCCGATGGTGCAAACTTTGGTGTGGTGCCGGTAGAAAACTCCAGCGCTGGTGTCATCAATCATACGCTTGATCTATTCATGAAATCGTCACTGACTATCAGTGGCGAAGTGGCATTGCGCATCCGCCACAACCTGCTGAGCAAACTGGATTCACTGGAAAAAGTTGAGCGTGTTTACGCGCACCAGCAATCGTTGTCGCAATGCAACCAGTGGCTGGACAAACATCTGCCCGATGCCGAACGCATCGCCATGAGCAGTAATGCGCAGGCCGCCAAGTTTGTCAAAGAGGGGCAGGCCAAAGAGCATAACGCCGCTTCCATCGGTGGCAGTATGGCGTCTGAGCTATACGAGATGCCGATCCTGGCCGCCGACATCGAAGATGAGCCGGACAACACCACGCGTTTTGCTGTCATCGGCCAGCATCTGTCGCCACCGAGTGGTGATGACCGCACCAGCCTGCTGGTTTTCGTGCACAACAAACCGGGTTCATTATTCGATCTGCTCAAGCCGCTGGCAGATCGTGGCATCAGCATGAGCAATATCGAATCGCGGCCCTCGCGCAGAGGCGTGTGGGATTATGTTTTCTTCATCGACATCGATGGTCATCGTGATGATGCGATCGTCAAACAAGCGATCACCGAGATCGAAAAAGCCTCCGCCATGGTCACCGTTCTTGGTTCCTACCCGAAAGCCGTTCTTTAACAATGTCGTCGTCTTTTCTCAAGCTGGCGACAACGGGTGTGCAGCAGTTGACACCTTATCAACCGGGAAAACCGGTCGAAGAACTGGAACGTGAACTGGGCATCGTCAACTCGATCAAGCTGGCATCAAATGAAAATCCGTTAGGGCCGAGTCCGTTAGCACTGCAAGCCATCAAAAATATTTTGCCGTCTATCAATTATTATCCTGATGGTGGTGGTTTTGCTTTAAGCGAGAAGCTTGCAGAGAAACATCAGGTCGACGTATCGAACATTACTCTGGGTAATGGTTCGAACGATATCCTGGAGTTGGTAACCCGTGCTTTTTTGACGCCACAGCACTCGGCAGTTTTCTCGGAACACTCGTTTGCGGTTTATCCCATCGTGGTACAGGCGGTCGGTGCCAGAGCCAATGTCGCAAAAGCCTTTGCCGAAGATCATGCGACGATGCCGCTGGGTCATGATCCGGATGCTTTGTTGTCACAGATAGAAGACGATACGCGCATCGTTTTTATCGCCAACCCGAACAACCCGACGGGTACCTGGCTGTCGCCAGCTGAGCTCGAAGCGCTGTTCGGCAATATCATGCAGGATGTTATCATCGTGCTCGACCTGGCCTATACCGAGTACATGGACGGGAACATCAAACCGCCGGTCAAACAGTGGCTGGAAAAATTTCCTAACCTTGTAGTGACACAGACTTTTTCAAAAGTCTATGCACTGGCGGGACTGCGCATCGGTTATTCGATTTCGAATCCGGAGATTGCTGATATTTTAAATCGCGTACGCCAGCCGTTTAATACGAATATGCTGGCACAGAGTGCCGCCATCGCTTCGCTGGAAGATGCCGATCACATGCTTAAAAGCGTTGCGATGAACACGAGCGGAAAATCTTTTCTGCAAAAATCATTTACTGGAATGGATTTGAATTATCTGCCAACCATGGGAAATTTTATTTCGGTCAATGTCAAACAGGATGGCATGGCGTTGTACGAAAAATTGTTGCAGCAGGGTGTCATCGTTCGTCCGGTGGCGAACTATGCTATGCCGGAGTATTTAAGAATCACCATCGGTACGCAACAGCAGAATGAACGCTTTGTTGAAGCGCTCACGTTGTGTCTGGAAAATAAAATATGACCGCCCTGGTAAAAAAATTATGTGTCATTGGAACCGGCCTGATCGGCGGTTCGTTCAGTCTCGCCTTAAAAGAAGCGGGTGTCTGCGAAAAAGTTATCGGTGCCGGGCGCAGTGAAGAGACCTTGCAGAAAGCTTTGCAGTTAAACATCATCGACAGTTATGAGACGGATATAGCTGAAGCCGTTAAAGAGGCCGACCTGATCTTTGTCTCGGTGCCACTGGGCGCGATGGAACCGGTCTTTGAGAAGATTGCCGCCGGATTAAAACGGGCAGGCAATGAAACAGCGATCATCACCGACGCCGGTAGTTCCAAGCAGCAGGTATTACAACTCGCTGAAAAAATATTCACGAACCATGCCGGCCGTTTTGTTGCCGGTCATCCGATTGCCGGCACAGAAAACAGCGGGCCGAGTGCAGCCTTTGCCGAATTGTATAAAAACCGTCGTGTGATCCTGACGCCGACAGAAACCACTGACAGCGATGCTGTAAAACGGGTAACCGAACTCTGGCAGGCAGTCGGCGCAGATGTCGAGACCATGGATGCCGCCCATCACGATAAAGTGCTGGCCGCGACCAGCCATCTGCCGCATCTGATCGCTTTTGGCCTGGTGCATTGTCTGGAAAATATCGACGATATAGAAGACGTATTCCGCTTTGCCGCGGGTGGTTTTCGCGATGTCACACGCATTGCTTCCAGCGACCCGACCATGTGGCGCGACATCTGTCTGAACAATCAACAGCCTATTCTCGACATGATGAAGCGTTATAAAGACGAGATGGAAATGTTATATAATGCGCTGCAAACGGGTGATGGCGAAAAGCTGATGGAAGTTTTTCAACACGCAAAACAGACCCGCGATAAGTTTACCCATTAAAGCCACGTTGTCTTGAGTAATGTATAGGCATAAACAAAAGTAATTATTCTCGCAGAGTTCGCGGAGAAGAACGAAATGTTTTTTCTCTTTGCGTGCTTTGCGTCTCTGCGAGATAATTTTTTTATAATTAAGTAAAGCAGGGCGGGAAAAAAGACATGCCCACCCTACAAATAATATAATTTTATGAAATTTACAGTACAGGGCGGTCTCAATAAGACTGCACTAAAAGGCGCAATCCGCGTTCCCGGCGACAAGTCGATCTCGCATCGTTCGATCATGTTCGGCTCGCTGGCCGAAGGCAGCAGCCACATCAGTGGTTTTCTCGAAGGTGAAGACAGCCTGAACACGTTGCGCGCTTTTCAGGCGATGGGTGTCAATATCGACGGCCCCAGTGATGGCAAGGTGACCATCGAAGGTGTCGGCATGGATGGTCTGAGCGCGCCAGAAAAAGCGCTGGACCTGGGTAACGCCGGCACATCCATGCGCCTGCTGGCGGGTCTGCTGGCCGGGCAGAAATTTGATGTCGAGTTGAGCGGTGACGTCTCCTTATCAAAACGTCCGATGAAACGCGTGACTGATCCCTTATCTGAGATGGGCGCAAAAATAGAGACCGCAGAGGGCGGCAAGCCGCCGTTGAAGATTACTGGCAAGCAGACCCTGAACAGCTTTAGTTACCAGATGCCGATGGCGAGCGCGCAGGTAAAATCCTGCTGTCTGCTGGCGGGCATGTACGCGCAGGGCAAGACCTGCGTCACCGAACCGGCAGTAACACGCGACCACACCGAGCGCATGTTAAAAGCTTTCGGTTGTCAGGTGGACGTTGATGGTGCCACCGCCTGCGTTACCGGCCCGGCAAAATTGATCGCCACCGATATCGATGTGCCGGCGGACATCTCATCCGCCGCCTTTTTTATGGTGGGTGCGAGCATCGCTGAAGGTTCCGATATCGTGCTGCAACACGTGGGCACTAATCCGACGCGCACCGGCATCATCGATATTCTGAAGCTGATGGGCGCGGACATCACGCTGTCCAACCAGATCGAAGTCGGTGGTGAACCGGTCGCCGATATCCGTGTAAAAAGCGCAGATTTAAAAGGCATTCACGTTCCTGAAGAACTGGTGCCGCTGGCGATCGACGAATTTCCCGTGTTATTCGTTGCTGCCGCCTGCGCCGAAGGACAGACCATCGTTACCGGCGCGGAAGAATTAAGAGTGAAAGAAAGCGATCGCATCCAGGTGATGGCCGATGGTTTGCAGGCACTGGGCGTTGATGCCCGTGCCACCGATGACGGCATGATCATTCAGGGGCGTGCTACGGATCGCGCATTTGACGGCGGCACGGTGCACAGCCATGATGACCACCGCATCGCGATGGCATTTGCCATGGCGGCGTTGCGGGCTGGCGAAAAGGTTTCTATCGAAGACTGTGACAATGTGAATACCTCGTTCCCGAATTTTGCGGGATTGGCGACTTCCTGCGGGCTTTCTATCAAGGTTGAAAATGAATAAAAACACGCCTCAGGTTATCTGTCTCGATGGCCCCAGTGGCGTTGGCAAGGGCACCATCTGTCTGGCGGTGGCGAAAAAGATGGGCTGGCATATTCTGGACAGCGGCTCGCTGTACCGGATTACCGCTTTGCAGGTGGCCAGAGAATTTCCTGATCAGGCAGTCGATTCACTGGATGCGGCAAAACTGGCGGATATAGCCAAAAATTTAAACGTGTCTTACGAAGAAAACAGCGGTGAACTGGTCATTTTTCTCGATGGTGAAGACATCACGCAGCTGATCCGCAACGAAGAGATTGGTGCCAGAGCCTCGCAGATCGCCGCCATTCCCGAGGTTCGTGAGGCCCTGCTGGCGCGCCAGCGGGCGTTTCTGGTCGAACCCGGCCTGGTCGCCGATGGCCGTGATATGGGCACCGTGGTGTTCCCGCAGGCAGTTCTCAAGATTTATTTGACGGCCACGCCGCAAGAAAGGGCACAGAGACGCTATAAGCAGTTGAAAGAAAAGGGAATTGATGCTAATCTCTCTGCCCTTGTTGAAGAGTTGCGTCTACGTGATGACCGCGACATGAACCGGAAGACAGCGCCGCTGAAACCCGCTTCGGATGCCATTACCATCGATACCAGTTCGCTCAATATCGAACAGGTGACAAACGAAGTCATGCAGTTGGTGAGTCAACGAGTTGTTTGAAGATGTGCCATCGAATTTTTGATGGCGAAAAAAAGGCGGTCTGCCACCGGGCAGATCATTTTATTAACTAACCGTGTTCCCAATTTATCGATATATCCAGAGATAAATAAACACACAATCTATATTATTATGTCAGAAAGTTTTGCAGAATTATTTGAAGAAAGCCTGAGTCAAACCGATATGAGTGCCGGCAACGTTGTCCTTGGTACTATCGCCGATATCTCAGATGGATACGTGATCGTATCTGCCGGTTTGAAATCAGAAGGTGTTATACCCGTTAGCCAGTTCACCAATTTGCAGGGTGAATTAGAAGTCAGCATCGGCGATGAAGTAGAAGTTGTACTGGAAGCTGTTGAAGATGGTTATGGTGAAACACGTTTATCTCGCGAAAAAGCGAAACGTGCGAAAGCATGGATTACATTAGAAAAATCATTCGAAGCCGAAGAGATCATCACTGGCATCATCACCGGCAAGGTCAAAGGTGGCTTTACGGTTGAGTTGGGAGACATTCGTGCCTTCCTGCCAGGTTCATTAGTTGATGTTCGTCCAGTACGTGACACTGCTTACCTGGAAAACAAAGAACTCGAGTTCAAAGTTATCAAGCTTGACCAGAAGCGCAACAACGTTGTGGTTTCTCGTCGTGCCGTGGTCGAAAACGAGTACAGCGAAGAGCGCGAACAGTTGCTCAACAGCATCGAAGAAGGCAAGTCAATCAAAGGTGTGGTTAAAAACCTTACCGATTACGGTGCGTTCCTTGACCTCGGCGGCATCGATGGTCTGTTACACATCACTGACATGGCATGGAAACGTGTTCGCCATCCTTCAGAGATCGTTGAAGTGGGTCAGGAAATCGAAGTCATGGTACTCAAGTTCGACAAAGAGAAGACTCGCGTATCACTGGGTCTGAAACAGCTTGGCGATGATCCATGGGCTGAAATCGCACGTCGTTACCCTGAAGGTTCACGCCTGTTCGGTAAAGTCAGCAACATCACCGATTACGGTTGTTTTGTTGAAATCGAAGACGGCGTTGAAGGTCTGGTTCACGTTTCTGAAATGGACTGGACGAATAAAAACGTCAACCCGGCGTCTGTCGTTACATTAGGCGAAGAAAGAGAAGTCATGATCCTGGACATCGACGAAGAGCGTCGTCGTATCTCACTGGGTATGAAACAGTGTCAGGCGAATCCATGGGATGAGTTCTTTGCGTCACACAACAAGGGCGACAAAGTGGTTGGTACTATCAAGTCTATTACTGACTTCGGTATCTTCGTTGGCCTTAACGGCGAGATTGACGGCCTGATCCACATGTCTGATATTTCATGGGATGAGTCTGGTGAAGACATCGTTCGCAACTACAAGAAAGGCGACGAGATCGAAGCCGTCGTACTTTCTATCGATGCAGAACGTGAGCGTATCTCGCTGGGCATCAAGCAGATGGAACAGGACCCAATCTCTACATTTATTGCAGAGCACAAAAAAGGTTCAATCGTTAACGGCACAGTAATATCTGTGGATGCAAAAGCAGCAATCATTGATCTGGGTGAAGGCGTCGAAGGTACATTACGTGCATCCGAGTTATCACGTGATCGCGTCGAAGATGCAAGCACCGTGCTTAAAGTTGGCGAAGAAGTCGAAGCCAAGCTGATGGGTGTTGATCGTAAGAATCGCGGTATCGCACTGTCGATTAAAGCGAAAGACTACGACGACGAAACTGAAGCGTTACGTGACTTCTCAGACAGTCAGGACGCATCAGGTGCAGCACCAACTTTAGGTGATCTGATGAAAGAGCAGATGAAGTCTAACGACTAATCTGTAGTTTGTTGCCATTCTGAACGAAGTGACTCCTGCATGGATGCAGGTTATTAGAGTAATGCAGGAGCAATTACCGAAGAATCTTTTGCACCGGTGTATAAGGTTCTTCGGCTTCGCTCAGAATGACATAGTAGAAATAATTTTAATTGTCGGTTGAATGTTGATTTAACAACAGAGGAAGGAAATTATATGGCTGAAGAAATGCAAGCAGATGCAATGATGAAATCAGAATTGATTGAACGTATTGCACGAAAGCAAAGCCATCTTGCATACAAGGATGTAGAACTGGCGGTTAAAAGTATCATGGAACAGATGAGTAATTCATTGTCCAGCGGTGAGCGTATCGAGATCCGCGGCTTTGGCAGTTTCTCATTGCACTATCGTCCACCACGCTCGGGTCGAAACCCGAAAACCGGTGGTTCTGTTGCCTTGCCAGGTAAACACGTACCACATTTTAAACCCGGTAAAGAACTGCGTGAACGGGTCAACGAATCAATGCTGAAAGAAAAAGAATCTAACATATAATTCAAATAAATAAATTCAAAACAATTCACCACAGAGGCACAGAATTTTATCTTGTTAACTGCGCCTGTGGCGCAGCTAACAACAAAAGGCTTTCTCTATGCCTCTGTGGTGAATTGTTTTTTAGTTTTTGACTGTCAGTTTATATAGCGTTTTAATACATGTCATTTACTTCCTTGCAAATTCATCAAACGTTTTCCCGTGTTAAGCATCATGGGCTGGATATGAGACAACATCGTGTTTGATTTCTCACAAATGCCTGTCTGGTCGCTAGCGATGATTCCGTTTGCGATCGGTTTTTTATGGCTGTTATTTCGTACCACGCAGAGACATAAACGCCAGCAATCCACTTTATCTTCCGAATATTTCAAAGGCCTCAACTATCTGCTGAACGACGAGCAGGGCAAGGCGCTGGATATCTTCGTCAAACTGGTCGAATCAAACTGGGACACCATCGATACCCATTTTGCACTGGGGAAAATCTACCGTAAGAATGGCGAGATGGATAAAGCCATCAAAATTCATCAGGGTCTGATCGCCAGACCTTCGCTGCCAGAACAGTACCGCAGTAAAATCCTGCTCGAGCTGGGTTATGATTATCTCGGTGCCGGCTGGTTTGATCGCGCCGAAGGATTGTTCAAGGAAGTTTTAATCCAGGATAAAAAATCCAGAGAAGCGCGTCACAACCTGATCCTTATCTACCAGCAGGAAAAAGACTGGTTCAAGGCCATCGATATCGCGGTCGATCTGTTTGCAGAAAATCCTGCGGTCACCGGGCCGATGATCGCGCAGTATTATTGTGAACTGGCTGATATCGCTAAAACCAAGGGGGACATCAGTCAGCTGGAAAATCACGCCAATAAAGCGTTGCGTTATGATGCCGCCTGCGTACGTGCGACCATCCTGTTAGCGGATCAGGCAAAAGCTTCAGGCGACGATAAAAAAGCCATAAAATTATACGAGTCGATAGAAAAACAGGACGCCGAATCGATCATCCTGGTGATCGACTCGATGCTGGAATGTTATACAAATTTATCTTCAGAAAATAAATTATACGAATACCTGCTGGATCTTCAAAAGCGGCACGAGAATCTGTTCCTGCAAACCGTGATCGTCTCCGTGCTCGAAAAATCACAGGGTAAGCAGGCCGCAATAGAATATCTGTCCGATAAGATAAAACATCAACCGAGTCTGGCGGGTATCCAGAAACTGGTCTCATACAAGGAAAAAGAGATCGATGCGGATGAAGTGTTCGCAGACCTTGATAAAGCGATCTCAGTGATGCAGAAAGACAGCGTCGAATACCGCTGTCAGAAATGCGGCTTCAGCAGCAACACACATTACTGGTTATGTCCAAGCTGTAATCACTGGGGCAGGGTGAAACCCAGTGTTATCGAACACGAACATTTATTATGAGTAAAACATCACCGGTCATCGTCGCGTTAGATTTCCCCTCAGAACAGGAAACCATGCAGCTGGTCGAGCAGCTGGAACCATCGTTATGCCGCCTGAAAGTCGGTAAAGAACTGTTCACACGTTGTGGGCCGGCACTGGTCAAACAACTGGTCGATAGAAAATTTGATGTATTCCTCGACCTGAAATACCATGATATCCCCAACACCGTCGCAAAAGCCTGTGCCGCGGCCGCTGATCTCGGCGTGTGGATGTTAAATGTGCACGCACTCGGTGGTGAAAAAATGATGTCTGCGGCTAAGAGTGAGCTGTGTGGAGATGGCTCGCCATTGTTGATTGCAGTCACCTGGCTGACCAGTAGCGGTCAGGCCGAGCTGGATGCTTTGGGACTGGACACCACACCGGAGAAAATGGTATCAAGACTGGCACAGATGACTAAAAATGCCGGGCTCGATGGCGTCGTGTGTTCAGCGCAGGAAGCATCGATGTTAAGGCGAAACCTGGGTGATGATTTCTGTCTGGTAACGCCGGGCATTCGTCTTACAGGTGCAGAGCAGGACGACCAGTGCCGCGTGGTCACACCGGAAAAAGCCATAGCCGATGGTGCATCCTATCTGGTCATCGGCCGGCCGATCACACAGGCGGCCGAGCCTTGTAAGGTTTTACGTACAATCATTAGCGACATTCGCTGATTTTTTATTGTCGCAGATTCGATTAGTCTCGTCTCTCCAATCAAAAATATCCAGGGAGGATACGCATGAAATTATTTCACACGCTATTTTTAACACTTATCTTATTATTCTCATCATCTGCCATGTCTGCACAGACTTCGGCGGCCAAGGTAAATATCAATACGGCCAATGTCGAACAGATTTCCACGACCATGACCGGCGTTGGCGAGAGTAAAGCCAGGGCGATCGTGTTATACCGAAAAACCAATGGCAAATTCAAAACATTGCAGGATCTGGAAAACGTCGATGGCATCGGCGCAAAAACGGTCGAAAAAAACAAAGGTAAAATTGTTTTGTAAGCACCTCGCACAATAGTTAAAAAAGGCCTGATTTTCAGGCCTTTTTTATTGGGAAACTTTTACTGAATAAGGCTTCCTGGCCCGTGTATAATGGAAATTATGGCAAAAAATCTGATTTTAATGTTAGTGCTTATATCTCCTGTTAGTGCAGGTATTTACAAATGGACTGACAGTGAAGGCCATGTTCATTTTGGCGATCATCCGGTTAATTCTGAAACAGCCACCGAGTTGAATATCACGATAGATAATAATTCGGGAGTGACTAATTCTTCCGGTCATAAAAAAGATCGTGAATATCTTTTAAAGCAGATCGAAAAGGACAAAGAAGAAAAAGCTGAAAAAAGAAGTAAAAAACTTGCTGAAGCTAATAAGCGCAGGAGAAAATGTGATGCCTACCAGGCGAGCTATCAGAGCCACATACAATCTAACCGCTCGTATTACATGAGTCCCGATGGTGAGCGTACTTATCTGTCTGATAAAGAACGTTCTGCAAGGAAGAAAAAGCTGAGTAAGGGTGTTTCTAAATATTGTCGATAGATATGAATGTGTTCGTTAAGGGCTAAAATTCATTAGTTTTTTATGCTTCTAGATTGTTGCTTATGATTAAAAATGCTAATTTGTTTGAGCAGGCACTTCGTTGTTTGTTGACTGCTAATCCAGAGCAGAAAGTAGCAGCGACGATATTATTACAAAAGCGCTGGCTAGCGGGGGAATTAAACCTCAAACCTACGGTCGATATAAAACCATTGCCTGTTCCAGGGCGGCCTGAGAAGCCAGAACTGGTTGATCCAAAAGAAGTGCCAAGGCGTAATTTTTCCAGTCTGAAAGGCCGTCTGACGTTGGTGCATGCGATCGCGCACATCGAGTTTAATGCCATTAATCTGGCGCTGGATGCGGTGTACCGATTTCAGCATATGCCAGAGCAGTATCATGCTGACTGGTGCCGCGTGGCGGCCGAAGAGGCGCTGCACTTTACCATGTTGTCAGATTATCTGGCATCGCACGGCGTGTCATATGGCGATTTTCCGGCACATAATGGCCTGTGGGAAATGGCGGTAAAAACCGATTTTGATGTGCTGGTCAGGATGGCGCTGGTGCCGCGTGTGCTGGAGGCCAGAGGCCTGGACGTAACGCCGACTATGATCAAAAAGCTACAGGCTACTGGTGATACAGTATTAATAAAAATTTTAGAAAAAATCTTTGATGATGAGATCGGTCATGTCAAAATCGGCAGCCGTTGGTACAGGTCATCATGTGCGGAACGTCATCTGGATGCAGATGAGACTTTTATTCAATTGATCGAAAAATATATGCAGGGTGCTAGATTCGGGCCCTTTGAAACAGAAGCACGGGTTGAAGCTGGTTTTAGTCACGAGGAAATGCAGGCTTTGTTGAGTCGTTTTTAATCAGTTTTTTTTACGATGAACAGGATTTTAGTGGTCGCTCTAAAATGAAAAAATTAATATTAAATTTGTTTCTATTGCTCTCAGCACAGTTTTATTGTTTTGAGCTTGCTGCAAATACAAATACACAACAGGCCAAAGATACTCAGGAAGTTTATCAACTGACATACATCGAACGCGAGCCGGGAACCGACGAATATGAGGTGTCCATGCTTGTCTCCGACCGTTACATCCGGATCGATGAGGTTGGTGAGGACAGCGGTTTTATTATTTATGACGATGAGAAAAAAGTGATCTACAGCGTTGGTCATCAGGACCGATCTATTTTAGTCATCAAACAACATAAATTTTCTGAGAAAAATTCGCCAGTTAAAGCTAATGTGGAATATCTAAAGTTAGCTGACGCGCCAATGGTTTCAGGCAAGAATATTTATAACTACCGGGTGTTCGTAAACACAGGGGCAGGCGTAGTCGATAAGGAAGATACTTGCACCGAGATGCAACTGGTGGAAGGTCTGTTGCCTGAGGTCAGAGGGATATTGCAGAATTACCAGAAGGTGGTTTCAGGGCAGCAGGTAAAGATGACAGACAATAAAATAACAGAGATGCAGAGCAGCTGTTTTTATGTCGATCAGATCTATAATTCGGGCGCGTATTATGAAAAAGGTTTGCCGATACAGGAATGGCACAGCAACGAGCACTCCAAGATGTTAACGACGTATAACAAGATATCTGTGGATTCTGAAAAATTCAGGATACCGGAAAATTATCGCCAGTTTTCAATAGGAAAAGACCCTGAAATTGCTATTCAATAGCTGAGAAATGTATGGTGGTATTAACCGACCAGTAAGTAAAGTATATTAACTCAAGATAGCAGACATCAGTAAACTACATCCGGCAAGGAATAATTCTAATCTGTGATTAGGTATACTGTCCCCGGATTCCACCCGGATTCCAGGTAACAAAAGTGATTTGATTTAATAGTGCAGTTTGATTAATCAGGAGTCATGCATGAAAGCGATTGGCTTAACCCGATATTTACCTATCGAAAATAGTGAAAGTCTTCAAGATATCGAACTACCCAAACCTGAGGCCAGTGATCATGATTTACTGGTGAGGGTGAATGCCATTTCGGTTAATCCTGTGGATACAAAAATACGTGCACCGAAGGATCAGGTTGAGGCTACACCGCGTATTTTAGGCTGGGATGCCGCGGGCGAAGTGGTGGCCGTTGGTCAACAGGTTGCGCATTTTGCTGTAGGTGATCAGGTTTATTATGCGGGTGACATTACGCGTTCCGGTTCAAATTGTGAATTTCAACTGGTTGATGAACGCATAGTGGGCAGAAAACCCGCATCACTTTCATTTACTGAAGCCGCCGCTTTACCCCTAACGAGCATTACCGCATGGGAAGCATTATTTGAGCGGTTACAAATTTCTATACAGGGTGATGATGCTGGTAAGTCGATTTTGATTATAGGCGGTGCCGGTGGTGTGGGTTCAATCGCAATACAGCTGGCTAAACAACTGGCAAAGTTAAATGTTTTTGCTACGGCTTCTCGGCCTGAGTCACAACAATGGTGTTTAGATCGAGGGGCGGATAGTGTGATTAATCATCATCAGCCTTTAGATGACGAACTGACCGCAATTGATAAAACACAGGTGGATTATATTCTCTGTCTTAATAATACGGATCAGCACTGGTCAGTGATGGCGAAGCTTATAAAGCCTCAAGGGAAAATATGTTCCATTGTTGATACATCAAACGTTGATCTTTCTTTGTTAAAAAGCAAAAGTGCAGCTTTTGTGTGGGAGTTTATGTTTACGCGCTCTATGTATAAAACGCCTGACATGATAGAACAGCAACGATTATTAAATAAGGTGTCTGAACTGATTGATAATGGCGTTCTTGTCACCACGGTAAATACATTGTTGCATCCCATTAATGCTGAAAACTTGCGCAAAGCACATAAAATGATAGAGCAGGGAAATGCAATCGGTAAGCTTGTATTGAGTGATTGGGCTTAAGTGTAGTAGCTAAGATACGATCATACGGACACTGTCAACATATAAAAGCTTCTTTTAATCAAATGACAACTTCCCTCGTGGGAAAAAAAGCCTGCCCACCCTACGAAAAAACTAATTTCTCTCGCAGAGACGCAGAGAAAAGCCTTTAATTATTTTTTGGTATACCGAGGCTACACTGCGCTACATTCAGAGTAATAATAATTGACCGTTTTTCTCCGCGAGCTCTGCGTCTCTGCGAGAGAAATATTTTTTACCGGATATACCCGCTAAGACTCAGTTACAGACTTTCTGATTCGCACAGTAACTGTCAGATCATGTTTGAGTTAATACACCTTAAGGGAGGCTCTATTGATTAAAGTAAGGATAACGAAATCCCTGTAAATTATTTTCTATAACAACTTCCAACCATAAATAGCTGTAATGATAAGCGTGTAAGCGGCAAGAATGAAAACGTTTATCGGCTTGCCCGATAGTTTCGGTGTTTTTATTTGGGACACATTCAATGCGGCAAGCCCAACGCTGCTGACATAAAGAACGACAGAAAAAGCGCTTTGACTAATAGCGCCTTCCAGTAAAAATATAGCAACCAGTATTAAGTTATTGTTATCCAGTGCAAGTCCCGTGTAGCTCTTGCCACCTGCCAGACCAAAAGTACTAAAATAACTCAGTCGTAGCGCACTCGCAGCCACCATCAAAAATGCGCCGGGCAGATAGATAAGTTCAAAGTTTCCATAACTCATCAGCAGAATGGCAGGGGTTACACCATAACTCACAATATCGATCAGTACATCAAGCTGACCACCAAAAGTGCTGTCATCGCCTGTACGACCTTTCATTCTGCGTGCAATAAGACCATCAGCCCAGTCAAATGCAACCGCCCAGACCATGCCTATCATCGCCGCTGCATACAGACCGGTAATGCTGCAATAAATAGCGACAATGGTGCACGCCAGGCCTGATAGCGAACAAATATTCGGCAGGTCTTTTGCGTAGGAAAGAATCGTGTTGGGCTGTAACTCGTTGCTTTCTGAGTTATTGTCTGTCATTTAACTACCTTTAAAACGGAATAAATAGGATGCGGCCGACTTATTACTGTAACAAGTGTCAATTGCGCCGGAGGGAACCTGTTATAGTAGCAGGTTCACTTCACCAAAGAGATAATTATGCTTGTATACACCGTCGGTACTTTTGATTTATTGCATGTTGGCCACCTTGCTTTACTTCAACATTGTAAATCATTAGGTAACACTGTCGCCGTTGGGGTTGCATCCGATGATGTTGTTGCTAGCTATAAACCCAATGTGCCGGTGGTTCCTCTTGTAGAAAGAATGGAAATGTTAAAGGCACTGCGTTGTGTTGATATTGTGCGTCCTTATTATGAACTGGAGTATGTTTCTGGTTGTAGAGAACTTGATGTTGATATTTTTGTGATTGGTGAGGACTGGGGAAGAAAATCACATAATATCGACGTTGAATCTTTTTTAAAAGCAGGTGGAAATTCCATTATTCAGGTTAGTTATCACCCGGGAACTTCATCCACGAAAATAAAACAACGAACGTTGTCACAATTTAGAGTAGCGGCATAGATTCAGGAATATCTTTAATCAACTTTGTATTGAATAGATATTGCTAATGAATCTCTCCACTATTTTTCACAGACAAAATAACAGCACAAATATGCGCCGCCTGGATATTCAGTTTATGGCGTATGTATTGTTGTTTATTCTCTTGCTTTCTGGTGCATCTGCACAGGCAGGATCTAAAAAAAATTACCTCCAGATAGAACGTAATTTAGCAACAGAAAATAATGATCTGACTGTTATGTCTATTGGTGGCCTGCTTTTTGATCAGAACACCGGCTCACATATTGATTTAACTTATCTGGAATCAGATACCAATGGCAAGGGTTTGACACTGGACCTGGGTGGTAGTTACGTATTCAGGTGGCAGGTTTCGTTTTTTGCAGGGATGGGGATAGCCCTTGGTTACAACTGGGATAACGATGACTACATTGCATCTTATTATCCTGAGATAGGTGCCGTCTATGATATTACAAAAAAATTCGGTGTTACGGTTAGCGGGAAACGTTATTTTAATTTATATGACAAACCCGAAAATATTGTTAAGTTAGGTTTATTGTTTACGTACTAAATGCCACTTTCGGCAAGAATATTGTTGCTTATATGATTGCAGGTAAAGAGTGATTGTTCTTTCCGGCTATGAAAATGAGCGCAGTTTAAATTCGGAAGACTTGTTATTCAGGCGTAAATAACTACCGCTTTTAAACCAGTCACCCAATACAACCCGTGTCGTTTCCTGGTCGTTGATGATCTGCTGATGAACGGCAGGGCGGTGTGTGTGGCCGTGGATTATTACCTTAACATCGTTATCGATGAAAGCTTTTTCCGTTTCCTGTGGATTCACATCCATGATGCTTTCTTCTTTCTCGGTGGTGGACTTTTTGCTCTGCTCGCGCAGATTTTTTGCAATCTGAATTCGTTCTTCGATAGTTTTGCTCAGGATGTTCTGTTTCCATTGTTCCGAGCGAACTACCTGACGAAACTTCTGATACTCGATATCGTCGGTGCATAGTGTGTCACCGTGCATCAGCAGCACATCCTGATCGTGAATTTTTATCCTGAGCGTATCGTCTTTGATCAGTTCAAAGTGACAGCGTTGCGCGAGTTCATCGCCGACCAGAAAATCACGGTTGCCGTGCATAAAAACTATTCGGGTTTTTCGTTTTTCAGAGAGCTCGATGAGCTTGTTAAATGCCGGCGTTAATGCGGGTGAGGGATCATCATCACCCAGCCAGTACTCAAGAAAATCGCCCAGTATATAAAGTGTATCCGCCGGGGCGGCCACTTCATCGCAAAACCGTAAGAACAGTTCGATGATCTGTGGCCGCTCGGGCGCGAGATGCAAATCTGAAATAAAAACCAGATCCTGCATCAAACTTTTTTATGATGCAGTGGCTTTGGTGATGGTGACAGTCTCAACCGGTACGTCGGCGTGGCCACCATCATTGCCGGTGCTGACCGCAGCGATGGCGTCGACCGCATCCATGCCTTCGCTGACTTTGCCAAAAACACAGTAGCCCCAGCCCGCGCCGGACGGTGCGGTGTGGTTTAAGAAGCCATTGTCATTATGGTTGATGAAAAATTGTGCGGTTGCAGAATGCGGGTCGTTGGTCCTCGCCATGGCAATCGTGCCGCGATCATTTGCAAGGCCGTTGTCCGCTTCGTTCTGAATCGGGTCTTCGACGCGTTTCTGTACCATGCCGGGCATGAAGCCGCCGCCCTGTACCATGAAGTTCGGGATCACACGATGAAAGATGGTGCCATCATAAAAACCGTCATTGACGTAATTTAAAAAGTTCTTAACCGTTTCCGGTGCTTTTTCATCGTTGAGTTCGATGACGATGTTGCCGTGTGAAGTTTCCAGTGTGACTGTAGACATGTTATGTACCTTATTCTCAGTAAATGTAGTTGGTGCCCCGAAGAGGAGTCGAACCTCTGGCCTTCCCCTTAGGAGGGGGACGCTCTATCCAGCTGAGCTACCGGGGCCGGGTGTTCGTAAAGAGGCGAATTATAGCAGTGCATGCCAGCCTTGTCCCGCTGGGCATGCATGCGGTTGTGGGTGTTCTGTTTACTGTGACTGGCGTGGCCTGTGCCTGCGCTCCCTGCTGGTATAACGGCGGCTGAGTTTGCGCCAGATATAACTTTCCGGTTCGTTCTCGTAGGTCATCACATAATTCAGGCTGCTCATCACCTGCAATGTCCAGTGCATGCCATCTTTGGCTTCACGTTTGCCACAGAACAGGATCTGGTCGCCGGGTTTTAATTCGATGTCATCTTCCGGCATCAGTTGTTTTTTGCCATCGCTGTCGAAGAGCAGGGCGACACATTCCAGCTTGTGTATGTTTGAAGATGGATCCGTCAGCAGGCAATCGAGGCAGACGCTGCGGCCGAGACCGATGGCGTGCATGATGGCCGGGGCATTTTCTGTATCGATGATCGTCGTCCAGACATGGGGTTTGCGTTCGCCGATGACGGCGATCAGTCGACTGACCGTTATATTGGTCCATTGTTCATCCTGCTTGCTGGCTTTCAACAGAAACGGGATGAGCAATCTATTGAGCAGCTGCGCGCGTACGTAGCGGGCGGTGATCTCACGCGGTTGCATCACCAGATTGGCGTTGCTGCGTTCAAACAGTTCCGTGTTATCACGCTGGTTCTGTCTGGCGACGACGAGGATATCAGGATTCATCTGTCTGGCTGTCATGATGATAGACAGGTTGTTGGAGTCGTCATCGGTACCGGCGATGATGCCGACAGCCTGTTTGATTTCTGCTCTGTCGAGTGTTATTTCATCAACCCCACTACCGGTGATGATGCTGTCAGCCGGTTCGGCATTTGTCTGATTGAATTTTTCACAGATTTTTTCATCGGCTTCGAGGATGGTGGTTCTGACATCGTGTTCCCGCAACGATTCGTAGAGTGACATGCCAAAGCGGCCATAGCCGCATAAGATCCAACGACCGGCATTGAGTTTTAACGGTTCTTCGACATCGCCTAGCTGTGAATCGGGCGCGCCGGTGAGCCAGTTGAAGATCATGTGCATGGACGGTGAATGCAGCAGCATGGAAAAGATTTTAGCAAAGGTGTGGTAGGGGTTGATCACATAGTCCGTGGCGAACGAGCGCATGTTATCTTCGTAGGACTGTATGTCCGAGCGACACACGACCATGCCATTGGGATGCAGTAATTTGCTGCTGATAGCAATCTTCAGATTGGTTTCATCCGATGCGGTGGCGGCGATGACACCCCTGCAGTTGTTCTCTGCGATGCCGGCCAGTTTCAGGTTTTTCGGTATCGATGCATCAGCGATCAGCAGCGGCACGTACTCGGGCAGTGCGTGGATGTTGTGTTCCAGCAGGGTGTCGCTGTCTTTTTCGATGACGATGGCGCGATAGTGTTCGTTGCTGAGCGCCTTGACGATCTCATAACCGGTTTCGCCGAGACCGCAGACCAGGTAAAAGTTTTCGCGCAGGCGGGCGACTTCTTTCTGAAAACTCGCCACCTTGCGCGCCTGCTGGTACACGGGATCCTGTACCAGTGAAAGGATACTGCCGATGGCGTAGAACCAGGCGACCACGGTCATGTAGATGGTGACCAGCACCCACATGCGTTGTGCATCGGTCAGCGCATAGGGGATCTCACCAAAACCGATGGTGGTGGCGGTATAGCTGACCAGATAAAAGGCGTGGAAAAAACTCATGTGCCAGCGATTGCCCTGATCATCGATGCCGGGGATCAGCACCAGGCCAAGTATGGCGATAGCATAGACACAGATGAGGATGATCAGCGGCGTGCGCATACGCCACATGATCATGGCAGTGTGCGGGCTAAACGGTTCTTCCGTGGCAAAGGCCGTCGTTTGCGATGAGTCTTCTACTCGCGGTTTTTGCTGGTGTGCCTCGCTGGACATGGCTGTTTTGTTAGCGGCGCTGGAAGGTGGTTTCTATCATCAGCAGGATAACGGAGATGACGTTTGCCAGTACCGCGCCACCGCTCAGGGAAACGATGGTCGCCATCACCGAAGCCGTCAGCCCGGTCTCGTTGACATGTACAGCAAAAGCCCAGACCATGGCGGCCGAGATAAGTTGTACCAGTGCCACCAGGCTGGTCGCCAGCAGCATCGGGCCCATCTGTGTGCGGTCACCGAGTTTGAGCACGGTGGCGATCATGTTGATGATGATCACCGCAAACAGTTCGAACACATTATGGTGTTGCGGGTCGTCGAGTTCACCGATAAAAAAGCCGAAATTGAGTGTGAGCGCCAGTATCATGAAAAAGCTGAACCAGACTCTTTCATTACTGAACCAGACTTTTTTTTCTTCCATCGTATTGCCCCTTTTTCTTTTTATTTATGCTGTTTTATAGCATAAGTTGTAATAGTTCAGACGTGATCATACAGACAAAAACTGATTTCTCTCGCAGAGGCGCAGAGCTCGCAGAGAAAAGCCTTTTATTATCCACAGATAAACACAGATAAAACCTTTTTTTATTAGCTTCGCCGTAGGCGAAAGCTAAAAACATCTGTGTTTATCTGCGTTCATCTGTGGACAATATGCTTTTTCTCTGCGAGCTCTGCGCCTCTGCGAGAGATAATTCTTTACTTCCGTTACGTGCCGGAAGCAGACCTTTTACAACGTAGCTTCGTTGTCAGTTCAAGCCTGAGTTAATACTCATAAGTGTAGCGCATTAAAACAGTTGTTTAAGTATTTCCTGATAGACTTTTGTCAGCTGTTCCAGCTCGTTGATGTTGATGTTTTCATCGATCTTGTGGATGCTTTCATTCACCGGCCCGAGCTCGACCACCTGCGCCCCGGCAGGTGCGATAAAACGTCCGTCGGAAGTGCCACCGGCGGTGGATAATTCAGTATTGATGCCACAGACTGATTTGATCGCCTGTTTAGCCGCGTCGACCAGTTTCCCGTCAGAGGTTAAAAACGGCTGACCGGAGATTGACCAGTCGAGCGTGTAATTCAGCGCATGTTTATCGAGGATGGCCTGCGTGCGCTGCTGGATCTGCTGGTCGGTGATGGCGGTGGAAAAACGCAGGTTGAACTGCACGTGCAGGTCGCCGGGGATAACATTGCTGGCACCGGTGCCGCCATGAATATTCGACACCTGAAAACTGGTCGGTGGAAAAAAATCGTTGCCTTCATCCCAGACTTCATCGCATAGATCCTGTAGCGCACCGGCGAACAGATGGATGGGGTTTTTTGCCAGGTGCGGGTAGGCGATGTGGCCCTGCACGCCATGGATCGTCAGGTCACCACTGATCGATCCGCGACGGCCGTTTTTAATAACGTCGCCGAGGGTATCGGTGCTGGAAGGTTCGCCGACCAGACACCAGTCGATCTTCTCATCGTTTGCCATCAGGTGTTCGATCACTTTTACCGTGCCGTCGGTGGCCGGGCCTTCTTCATCACTAGTGATCAAAAAGGCGATGGAGCCGTTGACCTGTTTTTTGTCAGCTAAAAACTCTTCACAGGCGCAGATCATGGCGGCGATGCTGCTCTTCATATCGGCGGTGCCGCGTGCGGTCATCACGTCGTCGATGATGGTCGGGGTAAACGGCTCACTGCGCCATTGTTCGACCGGGCCGGTTGGTACCACGTCAGTGTGTCCGGCAAACACGAACAGCGGTGACTGTGTGCCGTAACGCGCCCACAGATTATCGACCTCGCCATAACGCAGGTGTTCGATATTGAAGCCGATGTTGCTCAATCGTTCAGCGATAATTTTTTGACAGCCCAGGTCATCGGGGGTGACCGAAGGGATGCTGATAAGTTGTTTTGCCAGGTCTAATGTTGCGCTCATAATATTATTCAGGGTGCGGCTCGGGGCTGCTTTATAGTTGTTCTTTTATTTGTTGTTTTAAATCGTTCTGTTGCAGATTGGACAACGCCTCGTCATGTGCGTTGCTGACGACGAAGTAGTCGATAGCTTTTTCACCGGCGGTAACGATGCGGGCGTTGATGATTTTTATTTTGCAATTGATAAACGCTTTGGCGACATTTGCCAGCACGCCGGGGCGATCCATAGTTTCGATTTTAATCTGCGTGGCACTGTTTTCATTAACCTTCTTGAAACTGATAACGGTCGGTGAAGAAAAATATTTGTGTTTGCCGTTGCCGCCCAATGCTGCATGTTTGGCATCGGTGATGTCATTTAAGCGTTCTTCCAGGCCGTGTTTGATCTGGTTTGCGATTATTGACATCTCTTCATTGTCGGTGTTGGCCGGTGCCAGGCGGAATGTTTGCAGCGCATAACCATCACTGGCATTAAGCAATTGTGCGTTGACGATGTCGACATCATTTTTGATTAAAACACTTACCACGTCATAAAAAATCCGGTCGCGGTCTTTCATGTAAATCATCAGCTGCACGCTGTTACTGGATTCGTGCACCCGTGTTTCTACCAGCGGTTTGTCGAGTGTGTGTTTTTGTCTGGCGTTGATGATAAGCGAAGTATGCCAGGTGATCTGGCCATAAGTGTGGCTCTGGAAATAGTCGGCATTAAACGTTTTCCATAGGTCATTGGCCTGATGCGAATCGATGCCGAGCAGTCCCAGTTTGCGCAAACTGGCGGTCTGAATCTCGGAGATATTAGTTTCGCGGTCACTCTGCTGGCTCAGGTTTTTCCAGCCTGGGTCTTTATTTAACAGCGCGGCTGTTTTGTTATACAGCTCACCGAGTAATTTATCTTTCCAGTCGTTCCACTGTTTTGGATTAGTAGCGCGGATGTCCGAGATGGTCAGCAGATAAAGGTAATCGAGCCGTTCCAGCGTTTCCACCAGTTCGGCGAAAGTGCTGATCACATCCGGGTCGCTGATGTCTTTGCGTTGCGCGGTCATCGACATGATCAGGTGACTTTTAACCAGCCAGCTGACCAGCTCGCTGTTTTTTTCTGGCATGCCGTGCAGATTACAGAATGTTTTTGCGTCCACCGCGCCCAGTTCGGAATGGTCACCGTGTCGGCCTTTGGCGATGTCGTGAAACAGGCCGGCGAGATACAGCAATCCGGGGTTCGGTAGATGTTGAAATACGCCGCTGGCCAATGGGAATTCGTGGCAGTAATCGGGTACCGACAAACGCCGCATATTGCGGATGACAAACAGCGTGTGCTGATCGACCGTGTAGGCGTGGAACAGATCGTACTGCATGCGACCGACGATGGAATCGAAAGCAGGGATGTAAGCGGCGAGTATGCCGTAGCGATTCATGCGGCGCAGTTCGTGGGTGACACCGCGTGAGCCGGTGATGATTTTCATGAACAGATGCTGCGCACGTTCAGATTGTCGCACCTCGTCATCGATCAGCGATTTGTATTTTCTGATCTGGCGGATGGTGGCTGCGCGCACGCCCTGTATTTCCGGGTAATCCTGCAATAGCAAAAACATCTCCAGAATGGCGCAGGGGTTGTCTTTGAAAACATTTTCAGAGGTGGTTTCGATGTAACCGTTGCGTACCTGAAAGCTGTTGTTGAGCAGCTCCGCTTCTGTGTCGACATCGGCGTAGATGATAGCTTCACGGAAATGTTGCAGCAGCATTTCGTTGAGCCGTTCCAGTTCGATCACCGTGCGGTAGTACTGTTGCATGAACTGTTCGATGGCTTCGTTGCGTGAATTTTCTGGCTTGTCTTTAAAACCGAATTCTTCTGCCAGATCGCGCTGGTAATCAAACAGCAGGCGGTCTTCGCGTCGTCCGGCAAGATAGTGCAGGCTGCAACGGATACGCCATAGCAGGTGCTGGCCCTCGAGCAGCGTGCGTAGTTCATCTTCCAGCAGAAAACCTTCTTTCACCAGGTCGTGCAGGCAGCTTGCATTGAAGTGGCGCTTGGCAACCCAGCCGATCATCTGGATATCACGCAGGCCACCGCGGCCCTCTTTTATATTGGGTTCCAGGTTGTAGGCGGTGTCGTTGAATTTGCCGTTGCGCTGGATCTGCTCTTCGAGTTTCGCCTGAAAAAAGCTTTTCGAATCCCAGATGTGGTCGGCGCTGGTTTGTTCTTTCATCCGTTCGAAAAGCGACTCGCTGCCGGTGAGCAGGCGTGCTTCCATGATGTTGGTAGCAACGGTGATGTCCCTGGTCGATTCTTCGACGCATTCTTCGACGGTGCGAACGCTATGGCCGATCTCGAGGCGGATGTCCCACAGTAGCATGAGAAATTTTTCCAGCAGGTCTTTGGTGTGCTGGTTCTCTTCTTCACGCAACAGGATCATCAGGTCGATGTCGGACTTTGGATGTAGCTCGCCGCGGCCATAACCGCCGACCGCGACCAGGGCGATCTCCTGATCCAGATCTTTGAACAAAAAGTCGAAGATCATCTGGATTAAACGGTCGGTCAGATTCGAGCGGCCGTAGACCACGGTGTTGACGTCGCAGCCTGTTTGATAACATTCTTTTAAGCCATCATCGATGCTCAGTACCGTGGCTTTTAGCAGCTTGATGTGTTCGCCGGGGCTGTCGGTTGTGCAGTCTTCCAGCTGCTGTTTTAAGGCTGGAAAATCGATGAGTTCGTCGATGCGGTCGTCAACGGGTCTTTCACTTGGCCAGTTCATTAAATTTCATCGCCTTCGCACTGCGTCAAAACTTCGTAGCCGTCGTTCGTCACTAAAATAGTGTGTTCCCATTGTGCAGAAGCGCTGTGGTCTTTGGTGACTACGGTCCAGTTGTCGTTAAGTAATTTGACATGGCGTTTGCCGGCGTTGATCATCGGTTCGATGGTGAAGATCATGCCTGGCTCGAGTACGATGCCGGTGCCGGCTTCGCCATAGTGCAATACCTGCGGGTCTTCGTGAAAACCTTTGCCGATGCCGTGGCCGCAGTATTCGCGTACCACCGAAAAATGGTTTGATTCGGCATGCTGCTGGATGACGTGGCCGATGTCGCCCAGGTGCGCGCCGGGTTTGACCTGTTCGATGCCGAGTACCATGCACTCATGGGCGATCTGGCTGACGCGTTTTGCACGCACCGGCGGCTCGCCGATAAAAAACATCTTGCTGGTGTCGCCGTGGTAGTCGTCTTTGATGACGGTGATGTCGATGTTGATGATGTCACCTTTTTTTAATTTTTTATCGCTGGGGATACCGTGGCAGATCTGGTGGTTGATCGAGGTGCAGATCGATTTCGGAAAACCGTGGTAATTCAACGGTGCAGGGATGGCGTCCTGCACATCGACGATATAGTCGTGGCATAACTTGTCCAGCTCATTGGTGGTGATGCCGGCTTTTACGTGCGGGCGGATCATCTGCAGCACATCGCCAGCCAGTTTTCCGGCGACGCGCATCTTTGCTATTTCCTGTGAATCTTTAATTAATATTGGCATACTGTGCTCGCCTGTTATTGGCTGTTAAATCAGTCACTTAGTTGAGTATCTCGGTGGTCGGGATAATAAAATATCGTTGTTTATTTTTACTGGTTATGGTATAAAGCGCCCGCGCTGAGAAAACTTGGCGTAAACGAGCGATATCGTTGTCCCGATGAGCGGCTATTTTGGCCTGTCATCAATGGTAAATTTCATGACAAATGTCGTGGATATGCACCACCCAGATCATCACCAAGGTCATCATCTGGGGGCTAACTATATCTTATTTAAATTCGCACATATACCGTCACATGTAATTGGGTGCCAGTTTCTGCCATTTTAAGCAGGCTTGACTGGTTTTTATATGGGGTATATGGAGGCTTAACCCTAACTGGAGAAGAATATGTCTAACGTATCTATGCGTCTGATGCTTGAAGCAGGCGTGCATTTTGGTCACCAAACCCGTTTCTGGAACCCGCAAATGTCTGAGTACATTTTCGGTTCGCGCAACAAAATTCATATCATTAACTTAGAGAAAACACTACCTCTCTATAATGACGCAGCCAATGCGATCGGTAAAATCGCTGCTGAACGCGGCGCTGTCCTTTTTGTCGGCACCAAACGCGCCGCCCGCAATATTGTTGCTGAAGAAGCACAACGTTGTGGCATGCCTCACGTCACACATCGCTGGTTGGGCGGCATGCTGACCAACTATAAAACCATCCGCCAGTCGATCTCTCGCCTGAAAGAGCTGGAAGAGATGTCAGAAAACGGTGGTTTTGACCGCCTCAACAAAAAAGAACAGCTGATGCTGACCCGCGAGATGGACAAGAAAGAAAAAGTCCTCGGCGGCATCAAAGACATGAAGGGCCTGCCTAGCGCCGTTTTTGTCATCGACGTCGGCCATGAAGACATCGCTGTGAAAGAAGCCAATACTCTGGGTATCCCTGTGTTCGGTGTCGTCGATTCAAACAACTCACCTGACGGCATTGATTACGTTATCCCCGGTAACGATGACGCGATAAAGGCGATCCAGCTGTACGCGCAGGGCATCGCTGATGCCGTTATCGAAGGTCGCGCCTCTGCAGTGATCCAGCGTGCTGAAGAGCCAAAGAAAGCCGCACCTAAAAAAGCTGCAGCAAAACGCAAAGTAGAAACCGCTAAAGCTGAGCCTGCTGAAGAAGCTGTTACTAAAGAAGCACCAGCTGCAGAAGCTGCACCAGAAGCAGAAGCTGCTGCTCCAGCAGCAGAAGCCGCTGTTGAGGCGACGACTGAAGAAGCGAGCGAAACAAAAGCAGCCGCCGCACCCAAGAAAAAAGCAGCGGTTAAAAAGAAAGCTGCCGTAAAGAAAAAAGCGGCACCTAAAAAGAAGGCAGCAGTAAAGAAAAAAGCGGCGCCTAAAAAGAAAGCGGCTGCAGCAGACGCTGAGTAAGCCGTAGTAAAGGATAGCGATAATATTAATCGCCAGTACTAAAGTATTTAAAAAATTTTTATAAGAGGTAACTGTGATGCAAATTACAGCTTCAATGGTTAAAGAACTGCGTGAACGTACAGGTTCAGGCATGATGGAATGCAAGAAGGCGCTACAGGAAGCCGGTGGTGACATCGAAGTCGCTATCGAAAATATGCGCAAATCAGGTATGGCAAAGGCGGATAAAAAATCAGGCCGTGTTGCTGCCGAAGGCCGCGTTGTTATCGAAGTTAGCGAAGACGGCAAATCAGCGGTTATCGTCGAAGTCAACTGTGAGACAGATTTCGTTTCCGGTGGTGATGATTTCCTGTCGTTCGCGACCGCTATCGCGAAGACAGCGCTGGCCAACAAACCGGCTGATGTTGCTGCACTGTCTGAGATGACACTCGACGGTTCTTCAGAAACCGTCGAAGAAGCACGCAAAGAGAAGGTCGCCAAGATCGGTGAGAACATGCAGCTGCGCCGTTTCGAAATACTGGAAACCAGCGGCGGAGCATTTGGCAGCTATTCACATGGTTTGCGCATGGGTGTTCTAGTCGAGATGGAATTTAATGATAAGAGCGGGGGTTCAGACGAACTGATCAAAGACGTTGCCATGCACATCGCTGCCAGCAACCCGATGTGTGTCAGCGAAGCCGACGTGCCGGCTGAGACACTGGAAAAAGAAAAAGACATCCTGCGCGCACAGGCGCTGGAAAGCGGCAAGCCTGCCGACATCGTCGAGAAGATGCTGACCGGTCGTGTTCGCAAGTACCTCGCTGAGATCACTCTGCTGGGTCAGTCTTTTGTTAAAGACCCGGACAAGACTGTTGAGACACTGCTTTCTGACGCCGGCGCGACGGTAAACCGTTTCGTACGTTACGAAGTTGGCGAAGGCATCGAGAAGAAAGTAGAAAACTTTGCCGACGAAGTAATGGCCCAGGTCAACGGCTAAGGTGAACGGTTAAGTCACGCAAGATAAACAGCACGGAAACATATAAGAGTCGTAATATGTGCATATCAATATACACGGCTCGAGATATATTGTGACGCAAATAACCGGGGGACATCTCCCGGTTTTTTGTGTGTAGTCAAAACATCATTAAAAAGGTAAAAAACAATGACCGCAGCACCGACCAACTATAAACGCGTCTTATTAAAACTCAGCGGTGAGGCCCTGATGGCCGACCAGGATTATGGTATCGACGCAAATATGCTGGCGCGGGTTGCTTCTGAGGTCGCAGAAGTGGTCAATATGGGTGTCGAAGTGGCGCTGGTCATCGGTGGTGGAAATATCTTCCGTGGCGCCGGCCTGGTTCGGTCTGGCATCGATCGTGTTACCGGCGATCACATGGGTATGCTGGCGACCGTGATGAATAGTCTGGCGATGCAGGACGCACTGGAAAAACAGGGCATGCAGTGCCGTGTGATGTCGGCGATAAAGATAAACCGCATGTGTGAAGAATACGTCCAGCGCCGAGCTATCAGACATCTTGAGAAAGGCCGTGTCGTGATCTTCGCTGCAGGCATCGGTAATCCATTTTTTACTACCGACACCGCAGGTTGTCTACGTGCGGTGGAGATCGGTGCCGACAGCGTGCTCAAGGCCACCAAGGTCGATGGCGTGTATGATTCTGACCCGATGAAAAACCCGGATGCGAAACGTTATGAAACGTTGACTTTTGATGAAGTGCTGGATAAAAATTTACAGGTGATGGATGCTACCGCGATCGTATTGTGTCGTGATAACGATCTGCCACTGCGAATATTTAATTTGAACGACGTTGGCTCCTTGCCAGCGGCGATGAAAGATATGACGATTGGTACCACCGTAACAATGGGGGATAAGTAAGTGATTGCAGATATTCTTAGCGACGCGGAAACTCGTATGGGGAAAAGTGTCGACTCATTACGAAGTGAATTAGTTAAAATAAGAACCGGGCGTGCGCATCCCAGTTTGCTCGATCAGATCATGGTCGATTACTACGGCACGGACACGCCGATCAATCAAGTGGCGAATGTGACCGTCGAAGATTCCAGGACGCTGGCGGTTGCCCCCTGGGAAAAACAGATGGTCGCCGTCGTCGAAAAAGCCATCCTGAATTCAGGCCTGGGTCTAAACCCGTCGACCGCCGGCAACCTGATCCGCATCCCGATGCCGCCGTTGACCGAAGAACGCCGCCGCGAGCTGGTAAAAGTGGTGAAGAACGAAGGCGAGAACGCCAAGATCGCCATCCGTAATATCCGCCGCGATGCCAACAGCGACTTTAAAGAGCTGTTGAAAGAAAAAGAGATATCAGAAGACGAGAGCAGGCAGGCAGAAGATACCATACAAAAACATACAGACAAGTCTGTTACAAGCGTGGACGAAGTCATCGCAGTAAAAGAAAAAGAGCTGATGGAGATCTGAAGGCCGTTACATCTTAAGCAGAAATAATGAAAGGGATAATCGACAACGCCGATACAGTTTCAGCGCAACATCTTCCGCGCCATATAGCGGTGGTGATGGATGGCAACGGCCGCTGGGCAAATAAACGTCATCTGCCACGGGCGGCAGGACACAAAGCAGGTGTTGGTTCGACCCGTAAGATTGTCGAAAACTGCGCGAAGAAAAATATCGAAGCGTTAACCATATTTGCTTTTAGCAGTGAGAACTGGAACCGGCCCGAAGCGGAAGTGAGCAGTCTGATGTCATTGTTTGTTTCGACGATAATGGCTGAAGTAAAAAAGCTGCATAAAAAAAATGTCTGTGTAAAGTTTATCGGTGATCGCACGCGGTTTTCTGACAAATTACAAAACAGCATCAACGAAGCAGAAGCGTTGACCGCAGATAACACCGGCCTGCGGCTGAGCATCGCAGCAAATTATGGCGGTCGCTGGGATGTGGTGAATGCCTGTAAGCAGATCGCAGAACAGGTGAGAGATAACAAAACATCGATACAGGCTATCGATGAAAATATGTTTGATTCATTTATGTCGCTGAGTGCGTTGCCCGCGCCGGACCTGTTTATCCGCACCGGTGGTGAACAGCGCATCAGTAACTTTTTGATCTGGCAGCTGGCGTACAGCGAATTGTATTTTGTCGATACCTTGTGGCCGGATTTTGCAGACGATGATTTTGATGCCGCACTGGCATGGTATGCGGGAAGGCAACGCCGCTTTGGCAAGACCGGGCAGCAAATGATGGATGATAAAGTTGCTAAATAATGATGTATAGATACTCTCGCAGAGGCGCAAAGCTCGCAAAGGAAAACAAATCTCATTCTTTTCTTAGCGAACTTTGCGCCTTTGCGAGAGAATATGAATTTGTTTAGAAATAATTAATTTAGAACATCAAGAATAATATAACGAATAATAAAGATGTTATACCAACGAATCTTAACCGCCATCCCGCTGGCTGCCTTTGTTGTCTGGATTATCTTCTTCCAGCCCACGACCGTGTTTTTCTATTTTTTACTGTTCGTGGTGCTGATCGCGGGATACGAGTGGGCGCGACTGTCCGCTGTCAATAACAAACCGCTGCGCGTGCTGTTCGCCGTTGTCATCACTGCGCTCACCTGGGGCATCCCGCAATATCTGGCCGACTATATTCAGTGGCTGATCTATGTCGCGGTACTGTGGTGGTTCAGCATCAGTTATTTTCTCAAGTTCGCCAGACCGAAAACAGCCAGTTCGGATTTAAAACTCGATAAGTTATTGATCGCTTTCGTGGTGCTGCCGGCTGCGGCGTTGGCCATGCAAAAAATACACGCGATGGATCAGGGTGCGGACTGGTTGTTCTACGCACTGGCACTGGTCTGGGTGGCGGATATCGGTGCGTATTTTTCGGGTAAAAAATTTGGCAAGAACAAACTGGCACCCAATATCAGTCCGGGTAAAACCAAAGAAGGTTTGATCGGCGCGGTGATCGCAACCTCGATCTATACCCTGATCGCGAGTTATTATTTTGCGCTGGACACCGAGCGTTCGGCGCTGCTGGTTCTGTTGTCCGTTATCCTGACATTTATCTCGGTCAGCGGTGACCTGTATTTCAGCTTTTTGAAACGTGAAGCCGGCCTGAAAGACAGCGGTAACATCCTGCCCGGTCACGGCGGCATCCTGGATCGCATCGATAGCGTATTAGCTGCGATGCCGGTTTTTGTGGTCGGTTATAACTGGCTGATCTACGCTGACCTGTTTAGCCTCTCGTTATGACGCAGCCGCAGACATTGCAGATCACCTTGCTGGGCGCCACCGGTAGCATCGGCAGCAGTACGCTGGACGTAGTTGCACGGCATCCTGACCGTTATCAGATCTATGCCCTGACGGCGAATACCAATGTCGATGAGATGCTGTCACTGTGTGAGCAGTGGCAGCCGCGTTATGCGGTAATGAACGACGTCGATTCGGCGGCTGAGCTGGATCGCCATCTGCAGGCAAAAAACAGTCAGTGTGAAGTTTTGAGCGGCGAGTCCGGCCTGTTGCAGGTGGTGAACGATGAGGCCGTTAATTGTGTGGTCGCCGCTATCGTCGGTGCCGCCGGTCTGGTGCCGACGCTGGCCGCAGCCGAAGCGGGCAAACGCGTATTGCTGGCAAACAAGGAAGCGCTGGTGATGTCCGGCAAACTGTTCATCGATACCGCGCGCGCCAGTGATGCGGTACTGATGCCGGTCGATAGCGAACATAACGCAATTTTCCAATGTATGCCAGATAGTCTCACACGGCATCATTCTTCGGTTAAAATGACTAACCAGCAGGATGATGCGGGAATCGAGCGCATCTTACTGACAGCCAGCGGTGGCCCGTTTCGAACCTGGTCTACCGAGCAGTTGCATGATGTCACGCCAGCGCAGGCGGTCAATCATCCGAACTGGGATATGGGCAAAAAAATCTCGGTCGACTCAGCCACCCTGATGAACAAGGGACTGGAATTGATCGAGGCCTACTGGCTGTTTGATATGGATATCGCTAATATTGATGTAGTGATTCATCCGCAGAGCGTGATACATTCCATGGTGACGTACAGCGATGGTTCGGTGCTGGCGCAGCTGGGTAATCCCGACATGCGCACGCCGATCGCACACGCGTTGGCCTGGCCGCAAAGAATCGCCTCGGGGGTTGAACCACTGAACATTTTTGATGTCGCAAAACTGGACTTCGAGCAACCGGATCTAAGCCGTTTTCCCTGCCTGCGACTGTGTTATGAAGCCATAAAAAGAGGTGGCTCGGCGACCATCGTTTTAAACGCCGCAAATGAGATTGCGGTCGCCGCTTTCCTGGATGGAAAAATAGGTTTTAACGACATCGCGGCTCTGATAGAACAGACCCTGGAAAAAGCGGAGATTAGCGAAGATGTCAGCTCGCTCGAAAAGATACTCGAAGCTGACGCGATGGCGAGAGCCATCAGCAATGAATGCATCCTGGCGATGCACTAAAAATTAAGAATATAATTTACATATAAAATAATGAGCGTATTACATAACATTTTTTTCTTCATCGTCGCCATCGGCGTACTGGTCACGTTCCATGAGTTCGGCCATTACTGGGTGGCGCGCAAAGCCGGCGTAAAAGTACTACGTTTTTCTATCGGTTTTGGTAAGCCATTATTCAGCTGGCGAAGAAAATCCGCCGAAGGTGATGATATCGAATATGTCATCGCAGCGATCCCGCTTGGCGGTTATGTCAAAATGCTCGATGAGCGTGAAGGTGATGTGCCGCAAGCGGATAAATCGCGCGCCTTCAACAACCAGAGCATCTCGAAACGTGCGGCCATCGTGTTTGCCGGGCCGGCGTTTAATTTTATCCTGGCCATCTTCCTGTACTGGATCGTCTTCATGTTAGGCAGTACGGTCGATCGTCCTTTTGTCGGTGAAACAGACGCAGACAGCGTGGCGGCTAAAGCCGGTTTTCAGATTCAGGACGAAGTATTAAAAGTCGGCGACACGTCCATTAAATCGTGGAATGAATTCAGGCTGGAAATTCTCAACCAGGGGCTGGAAGGTGGCAATATCCCGGTGCTGGTGCGAGACACTGATGGCCTGGAGAAAACGCGTGTGCTGGCGTTGGGGAATATGCATCTGCTGGAAGATGAAGGTGATATTTTCAAGCGCATCGGTTTTAAACAATGGTGGCCGATATTCAAACCTGAGATCGGCGGTGTCATGGCACAGAGCGCGGCCGAGACCGCGGGCATCCGTGAAGGCGATGTTATCCTGCGCGTCGATGGTGTAGCGGTGGAGCAGTGGATGCCGCTGGTGGAGATGATCCGCAAGAAGCCTAACAAAGCCATGCAGTTCGTCGTGTTGCGTGATGGTGTGGAGGAATCGATCACCGTTATCCCGAAAAGCCGTGAAACGAAAGAGGGTGAGCAACAGGGTTATATCGGTGCTTATCAGCACATCCCTGAAGAAGTGCGTCAGCAACTGGTGACACGCGTCGAGTATTCACCGTTAGCAGCTGGCGCGAAGGCTGTGGTTAAAACCTGGGACATGTCTTCATTGACACTGCGCGTTTTATGGAAGATGGTCACCGGTGAAGCCAATCTTGCCAATATTTCAGGGCCGATCACTATCGCGACCTATGCGGGTGTTACCGCGAGTATCGGTCTGGTTTCATTTTTGTCTTTTCTGGCGGTAATCTCTGTCAGTCTGGGTGTACTGAATCTATTGCCGGTGCCGATGCTCGATGGCGGACACCTGTTTTATTATCTCATCGAAATAATCAAAGGTTCACCGGTCTCTGAAGCGTTCGAACTTCGTGGTCAACAGGTTGGCATTGCCATCCTCGCCTTGCTCATGAGTGTCGCGATCTTTAATGACATACAACGTTTAGTACAGTAGCTGTAAAGAGTTTCTAATCAATCTATGAATCAAAATTTTCCTGTCGAATAGCTGTATGTCATTTATTATTCGTATCCTCCCTGATACTCACCCCTTCGGGGCTTGTGTGATAAATCGTTCCAGACGATTTATTCACCTGTTTTCGATATTTATTCTGTTTAACAGTTTAGGCATGGTCGCGGCTCATGCTGATGAATTTGTCGTGAGTGAGATCAGGATCGAAGGCTTGCAACGTCTTCCCGACGGCACCTTGCTCAACTATCTGCCGATCGTTGTCGGTGACCCTATCGATGATAACCAGGTCACTTATTCGATCGCCGAATTATACAAGACCGGTTTTTTCGCCAACGTCAAACTGTTGCGTGACGGTGATGTGCTCATCGTCCGTATTAAAGAACGACCGTCTATCGCAAATGTTAAATTCGACGGTAACTCGGACATCGATGACGATGCTTTAAACAAGGCGCTGCTCGATATCGGCGTTACCCGTGGCCAGATCTATAACCGTTCACTGCTGGAAAAATTAACGCTGGAACTGGAGCGTGTTTATTTCAGTCAGGGTAAGTACGGCGTAAAGATAAAAACCGAGATCACCGATCTCGATCAGAACCGGGTCGACATCGACATCACTATTTCAGAAGGCCAGGTGGCGCTGATCAAACACATCAACATCATCGGCAACGAAGTTTACGATGATGCGACGCTGCTAGATGAACTTGAGTCCGGCGTACCGTCATCCTGGGCGGTGTTCTCATCGATCGATGAATATTCAAAACCAAAACTGAACGGCGACCTGGAAAAGATTCGTTCGTATTATCTCGACCGCGGTTATATCAAATTCACCATCGAATCCACGCAGGTCTCTATCACCCCGGACAAGCAGGATATCTACATAACCATCAACGTCTCCGAGGGTGATCGATACAAGATCTCATCTTCGAAGCTGACCGGTGAGCTGGTGGTAAACCGCCAGACCATGGAATCACAGATTCTGACGCGTCAGGGCATGTGGTTCTCTCGCAGCCTGATGACCACCAGTAAAAAACGTCTGGAAACGCAGATGGGGCGTATCGGTTATGCCTTTTCTCAGGTGAAACTGACGCCCGATATCGATGATGTACGGAAAGAAGTCGCGCTGACATATTTTGTCGTTCCCGGTGAAAAGATCTATGTTCGTCGTATCGATATCCACGGTAACGACAGCACGCAGGATCAGGTTTTCCGGCGTGAGATGCGCCTCATGGAGGGTTCGATCCTGGCCAGCGACCGGCTGGAACGTTCGAAGATACGTATCCAGCGTCTACCATATGTGGAAACGGTCGATATCGAAACCGTTCCGGTGCCGGGCTCCAGTACGCAGGTTGATCTGAAAGTTTCTCTGGTAGAAAAGCTGGCGGGCAGTTTTAATATCGGTGCAGGTTTCTCGCAGACGCAGGGTTTATTGTTTAACGTTGGCCTGACCCAGGAAAATTTATTTGGTAGCGGTAAACGGCTGGCATTAAATATTAATACCGATCGTGCCAATACGATTTACAGCGCGGCTTATACTAATCCGTATTATACGCTCGATGGTATCAGCCGTACTTTAAGTGTATCGTTCCGTGAAAGGAATGCCGCACAGGAATTGATCAATAACTTCCAGACCAATTCAGGCGATGTGAATATCAGTTACGGTGTGCCGTTATCTGAATTTAATACCGTGAGCATGGGTTATGGTTTAAGTTACATTAAAATTATTCCGTCAACGGTAAATCCGTCCAGTGACGTGACAGAGTTTTTGGCTGAACATGATGGTCAGACCTCATATAACAGCATCACGCTGAACACCAGCTTCTCGCATGACACCAGGAACCGCACCGTGTTTGCGACAGCGGGTTCGCAGCAGACTGTCGGCGTCAACCTGACGGTGCCGGGCAGTGATCTGGAATATTACAAGCTGCGATATGTGACCAACACCTACCTCGGTATCACCAGCGGCACGACCCTGTTACTGCGTTCCAACCTGGCCTACGGTAGCGGTTACGGCAAGACCGGTTCGCTACCGTTCTTCGAGCGTTATTTCGCTGGCGGCATACGCACCGTGCGCGGTTACGAATCTAACACCCTGGGCCCGCGTGATCCGGTTTCCGGCTTTCCTATCGGTGGTAATATGCGTGTTACCGCTGGCGCAGATTACATATTTCCTATACCATTTGTCGAGAAACCGCCAAACTCGGTGCGTCTGAGTCTGTTTTTTGATGTCGGCAACGTGTTTTTGGATAACTTTAATACCTACGATGCGCCCGTCGGTGTTAACGGTTTTCAGTTAAGTCAGTTAAGAAGTTCGTACGGTATATCACTGGTATGGATTTCACCGATCGGCCCGTTGCGGTTTAGTTATGCACAGACCATCAATGAAGCACAAAGTCGTGGTACAGGTGCGGTCGATGATTATGGCGACAGATTACGTAAATTCCAGTTTAGTATTGGTTCATTCTTCTAAGGAGAAAATAAAGTGAAAAAGTTAGTTTTAGGTTTAATCTTAGTGTCCGGTTTAATATCTGCAAATGTGTTCGCAGCAGATCTGAAAATTGGTGTTGTCAGTGTGGAAAGAATTTTAACCGAGGCACCACAGGTTGATGCGGTAAACACGTCTATGCTTGAACGTTTTGGCCCGCAGCGCGATGAGCTGCAAATGGCAGAAAAAGAAATTACCAAGATGCAGGAAAACTACAAGCGCAACGAACTGGTGATGACTGAAGATAAATTGAATGAGCTAAAAAAAGAGATCATCATAAAGATTCAGCGCTTAAAACAGAAAGAAGCACAACTGACGCAGGAAGTCGGTACCGTGCGAAACCAGGAACTGGCCGTGTTGCAGCAGCAGGTGAGAGGTATTATTGATGACATCGCCAAGAAAGGTAAATATTCACTGGTATTAAGTGAAGGCGTTGCGTTCAGCGATCCAAAGCTGGACATCACTGATAAAGTGCTGGACAAGATGAAGTCAGCCTTCAAGAAGAAGAAAAAGTAAGAGAAATAAAAATAGATAAACGCTGGTCGCAGGCACCCGACGATGGCTATTAAACTTTCTGAACTCGCACAGAAAATAGACTGCCGCATGTCTGGCGATGACTGCGTGATCGATAATGTCGCCGACATCGATTCAGCCGAGCAGGGCCAGTTAGCGTTTATCTATAATCCGAAGTATCTCAGCAAGATCAAAACGACCCGCGCCTCGGCGATCATCACCCGCGAGGAATGGTTAGAAGATTGCCCGGTGCCTGCGCTCATCGCAGAGAATCCGCGGCTGGCGTTTGTCAAAGCCACCCGGCTGTTAAATCCAGAGCGAGCCAGCGATTGCGGTATTTCCAGCAATGCCATCATCGCAGGTGATGCACAGGTAGCAAATTCGGCCAGTGTTGCAGCCAATGCAGTCATCGGTGGCGGCGTGAAGATCGGTGAGGGTGCGCAGATCGGTGCCGGCTGTGTCATCGAACATGATGTTCTCATCGGCGACAACACCGTGATACATCCCAACGTGACCATCCGCTTTGCCACACAGATCGGTGATAACTGTATCATCTATCCCGGTGTCGTTATCGGCGCGGATGGTTTCGGTTACGAACGTGATGGTGATTCATATCTGAAGATTCCGCAGCTGGGTAATGTGCGCATCGGCAACAATGTCGAGATCGGTGCCAATTCAACCGTCGATCGCGGTGCCTTGCACGACACAATCATAAATGACGGTGTTAAAATAGATAACCTGGTGCAGGTCGGCCACAATGTCGAGATCGGTAAACACACGGTTATCTCTGCACAATCAGGCATTGCCGGTTCAACCAGAGTCGGTGAGTATTGTCTGATCGGCGGCGGTGTCTCTATCCGCGATAATATCGAAGTCGCCGACAATGTGATGCTTACCGGTAGGACACTGGTATCATCCGCGATCAAAAAATCAGGTTCCTATTCTTCCGGCATTCTGGTCGATGACTCGAAAAGCTGGCGAAAAAATGCCTTGCGTTTTAAACACCTGGACGAGCTGGCAAAACGCCTGATAAAACTGGAAAAAAGTGTAAAGCCCGAATAGTTGTCGCGTAAAAATAGCAACAGAAAAATCGCGGCACTTGTTAAAATATAAAAATAACAGTTTAACCATCTGTGTGAACTGTGTAGCAGGAGATGACCCTTGAGTGAAATGTACATAGAAGAAATCAGACAGTTTTTACCGCATCGCTATCCTTTTTTACTGGTCGACCGCGTCACCGAATGCACGCCCGGTGAATCGATTACCGCGATAAAAAATATTTCAGTCAACGAGCCGCAGTTTACCGGCCACTTTCCGAACCAGGCGATTATGCCGGGCGTATTGATTATCGAAGCGCTGGCGCAGACCACGGGTCTGTTAGGTTTTCGCACCATGAGCGAAGAGCCCAACGATGACATCCTCTACATGCTGGTCGGCGTCGACAATGTCCGATTCAAACGCCAGGTGGTGCCGGGCGACCAGTTAGTGATGAAAGCAAGGATCGAACGCCGCTCAAAAGTCATCTGGAAATTTTCATGTGAAGCAACGGTCGATGGTGAGTTAGTCACCGCAGCAAACTTACTGTGCGCGGCATCACCGAAAGACGGGCAGTAAATATGATCCACCCGCAGGCAATTGTTGATCCGTCAGCAAAAATTGCTGACGATGTAAGCATTGGACCTTTCACCGTTATCGGTGCTGACGTGGAGATAGGTTCTGGCACCACGGTCGCTTCGCACGTGGTTATTAACGGGCCGACAAAAATTGGCAAAGACAATCGCATCTTTCAGTTCGCTTCAGTCGGCGAGAAACCGCAAGATCTTAAATTTGATGATGAACCGACCGAACTCATCATCGGTGATCGCAATACCATCCGCGAATACGTCAACATCCATCGTGGCACCCCGGGCGGTGGCGGCGTCACAAGAATCGGCAACGATAATCTGTTGATGGTCAGCGTGCACGTCGCGCATGACTGCATCGTCGGCGACCATGTCATCCTCGCCAACGCCACCGCTTTAGCCGGGCATGTCGTGGTCGATGATTTTGTTATCCTGGGTGGTTACACCACCGTGCATCAGTTCACCCGCATCGGTGCACATGCATTCACCGGTTTTTCGACCGCTATCGATCGTGATGTGTTGCCGTTTTTTACGGTGGCAGGCAACCGCGCACGTGCGGTTGGTATTAATAAAGAAGGGCTTAAGCGTCGTAAGTTTTCGGAAGAGAGTATCCGTGCTTTGCAGGACGCGTTTAAGTTACTGATCAAATCGAGTTGTTCGCATAAGGTGGCGTTGGAGAAAGTTGAGGAGATTGCGCAGCGAGATGAAAATGTTCGGATGATGCTGGATTTTCTTGATGCCAGTGAGCGCGGCTGGATTCGGTAGTTTTTTCCTTTGCTTCAGCAAAAAGAAAAAAAAGAAATGGGGTCAGAGAGCAATTGTTTCTAATATTAGAGAATATTGCTCTCTGACCCCAATTAATACTCAATAAAAAAAGACTAAGTAATCAGCTCAATCCAGAATAGAAAACCCTTCATTCCCCAAAAAATTAACCAGCTCAATCAACGGCAAGCCAATTAACGCATTCGGATCAGCACCTTCAAACCGCTCAAACAACGCAATCCCCAGCGCCTCCGATTTGAAACTCCCTGCACAATTATAAGGCTCTTCTTTGCGCAGGTAACTCTCAATCATCTCCGGTGTCAGTTTCTTGAAAACCACGGTGTAGGGCACACAGGCGCTCTGAATATTGCCGCTGCGGCTGTTGAGCAAACATAAGCCGGTCTGAAAAGTAATCTTCTGTCCGGAGGCGCGTGTCAGCTGCTTGAAAGCGTTTTCGAAATTGCCCGGCTTACTCAACTTCTCACCGTTCAACACCGCGCTCTGGTCTGAACCGATGATCAGTGAATCGGGGTGGCGGGCTGAAATGGCCTGCGCTTTGGCAGTGGCGAGGCGAACCACCATGTCTTCGACCGCCTCGTCTGGCAGCGGAGTTTCGTCGATATCGGGCGAGTCACACTCGAAATCGATGTGTAATCGTTCGAGCAGGGCTTTTCTGAAGGGGGAGGTTGAGCCAAGGACAAGTTTCATCGGTTTTTATCGTAATTGGGGAAGTTGCTGATTGTCTTGAAAATAATATGATATTTTATACAATATCACGGAATTTTGCAGGGTTTTGATAATCTGAGAGGTGGTAGAAGCTATTGAAATGTAAGGGTTAATATATACAGAATTAGAAAATTACTGTATTATGGGCGGATTATGCAGACGCAATTGCCAGTGATGTTATTGGAGTCGTTGAATTTTGTGCGGCAGGTCGAACTGAACCGGACGATCGAGGGTATCTATCCGATAGCCAAACTTGCCCGATTGAGTGAAACCTTGCTCAGTAAGGATGGCCATATTACAGCGAAACTCGAGTTCACTAATAGTGTCGGTTTTGCCAGTTTGAAAGGTCATGTGTCTGCAAAGTTGCTGGTCGAGTGTCAGCGCTGTCTGGAGCCGGTGGAAACCGAGCTTTCAGGTTCTTTCAAATTTGCACTGGTCAGCAGTGAAGACGAGATCGAATTATTGCCTGAAGAGTTCGAACCTTACCTGCTGGAAGGTGACGAGCAATCCATCGTCGAGCTGATCGAAGATGAGTTGTTATTGTGTTTGCCGATGGTGACGATACATGACGAAGACTGTTCTGATTACATGACGAAACAGAATAGAAAAATAAAAGTTGAAATGCGAGCAGAGAAAGAGGCAGAGAATCCTTTTGCAGCATTGAAAGCTTTGAAAGATGATTTAACTAATCAGACGAAACAATAAGATTAATTTTTATATTTTAAGTAGAATTTTTAGGAGACAACCGTGGCAGTTCAAAAGAGCAGAAAATCACGTTCAAAACGCGGCATGCGTCGTTCACATGACGCAATTGGTGGCGCAACATTATCAATTGACCCAACATCAGGTGAAACGCATCACCGTCATCACGTCACCGCTGACGGTTATTATAAAGGTCGTAAAGTCGTTAATACCGGCGACGCTTTCGAAGATTAATATTATCGATTTTTCGATCGACCGCATAGCCGTTTGTATGGCCGATTACCGGCAATCGTACTCGTGTATGGTTGCCGGTAATTAATAACGTATGGCGATCATTGCTTTAGATGCCATGGGTGGCGACTTCGGCCCCGAAGTTGTAATACCTGCGGCTGTTCATGTAGTAAAAAAACATAGCGATATACACATCGTACTCGTCGGTGATGAGTCGCGTCTGCGCGACTGTGCAAAACAGCACAACATCAATCTTGATAAACATTTTGAGATTCAGCATGCTTCCCAGGTCGTGGAGATGCATGAAGATCCGCGCCATGCCGTGCGCAAGAAAAAAGATTCATCGATGCGCGTCGCCATCAACATGGTGAAAGAAGGTCGTGCGCAGGCGGTGGTGAGTGCGGGCAATACCGGTGCGCTGATGGCGACGGCGAAGTTTGTGTTGAAGACGTTGCCGGGTATCGATCGTCCGGCGATATGTACCACGATTCCTTCTTATGGCGGCCATACCCACATGCTGGACCTGGGTGCCAATGTCGATAGCAGTGCCGAACAACTGCTTCAGTTCGCGGTGATGGGGTCGGTTCTGGCGGAAGCCATCGACAACACCCACCAACCGAAGGTTGGCCTGCTAAATATCGGTTCTGAAGACAGCAAGGGTAACGCGCAGGTCAAAGCCGCCAATACTTTGTTGCAGGGTGGCGCGTTTAATTACATCGGTTACGTCGAGGGCGATGACATCTATACTGATAGGGTAGACGTGGTGGTGTGTGATGGTTTCGTCGGTAATGTATCGCTGAAAACCATGGAAGGTGTGGCAAAGATGATCGCCACCATGATGCGTGAAGAATTCAATAAGTCACTGCTATCAAAACTTTCCGGTCTGCTGGCATGGCCGGTGCTCAGTCGCTTCAAAAAGCGAGTTGACCCGCGCATGTACAACGGCGCATCCATGTTGGGTCTAACCGGCATCGTCATCAAAAGCCACGGCAGTGCTGACGTGTTAAGTTATGCCAACGCCATCGAGATCGCAGTGCTGGAAGTGGAGAAATCCGTGCCGGATCATATCCGCGAATGTATGGAACCCTTGTTAAATAACAGCGGTGAAAACACTAATTCGGAAGCTGCCGTCAAGGCAGCAGACAAGGACGAAACACGATTGGAGACAGAAGCGTGAGCTATTCAAGAATTGCAGGCACCGGCAGTTATCTGCCCGAAAAAACCTTAACCAACGCCGAGCTTGAAACCATGGTCGATACCACCGACGAGTGGATACGTTCGCGCACCGGTATCGAAGAACGTCATATCGCTGCAGATGGGCAGTACACCGTCGACCTTGCTGAGCAGGCAGCGTTGTCTGCCATGGAAGCGGCGGGTAAAACCAAAGATGATATCGACCTGATCATCGTCGGCACCACAACGGCGGATCGTGTCTTTCCCAGCACCGCCTGTCTGTTGCAGCAACGTCTGGACATACACGGCTGTACCGCGTTTGATGTGCAGGCGGTATGCACTGGTTTTGTTTACGCCCTGGGCATCGCCGATAAATTCATCCGTACCGATTCGGCAAAATGCGCACTGGTCATCGGTGCAGAAACTCTGTCACGTATCATCGACTGGAACGATCGCAATACCTGTGTGCTGTTCGGCGATGGCGCGGGCGCGGTGGTGCTGGAACGCAGCGACGAACCGGGTATCCTGTCAACACACCTGCATGCCGATGGCGAGTACGAAAGTTTGCTGACGGTAAACTATGGCGTGTCTACCGGGGTCGATAAAATTCTCGAAGGTGCCGGCGGCATTCAGATGAAAGGCAACGAAGTATTCAAGATGGCGGTCAACACACTGGGCCGTATCGTCGATGAAACGCTGGCACACAACAACATGGAAAAATCGGACATCGACTGGCTTGTGCCACATCAGGCCAATATCCGCATCATCAACGCCACCGCCAAAAAACTGAAGATGTCGACCGACCATGTTGTGGTCACCGTAAACAAACATGGTAATACTTCGGCCGCTTCGGTGCCGCTGGCGCTGGACACGGCTGTGCGTGATGGCCGCATCAAACGTGGCGACATGCTGTTACTCGAAGCCTTTGGTGGCGGTTTTACCTGGGGTTCGGCGCTGATCAAGTACTAGTTTCGCATGGCGATTCTAAACGGCATCCCGGTGCTTCATTGTCAGTTGATCGAAGACACGCTGGCTTTCTATCAGCAGCTGCTGCAATTTGTTCTGGTCAATAAACGTGAAACAGAAGGAGCGCTGGCCTGGGCGCACCTCATGCATGGCGATACCACGCTGATGTTACAGTCGATCGAACGGCCGCATTCTGAGCGCCTCCCTGTGAAAAATTCAAACATTTCCCTTTACTTTTTTGTTGATAATATCAAAGAGTTACATCATTTTATTAAAGCAAAAAATCATACTGTGTCAGCGATCGAGACACGCGATTATCAGATGCAGGAATTCAGTCTGTGTGACCCTGAAGGTAATACGGTAACCGTCGGCCAGAAATCCTGATTGCGTAGCCGGTTGTTGCCAGCTAAAGTTGGCTTTACAAATAACCATCTAAAATACGACAGGTTTGCGGAGGCGATGACAGTATGAATCAAATTTTCAGATATGAACTCAGCGGTATTATTTTACTGGCAGCACTGGTTTCTGGCGGTTGCACCATCACCGACGTTACTTCGAGCACCAGTGATACCGTGGATGCCGTTACTCCGGACATCACCTTGAACAGATTTGTTGGCGTTCGCCTGGTATCTATCCAGAAAGAAGCAGCGCGGGGCAGTGGTGAAAATCTAGATGCACTCGCCGAGCTGATGGGTAAACAGGACAAGCAGGCATTTTCGATCTGGATTTATACTAATTATGACGTGCTGTTTTCTGATCTGGAAAAACCATCGCAATTAGTCGTACGCATCCAGCGACAGGCTCACATCGAAGCGCAGAAAAATACATTGCTATAATCTGCACGTTATTGTCTCCAGGCGTTGTCATAAAACAATTTGTGGCAGCGCTTTTTTATTCACGCGATGAAAGTTTTTTTCGTTAAACAACATTAACTTACATTAATATTCTAATTAAAAAAAATTGCAAAGTTTTTATTGTTTTCTTTAATCATGCTGATATACAATTGGCTCTCTGTATAAATGAACAAAAATGGAGCTGTAATGGCTGATCGTGAAACTGGTACTGTTAAATGGTTTAATAATTCTAAAGGATTTGGTTTTATTGAAAGAAAAGATGGTGAAGATGTGTTTGTACACTTCAATCAGATACGTGGCGATGGATACAAGTCTTTAGCTGATGGTCAAACTGTAGAGTTTACTGTCGTTAAAAGTGATAAAGGCTTTCAGGCGGAAGACGTTTCTCCTTGTTAAACCTGCTATGACGAATAGATCGCTACGCGATTTTTTTTCGTTAAGCTGTACGTAAAAACTCCTTAGCGTATCTTCTTGTCGCTAAGTGTAGAGTGGTTCCACTTAAGGTTATCTTTTGTGCCGGGTGACGGCGCGTCTTGAAAAAACAACAAATTTAAAAGCAATGCCCACCCTACGGTTTAGTAGTTGATAACTTTTTATTTTTTAAATCGTCTGCGCACGTTCAAGCATTTCATCGGCGTGTGCCAGTGACTGCTCGGTGATGTCGACGCCGCTCAACATGCGTGCAATTTCCTGCCGACGTTGTTCGTCATCTAAAGTGATTACCTGACTGGTGGTCTGTTTTTTCTGAGTCTGTTTTTCGACACGTAGATGATGGTGTGCCTGCGATGCGACCTGGGGCAGGTGGGTGATACAGATCACCTGATTTTTCCTGTTTTTATTTGTCTGGCCTAGTATGCGTAGGTGCTGGCCGACGATTTCGGCGATACCGCCGCCAACGCCGCTGTCGACTTCGTCGAAGATGAGCGAAGGAATCTTGCTGTTGTTGGCGATGATCATCTGGATCGCCAGGCTGATACGTGCGAGTTCGCCACCTGAAGCGACACGTGACAGCGGTTTACAAACCTGGCCGGCGTTGGCGGTGACCGTGAACTCGATCTGATCGAGACCAAAGGCGGAACGTTTAGCTGTCGCAGCTTTGATGCTGATCTCGAACAGACCGTCGTTCATGCCTAAAGTCTGCATCGACTGTGTGATCTTCCTGTCCAGTTTGGCAATAGCTTTTCTGCGGCTCGCTGTCAGCTTGTTGCAGGCCTGTATATATTTCTCCTCCAGCTGTTGCTGTTGCTTGCTTAACTCGTGCAGCCGCTCGTCTACGTGATCGATGTCGTTTAATTCTTTTTGCAGTTTTGCGTGCAGCGCCTGCAACTCATCGGCTTCGACACGGTGCTTGCGTGCGAGATCGAGGATGCTCTGGATACGTTGCTCTGTTTTCGCCAGCTGCAATGGATCAAGCTCGATGTTGTCGGCATAGTTCTGCAATAATGAGACACTCTCATCGATCTGCACCAGTGCTTCGCTCAGCATCTCAGCCACCGGTGCCAGATTTTCATCGGCATCACTGATATCGGCAAGCGAGCCAACGATGCTTGAGATTGTAGACTGCACGTTGGCATTTTCGTCTTCGCTCAAACGGTAGATCGCCTGTTCGACAGTGCTCTGTAATCTTTCCGCATTGGCCAGACGTTTGTGCTGGCTGTCCAGCAACTGGTATTCATTTTCTTCCAGCGCCAGCGCATCGAGTTCCTGCGTTTGAAAACGCAGCAGGTCGAGCCGATCGTTCTGCTCGTTGCTGGTCTGTTGCAGATGCTGTAACTGGTCTTCGACCAGTTTTAATTCAACATAAAGATTACTGACTGTTTCCAGCAATGGTGAGTGATTGGCGTAATCATCCAGCAACTGTCGTTGCACCGTACTTTTCATGATCGACTGATGTTCGTGCTGGCCATGAATATCGATCAGCATCTCGGCCAGTTCTCGGATGATCTGCAGGTTGACCGGTGTGCTGTTGACGTAGGCGCGCGAGCGGCCATCTTTTGCGATACGCCGGCGCAGGATGCATTCGTCGTCAGTATTTAATTCCTGTGTTACCAACCACGTTGACACCTCAGCCAGTTTTTGAATATCGAATTCGGCAACGATTTCGGCAAACTCCGCCCCTTGTTTTATGCTGTCATTATCGGCGCGATCGCCTAACACCAGGTTGAGTGCACCGAGCAGGATGGACTTGCCGGCACCGGTCTCGCCGGTGAGTGCGGTCATGCCGGTATTAAAATCCAGTTCCAGCTCATCGATGATGGCGAAGTTTCTGATGTATAGATGTTTTAGCATAAAAAAAGTTTGCAGTCGGCAGTTGTCAGTTTGCAGTTAAAAGCATAAGGCAGCTCAGGATGACAAAGCAGAAATTAATCAGAACCTCCATCAATGTTAAGTGAAACCCGTGTTTTTAGTTTTTACTTAAAACTGCCAACTTTGTTTTCAACTATGTTCACTCCAGTGTAACTTGGCGCGCAGGATTTCAAAATAGTTATGTTGTTTTGGATGCAGTAAAGTTATTTTGTCCTTTTTGCGCTTTACTTTTATGTGGTCACCAACGTGTACGTCGGTCGACAGGTGGCCGTCACAGGTCGCCTGTGCGATGCCTTCTTTGGTGTTGCAAATCAATACGTCGATCTGTGAATCAGCATCGACTACCAGTGGTCGGCTGCTCAATGTGTGTGGCGAGATCGGCACCAGCGTGATGGCATCGAGTGTTGCGTGTAACAACGGGCCACCGGATGACAGGGCATAAGCGGTCGAACCGGTCGGTGTCGAGATGACGATGCCATCGGCGCGCTGGTGGTTCACAAACTCATCGTTGATGCGCGTTTCAAATTCGATCATGCGTGCGACATCGCGGATGTGTACCACGACATCGTTGAAAGCATCGCCTTCGAAGATAACCTTGTCGTCTCTGATTACCTGCATCTCTAGCAGAAAACGCTGTTCTTCGCGGTAAGAGCCGTTGAGGATTTCTTCCAGCGAAGTCTCCAGTTCTTTTGGCGAGATGTCGGCAAGAAAACCCAGGCGACCAACGTTGACGCCGAGCAGCGGTACCTGTGCATGTGACAGTGAACGCACCGCATTCAGGATGGTGCCGTCACCGCCGACCACGATCGCCAGGTCGCAACGCTTGCCGATTTGTTCGCGGCTGACTTTTTCAAAATTAAAACTGTTGATGGCATCGGGTACGGATTCATCGACCAGTATTTTGTTGTCTTTGTCGTTTAAAAATTCGAACAGGGATTGCAACGTTTGCCTTGCCGTTTCTGCCTGCGGTTTGGTGATGATGCCGATGGTGTTAAATTTCATGCTGCGGTTATCCATTGAAGTACACTAACATTGCAATCCATTATTTTTCAACATCCTTTTTCAGGCTGTACAACAGATCCAGCGCATCTTTTGGACTCAGGCTGTCGATCTCCAGATCCTGTAGCTGTTCGATGACCGGATGCGGCCGGTCGCTGAACATCTCGAACTGACCGGATTCGTGGTGGTTGCTGATCGCCTGATTTTCCAGTTCGACCAGTTTGTTCTTTGCCAGTTTTATCACGTCGCTGGGAACGCCGGCAAGTTGCGCCACCTGTAATCCATAACTCTGGCTGGCCGGGCCGGGTTTGACGCTGTGCAAAAACACGATCTTTTCGCCGTGCTCCACCGCGTTGATATGAATGTTGCTGATGCCGCGTGTCTCATCGGGCAGCGCGGTGATCTCGAAATAGTGGGTGGCAAATAATGTGTAGGATCTATTCACCGCGCTCAGGTGGTAGGCGCATGCCCAGGCCAGTGACAGGCCGTCGAAAGTGCTGGTGCCACGACCGATTTCGTCCATCAGCACCAATGAATTTTCGCTGGCGTTGTTGAGGATATTGGCGGCTTCGGTCATCTCCACCATGAAAGTGGAGCGGCCACTGGCCAGATCATCCGATGCACCGATGCGGGTGTAGATGCGATCGATGGGGCCGATACTCGCGCTCTCCGCCGGCACATAACTGCCGATGTAGGCAAGCAGAACGATGAGCGCGGTCTGGCGCATGTAGGTCGACTTACCGCCCATGTTGGGGCCGGTGATGATGTTCATGCGTTTGCTGTCACTTAATAATGTATCGTTGGGTACGAAGTGTTCGTCGACCACACGCTCGACCACAGGGTGGCGGCCCTGTTTGATGTTGATGCCGGATTTTTTTGTCAGTTCCGGGCAGCGGTAGTCCAGTGTCTGTGCGCGTTCGCTCAGGCAGCAGATGCTGTCGAGTTCGGCGATGGCGGTGGCACAGGTTTTTAGTGGCTGTAAAAAAGCCTGTAGCTGTTGCAGCAGATCATCGTAGATCGATTTTTCCAGCGCCAGCGCGCGCTCTTTCGCGCTTAATACTTTGTCTTCGTACTGTTTTAATTCGTCGGTGATGAAACGCTCGGTGGTTTTTAATGTTTGTTTGCGTGTGTAGTGAACCGGCACATTTTCTGAATGCAGTCGGCTGATCTCGATGTAAAAACCATGCACGCGGTTGTAATTGACTTTCAGGGTTTTGATGCCGGTCTGTTCGCGTTCGCGGATTTCCAGTTCTTCAAGGAAGGCGTTGGCATTTTTGCTCAGGTCGCGCAGTTCATCCAGTTCTTTGTTGTAACCGGTGGCGATAAAACCACCGTCACGGATCAATACTGGCGGGTTTTCGCAGATCGCGCTACTTAAAAGTTGCACGGTTTGCGGATGCGTTGTGATGCTGGTCGATAGATTTTGAATGAACGGTGCGTGGCACTGCTGTAATAGATTTTGTAATTCGGGTAATACTGCCAGCGAGTTTTTCAGTGTTTCCAGATCACGTGGTCGCGCCGAGAGCAGGGCGAGGCGGCTCATGATGCGTTCGATATCGCCGATGGAGTTCAGGCAGAACTGGATGTCGGCGGTGAGCTGGATGTTTAGCAGTTCACCGATGGCCTGGTGGCGTTGCGTCAGTAGTTCGCGGTTGCGCAACGGCGAATGCAGCCAGCGCCGCAAACAGCGGCTGCCCATGCTGGTGGTGGTGCGGTCGATGACCGAGGCCAGCGTGTTGTCGGTGGTGCCCGACAGGTTGATCTCGATCTCCAGATTGCGCCGGCTGGCGGCGTCGAGCACGATGACATCGTCGGTGTTTTCCACGTGCAGACCGGAGATGTGCGGCAGCGCAGCGCGTTGTGTATCTTGCGTGTATTGCAGCAAACAGCCGGCGGCCATCACTGCAGTGTTCAGGTCCTCGCAGCCAAAACCGGATAAATCCTTGCTGCCGAACTGGGCGTTGAGAATGCGGTTGGCGCTGTCAAAATCAAACCACCACGGCGGTTGCTGGCGCAGGCTGATGTTGTTGTTCAGTGTGTTTTGAAATTCGTCGTATAAAGGCGCATCTTCCGCCAGTAAAACTTCGACCGCCTGCAGGCGTTCCAGCTCGGCATATAGCTGTGCTTTGTGTTTGATCTCGGAAACATTGAAGCGCCCTGAAGTAATATTCAGTGCCGCCAGGCCGTAAACGCCATCATGAAAATGCACGCACACCAGCAGGTTGTCCTTGCGCTCATCGAGTAGCGCTTCTTCGGTGATCGTGCCGGGGGTGACGATGCGCTTCACCTCGCGTTTCACCGGGCCTTTGCCTTCACCGGGTTTGCTGACCTGCTCGCAGATGGCGACTGATTCGCCGCGTTTGATCAGGCGGGATAAATAATTGTCAGCCGCGTGGTAGGGGATGCCCGCCATCGGAATCGGCTTGCCGGCAGACTGGCCGCGTGCGGTCAGCGTGATATCAAGAATTTTAGAGGCTTTCTTCGCGTCGTCAAAAAACAGCTCGTAAAAATCCCCCATGCGATAGAACAGCAGGGTGTTCGGATGGTCGGCTTTGATGCGCAGGTATTGCTGCATCATCGGGGTGTGAGTAGTGGTGTCTTTGTTTTGTTTGTTTGCGGTAGCCGTTGCCATAGAGGCTAAGTCTACAAGATTTACTGGTGTGATGGCATGTTGTCCTTTAAAGTACGGCAATTATTTTTTAGCGTTAAGGATGTAGTAGATGAGTCCATCAGAGCAGGAATTAAGAGATCTCGCCGAACAGCTGGGTGAGTGCATGAAAGCCAAAGGTCTAAAACTGGCAACGGCGGAATCCTGTACCGGTGGCTGGCTGGCAAAAATCATTACTGACATCCCGGGTAGCTCTGCCTGGTTTACCGGTTCGGTGGTCTGTTACAGCAACGAAGCCAAGCATAGTTTGCTGGGCGTTGATGAAAACGTTCTGAAAGAGTTCGGCGCGGTCAGTGGTGAGGCCGTGCTGGAATTATCGGACGGGCTGTTCTCACATACTGATGCGGATGTTGCGGTAAGTGTCAGCGGCATCGCCGGCCCCGATGGTGGCAGCGAAGATAAACCGGTCGGACTGGTCTGGCTGAGCTGGGGCAAGCGCGGAAAATCGGTGCATGCCAAACCGTTTAATTTTGGCGGCGATCGTGAACATGTGCGCAAGCAGTCGATCAGGCAGGCGCTGGAGAATTTGCTGGATTTGCTGGTTTGTGGTTAATAGAAGCTGGCAGTTACCAGTTTGCAGTAGGCAGTGAAAACCACACTAAATCGTAGGAGCGGAATTTATTCCGCGATATTTCCGCGTAAGTTTTATGTTATCGAGTCAGAGATTTCTGCAGCTGTTCTTTGTTAACAGGATATTTAAAAATATCATGCAACTTAATGATTTCATTTAATTTGTTAACATACTGAAACTCGTCTTTATCCACCAGCACAATCACCCTGGTATCTGCAGAATACTTTTGCAGGCTGTACAGTAAGACATCCAGATTGCTGATATTCACTCCCGCATAATTGTTGCCATAACCATAAAAAAATTCCGCCACGATAAAATCCGGTTGCTGTTTTTTTAAGGTCGCGATGGCTTTTCGCATCGAACTGATCTTGCTTTCCTGAATACTCAGGCTGTTGTAGAGCGTGGTAAAATTCGGGTGTGCGGAAGACTCGATGATGGAAAATAAGGTTTTTTCTGACATGAATATAAAAACTGTGCATCAATTGGATGAAGCGTAGTTTATCTTGTTTGTTTTAGCGTTGTGATGGTAATAATCTTCTCGCAGATTAGGGCAGGACGCCCGTAAATAGAGTAACGCAGGAGTAGTTACCGAGGCGTAAAGCTCGCAAAGGAAGATAATAGCGTTCAGTTTTTCTTAGCGAGCTTCGCGCCTCAGCGAGAGAATATGTTTTATTTTTTGGTTTACGTATCAGGTGGCGGCAGTGGCAGACCGGCAAGTTTGCATATTTCGTGTACCGGATCGCAGGGGAACAGATGGTAGATGTGTTGCTCGTAAGCCTTACGGTCGTGGTAGCGACGAGACTTCGAGCCCAGGTCACGGATCAGAGTACGCATTGTGGGGTTGGTCATATTCTCTTCATAGTATTCGCGAAAATAAAAGATGAGTTCCCAGTGGTCATTGTAAAGTTCAACGCCATCGCGCTCTGCCTGCTGCCTGGCGTAATCTTCGCTCCATTCATCGAGGTGTGCTAAAAACCCCTGTACATCTGTTTCGATATTTCTGCCTTTTACTTCTAACATCATAATCAATCGCTCCCTACTGCCTTGCGACAGCCATAGTTTTTTCAAACGGCTAAATGCCGTCGTTTAGTTGTTTTCACGTTTTAAGGTTGATGAAAACAGCTGTGGCCTGCCCTGACCATATAACTCCCTGCTTATCGATGCCTCGCATTGTTATTCTGAACGGCTGTATCACAGCTTTAGAGTAATTCTATGTTTGACATTACGCCCCGAAAAAAAATATGGCAAGCAAATTTTTTTATTATTTTATATGCGCATAAGTATATTTTATGGCCTTGTGTTTCATGTAGGATTAAAAAATAAAAACATTCAAAAAATCTGCTGATTTAAATGGTTGAGGACTATCTGCTGATTACCATCTATGTGATAATCATTCGCGCTATTTTTAATAATAATTGTCTGGCAACACAAATACTATCAGAGGAGTTTTTAATGGACGACAATCGTAAGAAGGCACTGGCTGCCGCTTTATCACAAATTGAGCGTCAATTCGGCAAAGGATCTGTCATGCGCATGGGGGATGAAGGTGCTATCCCTAATATTGAAACGATTTCAACCGGTTCACTTAACCTGGATATCGCACTAGGCATAGGTGGCTTGCCAAGAGGCCGAGTGGTTGAGATTTATGGTCCTGAATCATCAGGTAAAACAACTTTAACATTGCACGTTATTGCAGAGATGCAGAAGGCGGGCGGCACTGCAGCATTTGTTGACGCAGAGCACGCACTTGATCCTGAATATGCAGCGAAACTGGGTGTCGATATCGATGAGATGCTGGTATCTCAGCCAGACACCGGTGAGCAGGCGCTGGAAATTACCGACATGCTGGTGCGTTCGGGCGCGGTGGATATCGTGGTCATCGACTCGGTGGCGGCACTGACACCAAAGGCCGAGATCGAAGGCGATATGGGCGACTCGCACATGGGTTTGCAGGCACGTCTGATGTCGCAGGCGCTGCGTAAACTGACCGGTAACATCAAGCGTTCGAATACGCTGGTAATCTTCATCAACCAGATCCGTATGAAGATCGGCGTTATGTTCGGCAGTCCGGAAACCACCACTGGCGGTAATGCACTTAAATTCTACTCTTCTGTACGTCTGGATATCCGCCGTATCGGTGCGATCAAGAAAGGCGACGAGATTGTTGGTAACGAGACCAAGGTTAAAGTGGTCAAAAACAAAGTGGCACCGCCGTTCAAACTGGCGCATTTCGAGATTCTTTATGGTGAAGGCATCTCTCGTGAAGGCGAGTTGATTGACCTTGGTGTTGAGCACAAGCTAATCGAAAAAGCCGGTGCATGGTACAGCTACAATGGTGACAAGATCGGCCAGGGCAAGGAAAAAGTACGTATTTTTCTGAAAGAGAATCCGGATATTGCGGTCACCATCGAGCAGACCTTGCGTGATAAATTACTGACCAAACCAAAATCCAGTGATGAAGAAGCAGAGCTGGGTGCGGTTGAAAAGGGTGTGCTGGAAGAAGCGTAGCGTATTGTCATCCAGTAATTGCTGTCATCCTGAGCGAAGCCGAAGGATCTTGTGCCTCTGGCTATTAAGATCCTTTGGCTTCGCTCAGGATGACAGCGTTACATGTATGAATGGTTTGTATAAAACTCCCGTGCAGCGGGAGTTTTTTATATGATTGTCAGGGTAAAGTCTTGAGTGCAAAATCCGTTGCAGTAAGGTTATTATCACGGCGTGAACATTCCGCGTTCGAGATCCGTGACAAGCTGCAAAAACGTGATTTTGATGAGACAGAAATCGCGCAGACAATCAGCGAACTGCAACAGGGCGGCTGGTTATCGGACGAGCGCTTCGCCGAAGCGTATATCCGCATGCGGCAACTCAAAGGTTTTGGCCCGATCCGCATCGCCATGGAGTTGAACGAGCGAGGTGTCGATGAGTGCATTGTCGAGCAATATTTGCACACAGATGATGAGCTCTGGCAGCAGACATTGGTGCAGCAGTATCAGAAAAAATACAAAAATAAATCTATCGCAGATTATAACGACAAGGCAAAACGCATCCGTTTTCTGCAATACCGCGGGTTTGTGCTCGACGCTATTTATCGCGTAGTGCGTGAAAAGACTAAATAAATAAAATCAATAAGTTATAAACCTTACTTAAAGTAATAAAGAAGATGAAAACAAGCGCAGAATTAAGGCAGGCATTCCTCACATTTTTCAAAGATAAAGGCCACGAGGTGGTCGGCAGCAGCTCGCTGGTTCCCGGTAATGATCCGACCTTGCTGTTCACCAATGCCGGCATGGTGCAGTTCAAAGATGTGTTTCTTGGTCGTGACAAACGTCCATACACGCGCGCCACGTCCAGCCAGCGTTGTGTGCGCGCCGGTGGCAAACACAACGATCTGGAAAACGTTGGTTACACTGCGCGCCATCATACTTTTTTCGAGATGCTGGGCAACTTCAGTTTCGGCGATTATTTTAAAGAAGATGCCATCAAATACGCCTGGGAGTTTCTTACCGAGGTCGCCGGCCTGGCGCCGGAAAAACTCTGGGTTACCGTTTATGCCGACGACAAGGAAGCCGAGGACATCTGGCTGAACACCATCGGTGTCAGCGCTGAGCGTTTCAGTCGTATCGGTGACAAACCCGGTAAAAAATACGAGAGCGATAATTTCTGGGCGATGGGTGACACTGGCCCCTGCGGCCCCTGCACCGAAATCTTTTACGATCACGGCGAAGACATCTGGGGAGGCCCGCCGGGCACGCCGGAAGAAGACGGCGACCGCTATATCGAAATCTGGAACCTGGTGTTCATGCAGTACAACCGCAGCGCCGATGGTCAGATGAACAAACTGCCAGCACCGTCAGTGGATACCGGCATGGGGCTGGAACGTCTGGCGGCGATTTTGCAGGGCGTGCATAACAACTACGATATCGACCTGTTTCAACACCTGATCAAGGCGGCGGCCAGGGCCACCAATACCAGTGATCTGGAAAACAAATCACTGCGCGTCATCGCGGATCATATTCGCTCCTGCGCCTTTTTGTGTGTCGACGAAGTTTTGCCTTCCAACGAAGGCCGCGGTTATGTGCTGCGCCGCATCATCCGCCGCGCCTGTCGTCATGGTCATCAGCTGGGTATGGATGGTCTGTTCTTCTATAAACTGGTGCAGCCGCTGGTGGAAGTCATGGGCGATGCTTATCCTGAACTGGCCAGGGCGCAGAGCAATGTCGAGCGCCTTCTGAAAATGGAAGAAGAACGTTTTGCCGAAACCCTGGATCACGGCATGAAAATTCTGGAAGAAGACATTAAGCAATTGCAGGATAAAACCATCACTGGTGAAACCCTGTTTAAACTTTATGATACTTATGGTTTTCCGGTCGACCTCACCGCTGATATCGCACGCGAACGCGGACTGGAAATAGACGAAGCCGGTTTCGAAGCCTGCATGGAAGCGCAGCGTGAACGCGGTCGCAGCGCCAGCCAGTTCGGCGTCGATTACAACAAAGATGTGCAGGTTGATTGCGACTGTGTTTTCACCGGTTATGATCAGCTCACGCAGAACGGTAAAGTGCTTGAGTTGTTTTCCCAGATCGGCGGCAAGGCAGATTCGGTTGATTCATTAAACGAAGGCCAGCAGGGCATCGTGGTGCTGGACGAAACACCGTTTTATGGTGAGTCCGGTGGTCAGGTTGGCGATAGCGGATTACTGACTTCAGCAAATGCGACCTTCATCGTGAAAGATACGCAGAAGCAGGGCAAGAGCATCCTGCACATCGGTGAGCTGCAAAAAGGCTCCATCAACAAAGGCGATGAACTTAACGCGGAATTTGATCTTGAAAACCGCAAGGCCATCAGCCGAAACCATTCAGCAACTCACTTAATGCATGCTGCACTGCAACAGGTTTTAGGCGAGCATGTTTCACAAAAAGGTTCACTGGTCGATGCTGAAAAACTGCGCTTCGATTTTTCCCACTTTGAACCGGTGAACAAGGAGCAGTTGAAACAGATCGAACAGATCGTTAATGCGCAAATCCGCGGTAACAGTAAAGCATTAGCCGATGAGATGGGACTGGACGCAGCAAAAGCCTCTGGCGCGATGGCATTGTTTGGCGAGAAATATGACGATGTGGTACGCGTCGTCAGCATGGGCGATGATAAATTTTCCACTGAGTTATGCGGCGGCGTGCATGTCGATCGTGTCGGCGATATCGGCTTCTTCAAGATTACCGCAGAAACTGGCATCGCTTCCGGTGTACGTCGCATCGAAGCGGTCACCGGCGAAGCGGCGGTCAACTGGGTGGAAGAAAAAGAGCAGCAGCTGGATTCGCTGGCGCAGCTTCTCAAGAGTAGTTGTGATGAGGTTAACGGCAAAGTCGAGCAGTTGATGCAAAAGCTAAAAGAGCAGGAAAAACAGCTGACGCAGTTAAAAGGCAAGATGGCGTCACAGGCGGGCAGCGATTTATCCAGCCAGGCGGAAGACATCGGTGGCGTAAAAATCCTGACGGCCCAACTCGAAGGTGCTGACAGTAACACCCTGCGCGACACGCTGGATCAGCTGAAAAACAAACTGGGCTCGGCGGCCATCGTGCTGGCAAGCGGAGAGGGTGATAAAGTAAAACTGATTGCTGGTGTCACCAAAGACCTGACCAAAAAAATCCGCGCCGGTGATCTGGTCAACATCGCCGCCGCAGAAGTCGGTGGCAAAGGCGGTGGCCGTCCGGATATGGCACAGGCGGGCGGTTCGAACCCGGCGTCGATCCCACAGGCTTTAGAGGCGGCGAAGCGCTGGTTGCAAGAACAGCTTTAAATATTTCTTTGCCGCGAAGGACGCAAATAAACGCAAATGTAAAAACAAAAGCATTTTATAGTTTAGGGTGGACATGCAGGCATTGTCAGTATTGATAAAAATCTCTTTTAACCAAAGGGACGTTAACGGCCAGCAGCGGACGTAACGATCAAAAGCAATATTTCTCGCAAAGGCGCAGAGCTCGCAGAGAAAAGACAAAAAATCCGTTCTACCTGTCATCCTGAGCAAAGTCGAAGGATCTTAACAGCCTGAATAGTCGGGTGACAGCAAGATCCTTCGACTTCGCTCAGGATGACAGAAACTTAAAAGCGTTTTTCTCTGCGAGCTCTGCGCCTTCGCGAGAGATAATTCCTTACTTCCGCTATGTGTCGGAAGCAGACTTTTTAATTTTGTGCGCTCATTTGCGTCTTTTGCGTCCTTCGCGGCAAAATAGTTTTTAACCTTTTTTCTAAGCCATTGATTCATTGCAGGAATTAGTCATAACTTATATACTTCACCTTTTTTCAACGATGCAAATTTAGGCGTTCATTCTACATGTCCCTGATTGTTCAAAAATACGGTGGTACCTCGGTCGGTACGATCGAAAAAATCGGCAACGTCGCCGATAAAGTTGCCGCGTGTGCAAAAACCGGTGACAAGGTTGTTGTCGCTGTATCGGCGATGAGTGGTCAGACCAACAAGCTGATCGCGCTGGCTAGCGAGATGAGTGATAAACAGCATCCACGCGAGATGGATGTGCTGATTTCGACCGGCGAACAGGTGACCATCGCGCTGCTCACCATGGCACTGCTTGATCGTGGTTGCGATGCTCGTTCTTACACCGGTGCACAGATCCGTATGGTGACAGATGATGTGCACGGCAAGGCGCGCATTAAAGAGATTCAGTCAGAAAAGATGAAAGTCGATCTGGAAGCAGGTCGTGTGGTCGTGGTCGCCGGTTTTCAGGGTGTCGATGAACACGGTAACATCACTACGTTAGGTCGTGGCGGTTCAGACACCACTGCAGTGGCAATCGCGGCGGCGTTAAACGCGGACGAGTGCCAGATCTACACCGACGTGGATGGCGTCTACACCACCGACCCACGCGTCGAACCGAAAGCCCGAAAACTCGATAAGATAACCTTTGAAGAAATGCTGGAAATGGCCAGCCTGGGTTCAAAGGTTTTGCAGATTCGCTCGGTGGAATTTGCAGGTAAATATAATGTCCCATTACGTGTACTGTCGTCGTTCGAAGAAGGTGAAGGTACACTGATAGCACTGGAGAATGAATACGTGGAACAGGCAGTAATTTCAGGCATCGCGTTTAATCGTGATGAAGCGCAGCTGACCATCAACGGTGTGCCCGATCAGCCGGGTGTGGCTTCAAAAATATTAGGCCCGGTGACCGATGCAAACATCGAGATCGACATGATCGTGCAGAACATCTCTGAGGATGGCTGCACCGATTTCACTTTTACCGTGCATCGCAATGATTATGAAAAAGCGCATGCCCTGATGGAGAAGGTGTCGAAAGAACTAGGCGCAGAAAAAATGAAAGGTGATGATGCCATCGTTAAAATATCGCTGGTCGGTGTCGGCATGCGCTCTCACGCGGGCATCGCGAATACCATGTTTGATACTTTGGCCAAGGAAAACATCAATATACGTATGATTTCGACATCTGAGATCAAGATCTCTGTGGTCGTCGATGAGAAATATCTCGAACTGGGCGTGCGTTCTTTGCACGAAGTTTTTGGCCTGGATAGTGACGGGCAGCTAAAAAATCTGTAAAATTAGATGTTCAATAACACTGTGCCCTGATGTGTCTAAAAGAGCAGGGTAAACTGTAGGAATTATGAACTCTCGCGCTGTTTATAACTCTTATTTTTTCATTTGATACAACATGGAGTATAGGAAATGTTGATATTGACCCGCCGCGTTGGCGAAACCTTAATGATCGGTGATGAAGTCACCGTAACCGTGCTTGGTGTAAAAGGTAATCAGGTAAGAATAGGTATTAACGCACCTAAAGAAGTCGCTGTACATCGTGAAGAAATTTACGAACGTATCAAGGCTGAGCAGAGTGAAACAGGATCTGCATAAGTTGGCTTAAAACGCTTTACCTGTAAACAGAGAACAGGTATGCTTCGCACCCGTTGTGACGATGCATATCTGTTTTTTTATTGCATTGCATATTAGTTAGAAAAAACGGAGAAATGGCCGAGCGGCTGAAGGCGCTCCCCTGCTAAGGGAGTATAGGGTTTATAGCTCTATCGAGGGTTCGAATCCCTCTTTCTCCGCCATCTTTTTAAAAGTGCAGCAGTGTTTTATCTGGTGTACTTTTAAAAAGATTGGGGATCAGGCGGACTTGATAAGAATCCTTGTTCGAAAAAATCGTCAGGAACGATTTTTCACGACCGTAGGGAGCCCGAGGGGTGGAGGGCAGGATAGCCCGGAATAATCCCTCTTTCTCCGCCATATATATTGACGTGGTAGCAATAAACCTAGATAATTGCGCCCCTTGCAGCCACAACGACAAATTATGCGCCTGTAGCTCAGCTGGATAGAGTACTCGGCTACGAACCGAGCGGTCAGGGGTTCGAATCCCTTCAGGCGCACCATACAATAAAAAAGCCCCTCATTTTTTTGAGGGGCTTTTTTATTGTTCGCTGTTTTGTAAGAATTTGTTCGTCATACGGTTCGAAATAATCGTCAGTGCGCCGCCGCCCGGGCTGATAAAACCACCACCAATGCCTGTGACAAAACCGATGGCCGGGGCATGAGTAGATGCACTTTTATTTTTCTGGTTACCCGTTTACAGAGAAACAAAACATTACAGTTTCTCTGCTGTCGCCAGAAAGGTTTTTAAAGTTTGTAGAAAACGGGCTGCTTCAGCGCCATAAACCACACGATGATCGACACTCAATGTCAGTTCGGCAATGCCATCCTGACTTGCAGCCACGGCCAGGATCGCGCAGGCACCCGTCGGCACGATGGCATTAAATCGGCTGATGCCTTCAAACATGCCCAGGTTCGACAGATAGATGGTGGCGCCCTGATAGTCCCGTGGTTGCAAATGTGCAGATGAAACTTTTTGTTTTAGCTGCTGCCAGTCGGCGGCGAGTTCCTGCATGGGGCGGCCGGCCACGTCACGGACGACCGGCGTTAGCAGACCACCGGGCTGGTCGACGGCAATGCCGACATCCACCTGCTTGCGCACAGCCAGCCCAAGTGGTGTATAAGTTGCATTGAGATCAGGATGCTTTTCAACACTCAGTGCCAGCGCACGCGCCAGCAGCAGGGTCAACGATAATTTCTTTTCGCGGGCAAAGGTTTGCAAAGCATCGGTCGGTAATTGCGTGCTGATATGAAACACCGGCGTGTTTACCGTGGCGCTCATATTGTTGGCAATGGCGCGATGCATCGAGGTAAACAGACGGTAGCGCCAGGCCGGCCCGGCATTTAAATCAGGCTGGGGGCCCTGCATGGCTGCGGCAATCACTTGCGGACTTTTAATAATGCCGCTGGCATCGGGTGTGAGCAGCGCCGGGTCGATGCCCAGCTCTCTGGCCAGACCGCGGGCGTAGGGCGAAATTTTAAAATGCCCGTGATGGTGTGCTGTAGTCGTTTTTTCTGAATGGAGTACTGCGGCTTGTGTTTGCGTTGTTGTGGTATTCGTAACCGTTGAGGTCATGCCTGACGCTACAATGGGAGCTTCAGTTGTTGACGAAGCCGGTTGTTTTTCTGCGGCAGGTGCAGGAATCGTTTGCTCCTGTGGTTCCGCTGTTTTGCTGATATAAGCCATCACCTCACCGACAGCGATATCAGTGTCTTCTGTGGCCAGTGGCGCAACGAGATAACCTTCATCGAAGGCCTCCATGTCAATCACTGATTTGTCCGATTCTATTTCTGCCAGAATATCGCCCTTGCTGATTTTATCGCCCGGTTTTTTAAGCCAGCGCACCAGGTGGCCGGTTTCCATGGTGTCTGACAGGCTGGGCATTTTTATGGTTTGCATGGTTTGTGTCTCTGTCTGTCTGCTCATGCGGATTCTCCGGTCACCAGTTGTTGTGCCGCTTTTACAATGCTATCAACCGTGGGCACGCTGGCGATTTCCAGGTTGCGGTTATACGGAGTGGGGATATCCATTCCACCGTGGCGTTTTACCGGTGCGTCCAGCTCATAGAAACAGGCTTCGGCCAGTTTAGCGGCTATTTCTGCACCCGCTCCGGCAAACACACAGTCTTCTTCCACTACCAGCAGGTGATGGGTTTTCTGCACCGAGGTGATACAGGTTTGCCAGTCGATGGGGCGCAGACTGCGCAGGTCAATCACCTCGGCATTAATACCGGCCTCGGCCAGCTGGCTTGCCGCATCTTCTGCTAGCAAGGCCGTGCGAGAATAACTGATAATCGTCATATCTTCTCCCCGCCGGCGCACCACGGCGCGATGCATAGGGATGGCTGTCGCCGTTGTGTCCAGCAGGCCTTTGTTAAAGTAAAGTAATTCATGTTCCAGCAGTACGATGGGTTCTTCGCTTTGAATCGCCTGCTTTAGTTGCCAGTAGGCGTCCTGTATCGTGGTCGGCACTGCGATACGCAAACCCGGCACGTTCATCAGGGTTTGCTCCAGACGCTGCGAATGTTGTGCCGCGAGCTGTTTGGCAACGCCGCCGGGCATGCGCACCACCAGCGGCATCGCGAACTGCCCACCGGACATAAAAGGAATTTTAGCCGCCATATTGATGATGGCATCGAGCGCCAGCAAGGCAAAATTAATGGTCATAATCTCGACCACCGGCCGTGCTTCAATCAGGGCCGCGCCAACAGCCAGCCCGGTAAAACCGCCTTCCGAAATCGGCGTGTCACGCACCCGCCATTCGCCATATTTGGCGTACAGGCCTTCCGTTACCCGGTAGCTGCCGCCGTAGAGTCCGACATCTTCTCCCAGGGTGAAAACATTATCATCGGTGGCCATTTCTTCATCCAGTGCGCGATTGAGTGCCTGGTAATAAAATATTTCTTCATGTGATTTTTTTTCTGGCATCAGATCAGTACCTCCTGACCACGGTTGCAGTCTAGTGCTGCCCAGGCATCTTCCATCTGCGGTTCGGGGCTTTGCCGGGCAAATTCGACCGCGTCATCGACGGTGTCATCAACCTGTTGTTGCAGCTGTTTGATCTCGTCCTGGTTAATTAACTGCTGTGTCTGCAGGTGCTGGCTGAAGTCATGAATATTATCTGAACCCACCGCTGCCAGGTTTTCCGTGGATGGATAAAGCAGGTGTTCGTCATGTTCCGCCAGCGTCAGCGGATCGCGTTTACTGAAAGCATCAACCTCGACACGCGGGCGGTAGTTGCCGGCGTCAGCCACCGAGTGTCCGCGAAAACGGTAGGTTTCCATTTCAAGAAATTGTGGCCCGGTGCCTTCACGAATCCGGTTCAGTGCCGCCTGTGTTGCCTGGTGAACCGCCAGTACATCCATGCCATTAATTTTTTCCGACGGGATACGATAAGCGCAGGCACGTTTATAAACATCGGTCAGTGCTGAGTGGCGATGAATTTCGGTGCCAATCTGGTAATGATTGTTTTCACAGATAAATAAGACCGGCAGGTTCCACAGGGCGGCCATATTCAGTGATTCGTGAAACGTGCCCTGGTTGACTGCGCCATCGCCAAAAAAGCAGATCACCGCTTCCGGCCGGTTTTTCATGGCGATGGCGTAGGCCAGCCCGGTCGCGACCGGATAGGTTTCGCCGACAATGGCGTAACCACCCATGAAGCGGCGTTCTTTGTCGAACAGGTGCATGGAGCCGCCCATGCCCTTGCAGCAACCATCACGGCGACCAAACAGTTCGGCCATGATGTTGCGTGCAGGAATACCGCGTACCAGGGCATGTACATGCTCACGGTAGGTGCTGACGATATAATCCGATGGTTCGGCCGCATGTAATATGCCAACGGCGACGGCTTCTTCACCCGGATACAGGTGTAAAAAACCGGCGATATTGCCTTCGCTGTATTCTCTGGCGGCGCGTTCTTCAAAACTGCGCGCCAGCAGCATATCTTTAAGCATTGTATGAAGCATAAAACGATCCATAATATTCTCCAAAGGATATTGTTCCGGTAGCTTATTTTTGCTCCGGTAAAGTCTCTTGCATTATTTTCTCTACCAGCCAGCCATGTAGTACAGAAAATACTGCGATATATAATGTCAGCAGCACGGTATAGCTCATGCCAAAGTAATGCACCATCAGTGGTAAAAACGGGATTTTTATCGAACGAGCATAAAGAAAGCTGGCGATCAGCGCCGGCCTTGCGCCCTGTTTCTCGAGTTTTTGTAGCAGGGGATACCACGCATAGATGGGACCATGCGAAAGAATGCCGCCCAGCACTGCGACCAGCCAGCCTTTTATACCACTGTTTTTATCGGCCAGCTGTGTCAGTTTATCCTGCATGCCTTTGCTCAGGTTTAGCAGCCAGAGAATTATAAAGACCAGCGCGAGTATCGGTGTTATCGAGATAAGCAGATGCTGAAAGTGTTTCAGACTGGCGTTGATAAAACCCGCGTTATAAATCCATGTGAGAGAATACAGGGCGATAACTACCAGCAAAAACCACCAGCCGCCATGTCTTTTTTTTGTGGCTTTATTCTGTGCTGCCTGCGATGATTTTTCAGATGGCATGTAAACTCACCACCGTTATCCAGCCCAGAAACAGCGCCATGATAAAAGCCAGCAGGTTTCGTATGATGGCAAAGCGCCAGCCAAGAGTAACCGCTTCTGCCGGCAGTGAAATAATGCCAACCGTCACCCATGAAATAATAAAAACGGTAACCGGCAGTAACCCAATGCCGGCTTTTTGTAATTCGCCGGCAAGTACATAACTGACAATGGGCTGGCCGGTCGAAGCGCTGCCGATAAGATTTGCCAGAAGCGTATCCTGCAAAATACCATTGCCCAGTATGTCGTGTTTTATCAGCGCAGGAATGATTTCCACCACCATGCTGGCCAGTAATAAAACACCCAGCAGAACAGGTAATAACTGCCAGAAACTTTTTAATGTTTTTTTATTGACGGTTTTAAACTTGTCCATCTGCGATCCCGGCAAGTTCGATATTGTAAAAGTTTTTGAGGCAACGATCATTCATCCTGTGGCCATCTCCAGTTTCGTATCCGTGGCATATCTTCACCGTGTTGAGTGATATATTCACGATGTTCTACCAGCTTGTCGTGCATGGTCTGGTGCAGATGTCCTGCCCGATCCTGTAAAGACGGCACCCGATCCACGACATCCATCACCAGGTGGAAGCGGTCAAGTTTATTGAGAACGGCCATATCGAAAGCCGTGGTAGTCGTACCTTCTTCATTATAACCACGGGCATGTAAATGCCGGTTAAAATTTCGTCGATAGGTGAGACGGTGGATCAACCAGGGGTAACCATGAAACGCGAAGATCACTGGAATGTCGGTGCCAAACAGTGCATCAAAATCCGTGTCCGATAAACCGTGAGGATGTTCTTCATGTGGCTGTAAAGTCATCAGGTCAACCACATTGATTACCCGCATATGTAACCCGGGCGCAAGCTGCCGTAACAGATCGACAGCGGCCAGTGTTTCGATCGTCGGTACGTCGCCGCAACAGGCCATGATGACATCGGGTTTACCGTCCTGATCGTTGCTTGCCCACTCCCAGATGCCGATGCCGGCGCTGCAGTGTTTATTGGCTGCTTCCATATCCAGCCACTGCGGCTCGGGTTGTTTGCCGGCAACGATGACATTCACCAGATTTTTTGAGTTAAGACATTTATGCGCCACATACAGCAGACAGTTGGCATCGGGCGGCAGATAAACGCGCACGATATCGGCTTTTTTATTCACCACGTGGTCAATAAATCCCGGGTCCTGATGAGAGAAACCGTTATGGTCCTGTCGCCAGACATGTGAGGTCAGTAAAATATTTAATGAGGCAATGTCGGCGCGCCAGGGAATTTCATTACAGACTTTCAGCCATTTCGCGTGCTGGTTAAACATGGAATCGACAATGTGGATAAAGGCTTCATAACAGGAAAAAAGGCCGTGGCGGCCGGTCAGTAAATAACCTTCCAGCCAGCCCTGACAGGTGTGCTCTGAGAGAATTTCCATCACTCGACCATCGGCTGCAAGGTGATCATCATAGTCGTAGGTCTCTGCCATCCATACCCGGTTAGTGACATCGAGCAGGGCACCGAGACGGTTGGAGGTGGTTTCGTCCGGCCCCATCACGCGAAAGTTAGCCGCCGCCATATTCAGCTTCATCACATCGCGCAGATAGTCACCCAGGCGGCGGGTCGCTTCACCGGTCTGTGCGCCCGGCTTTTTCACCTCGACAGCATAATCCTGATAGTCCGGCAGGTGAAGTGGTTTCAGCAACAGGCCACCGTTGGCATGTGGATTAGCCCCCATACGCCGGTCGCCTTCTGGTGCCAGTGCGGCAATCTCGGGTTTTAGCCAGCCGTCATCATCGAATAATGCTTCCGGCTGATAGCTTTGCATCCAGTTTTCGAGAATCTGTAAATGCTCAGGCGTGGTGACATCTGTGATGGGGACCTGATGCGCCCGCCAGAAATTTTCGACTTTCAGACCATCCACTTCTTTGGGACCGGTCCAGCCTTTGGGTGTGCGCAGAATAATCATCGGCCAGCGCGGCAGTCTTACGTCGCCGTTATCCCGGGCGTTGCTCTGGATATGACGGATTTCCTGCATGATGCAATCGAGAGTCGCTGCCAGTTGCTGGTGCACCTGCATCGGCTCATCGCCACTAACGATGTAAGGATGATAACCGTGACCTTCAAACAGTTTGATTAAATCGTTTTCATCGATACGTGCCAGTACCGTGGGGTTGGCAATTTTATAACCGTTAAGGTGAAGCACCGGCAGCACGGCACCGTCTCTGGCCGGGTTAATAAATTTGTTGCTATTCCAGGCCGTCGCCAGCGGACCGGTTTCGGCTTCACCGTCACCCACCACGCATAATGCCAGCAGGTCCGGGTTATCCAGGACGGCACCGAAAGCATGCGATAAAGAGTAACCCAGTTCACCACCTTCATTGATGGAACCGGGTGTCTCCGGGGCGCAGTGACTGGGTATGCCACCAGGAAAGGAAAACTGCTTAAACAGTTTTTTTATGCCTGCAGTGTCCCTGGAAATGTCAGGATAAAATTCGCTGTAACTGCCTTCCATCCAGGTGCTGGCAACCAGTGCCGGGCCGCCGTGGCCGGGACCGGTAATAAAAATTGCGTTTATATCATCCCGTTTGATAATGCGATTCATGTGGGCATATAACAGATTCAGGCCGGGCGTGGTCCCCCAGTGGCCGAGGCGGCGGGGTTTAATGTGCTCGACCTGTAATGGCTGTTGCAACAACGGATTATCCATCAGAAATATCTGTCCGGCGGCAAGGTAATTTGCCGCTCGCCACCAGGCGTGGATTAATGCCAGCTGTTTATCATCCAGAGGTGTTTTTGAAACATTATTGCTTGATACAGGGTCAGTTGAACTCGAATAGCTCATAATTCTTTCTCATTTAAGTGGTACGGTGAATTAGTGTCCGGTATGTTGGGCAATCATTATTTCCTTATTGGTTGGGATAAGCCGGGCAGGTACTTTGCTGTCAGCAGGGCTGGGTCGGGTTCTGTTTTCAGTAATACCGGGTATCCGGGAAATTTTTCTGCAGCTAGATCATATATGCCAGTCTGGAGCATACAGTTGTAACTTTCATCAATGAGCAGGTGTAGAACAAACGCCATGCTCGATGAGTCTGTATTGAAGGTAATGACGGCGATATTATTATCCACGGTTTTCGTGACACCAGGTATATAAGTAAGTTTCATGGGCGAACAGGAAAAGTAGCAAGTATTATGCATTAAGGTTGCCCCTTAGTCTTTGACTATTATCTATATTTATCCTGTTGCTGTATTAACTTTTTTGCGCATGTAGCACGCTTGCTCTGTTGAAATAAAAACCGGTAGTGACTTCATTACAGTCCTCTCAAGAGGTATCGTTACGCTGACGGTACATGTTAAAATGCCGTAATAGCAATACGAAAGAGCTTTTTTGCTACATGGACAGTTCCAGGATAGATAAATGCTTAAGATACTGATCATTGAGATTTTATTGAGTGGCGTACTCGGTGCAATACTATTTCGTCTCCTCTGGGCACTAACCAGAAGCAAAGCTGGATCATGGGCTGGCGTCCTGATAGCCTCAGTTATAATCATTATTTTCGTGCCGGGTCATGTGGATGAAAGTCTGATCGCCGAGTACGGAGGAAGGCTCCCGGTATCGCGAGAGCTTGCTCCCTTTATGGTCAATCTCCTGCATTGCCTGGGGTTGGCTTTCGGTGCATGGCTGGCATCTCTGGCTGTCGCTGCAAGAAAAAAAATTGGCCTTGAAGATGAACCGAGCTACAAGGATTTTCCGTAGCACACACTGTCGACAAATCTTCAGTGGTTTTAATATTTTTTTTTTGTAAAAAGAAGCGTCATCAGAATTTCCGCCTTATCGTTTCTGTTTAACTGATAAGGAATCCGGGTGTTTTTCAAATAACAAATGAGTATGAAATAACCTTGACCACTACAAAGTTATTAAAAGAGTATGTTAAGGACGCTTAACTTAGTAGTATTCACTACTGACACTATTTACTTTAATTTTCCACCAGGCAGGAGTGCTGTATGAGGAAAAAAATAATCGCCGTTATTGCACTGCTGCTAATTATTACTGCGGCTTATGTATTTTTTAACCAGCAGCAATCACCCCAGTCAGGCAACACGTTAACACTGTTTGGTAATATTGATATTCGCGAAGTACAGCTAAAGGTTAATGCTTCTGAGCATATCGCCGGTATCTTTGCTGAAGAAGGTGACCGGGTTAAAAAAGGACAGTTGCTGGCAAAAATAGATGCCCGGCTGTTGCAGGCGAAACTGGCTGAAGCTCAGGCAAATCTGGTCGTACAACAACAAATAGTGGCTCGCTTACATGCCGGCAACCGCCCGCAGGACATCAAAAAAGCCCGTGCAGACTATGCGGCAGCTAAAGCCGAAGCCAGAGCAGCAAAAGATACGGCTCATCGATTAGAAAAATTATTACCTCAAAAACAGGCGTCTGCAGATGATGTCGAAACCGCACGTGCAAAAGCAGAAGCCGCTAAAGCACGCGCCGATGCCGTTGCAGAGACACTGGCCTTGAGCATTGCCGGGCCGCGCAAAGAAGATATTGCGGTTGCCGAAGCGCAGCTAAAAGCCAGGCAGGCCGGAGTGCAACTTGCAAAACAGCAGCTGGATGATGCCAATTTGTACAGCCCTGCAAATGGCATTATTCGTAACCGTATTCTGGAACCGGGTGATATGGTATCGCCACAATCGGCTATCTTTACCCTGTCTTTAGTCGATCCGGTCTGGGCGCGTGCTTATGTCCCTGAAACTTCACTGGGTAAAATCGCAGCTGGTTTTGATGCTGAAATTATCAGTGACAGTTACCCTGGTAAGCGTTATCGCGGCTGGGTGGGGTATATCTCTCCGACCGCAGAATTCACCCCGAAAAATGTCCAAACAGCCGAATTGCGCACCCGTCTGGTATATTCCGTACGTGTTTATGCCTGTAATGCAAATAATGAATTACGTTTAGGTATGCCGGTCACCGTAAAAATACCCTTGCATCAGCAGGCGGGCACCACGACACACCATTGCGACGACACAGAATGACGGTAGCCGAAGTCAGTGTTGAAAAGTTAGATAAAAGCTTTCATCTCGGCAAGCGAACCATCCAGGCGCTGGATGGCGTCAGTTTTACGCTTAAACCGGGACAGGTTACCGGCCTGATCGGCCCCGATGGTGCCGGAAAAACCACATTGATGCGTTTATTATGTGGTCTGCTAAGCATTGATAGTGGGCGTATTACTGTATCCGGACTCGATGGTGCCAGCCAGGCTGCTGAGATTCAGGCCAGTGTTTCTTATATGCCACAGCGTTTCGGTCTTTATGAAGACCTCAGTGTACAGGAGAATCTCGACCTGTATGCCGACCTTAAAGGCCTGCCAATGAGCGAGCGCCGGGCACGTTATCAGGAATTAATGAAGCTCACCGGTTTGACACCCTTTGTCGGCAGACTGGCTGGCAAGTTGTCCGGTGGAATGAAACAGAAACTGGGACTGGCCTGTGCGCTGGTGGTCATACCAAAAGTGCTACTACTGGACGAACCTACGGTGGGTGTCGATCCGGTGTCACGGCGTGAATTATGGCAGATTGTGTACCGTCAGGTTGAACAGACTGGCATGACAGTGTTATTAAGCACAGCCTACCTGGATGAGGCCGAGCGTTGCGCCGAGGTGATATTATTACATGAAGGCAAAGTGATCCAGCAGGCGCCTCCGGCAGACTTTAGCAGCCATGTTCAAGGTCGAACCTGGTTGATAAAAAGTAAACAGTTAAGCAACCGTCAACTACAGCTAAAACTCTCTACGGTAGCAGGTATTATTGATGCTCTTATTGCTAATGAAGGCGTTAGAGTGGTCAGTGAAAGTAGTGATATAAATTTTATACAGCAGAATTTTGCCGCCAGTGTGACGTTACAGATAGATGCTGTACCACCGATATTTGAAGACAGTTTCATTGCATTATTAAAACAGCGTAATACAGCTAGTCACAATGCAGTGATCAATACCGATGTCATTGATGAGCAGCATAGCGACGAGGTGATTATTAATGTCGAACAGCTTGAACGTCGATTTGGTGACTTTATTGCCGTTAATCAAATTAACTTTCAGGTAAATAAAGGCGAAATATTTGGTTTGCTGGGCGCCAATGGCGCGGGGAAATCGACTACGTTTCGCATGTTATGTGGCCTGCTACCTATCTCATCAGGAAATTTATCGGTCGCTGGTGTCGATTTACGCCATGCCGCTAATCAGGCAAGACAGAATATCGGTTATATGGCGCAGAAATTTTCTCTGTATGGCAACCTCACAGTAATGCAGAATCTGCGTTTTTTTGCCAGTTGTTATGGTCTGTTTAAACAACAGCAACAGCAGCGCATCCAGTGGGCATTGGAAACTTTTGAGCTGGAAGACTACCGTGATACTAATACCGCTGACATGCCGCTGGGTTACAAACAACGTATATCATTTGCTGTTGCCCTGATGCACCAGCCGGATATTCTGTTTCTTGATGAACCCACTTCAGGCGTCGACCCGCTGGCGAGGCGCGAATTCTGGGCGCGGACTAATGCACTGGCCGAATCCGGTGTTACCGTACTGGTCACCACGCATTTTATGGAAGAGGCCAATTACTGTGATCGCCTGGTAATTATGGCCAACGGTCGCATGCTGGCACAGGGAACACCGGCGCAGCTAAAACAGCTGGCGCAACAGCCGGATAAAGCAACACCGAGCATGGAAGATACCTTTATCTACCTGATTGAGCAGCACCAGGCCAACGCGATGCATAACGTCGCAGAGGATGAAAATCGGGTTGTCACATTATGAGTCGCGCCCTGCAGATACAACGTATGAAAGGTCTGGTGCGTAAAGAAACATTGCAGATCATGCGTGACCCATCCAGTATAGCCATTGCTTTTGCGCTGCCTGTTGTGTTGCTGTTTCTTTTTGGTTATGGCGTATCTCTGGATGCAAAAAACATCCCTATTGGCATCGTTGTTGAACAGGCGGATACAGCGACACATTCACTCAGTGGTTCTTTTGAACAATCTAATTACTTCAGTCCGCAGTATTTTCAGACCATTCAACAGGCAGAAACGGCACTTCAATTTCACCAGATACAGGGCATTGTCTGGTTAAAGCAAAATTTTTCCCGCCAGTTATTCAGCCATACTCAGGCCGTAATCGGAGTGCGGGTGAACGGCGTCGATTCTAACCAGGCCAACCTGACTCTGGGTTATATACAGGGAACCTGGCAGGCCTGGCTGTATCAATATGCACGGCTACAGGGTGTAAAACTGTCTATTCCGATAGTGCTGGAACCACGCGTCTGGTTTAACCCGGCCGTTAGTAGTCGGTTATTCCTGGTCCCGGGGCTGGTGGCTATTATTATGACCTTAATCGGCTCATTATTAACGGCCATGATTGTTGCCAGAGAATGGGACAGAGGAACAATGGAAGCCCTGCTGGTTACACCGCTGAGCAATATTGAATTTATTGCTGGCAAGCTGATACCCTATTTTGTGCTTGGTATGCTTAGTCTGGTCGGTACAGTGCTATTGGCAATCAAGTTATTTGCGGTGCCTTTCATCGGATCAATCACTGTATTACTGCTAACTGGTGCGTTGTTTATGCTGGTTAGTCTGGCGATTGGTCTGCTGATTTCAGTAATTTCGAAAAATCAGTTTGTGGCCGGGCAGGTTGCGATCATTGTGACTTTTCTGCCGGCATTTATCCTTTCTGGCTTTATCTTTGACATTCATTCCATGCCCGCCGCTATTCAGTTTATTACTCAAATTGTTCCTGCCCGTTATTTTGTTGCTATTTTACAAACCCTGTTTCTGGCGGGTGATATCTGGCCGATTGTGTTAATTAATTCTGCTGCACTTATTATTCTGCTGCTAATTTTTTCTCTGCTGGTGGCAAAAAAAA